>OGXU01001018.1_pt1 | contig 14895 bp, 10 predicted proteins | sample 1576381 | NCBI WGS metagenome assembly OGXU01 (sample SAMEA3541544, study PRJEB24748) | human gut metagenome | biome: human gut; feature: human-associated habitat; material: faeces | place: China | collected 2012 | reverse complement strand
GCTCCAGAGCCTCCTGGAAACGGGCATTCGCAAATGTGTAACAGTTCTTCTATTCTTAATTCTAAATGTCCATAATTCATGTTCCGCACCTCTACATAAAGTATATTTATTAAATCTTTATGTAGTAATTCACTATATAGTGAGGTACTATACAGTCAGTCCCTTGTTAATAACACAAAAGAGGTATGTACATGAAAAAGAAAATCATAGCAACAATCACAATGCTCTGTTTACTGACCGTTCTCTATAATTATCTCAGACTGCCGGACTATCATATTACTAACAGCATATCCTTTAGCAGTGCAGATACCAGAGATACTGAATTGACTGTAATTGTTTACAAATGTTGGAAAATTGATGGATTAATCAAAGACATTGAAAATGAACATAACAAAATCAATGGTACGCCTACCACCTTGGAAATCAAGCTCTATTATCCAACTTATTACTTGCACAATAATAGCAAACCATTCCGAACTACAACCATTGAATATAATAAAAAAGAATAGCACTCTATTACTGCTTTTGAAGTAGTATCGGCTATTCCCTCTCCTTATATTCTTTTGTTCGTATTTTCGCAAACTAACGTTCCGCAAGGATGCCCAGTGCGACGGTTCCTAACAGGGCGGCGGGTCGACTGGGCAAGTGGTCGGCTGAGAAGCATTTTCTACTCAACGACATATTTAACGTTTGATTCTCTCCGTCCCTCATATTTCTCCTGTGCCAACAGTTTATCAAGAAATTCTGACACTTCTTCCATGTCTTCACTGTCTATCAAATCCAGTTTTATCAATACATCAAGGTCTGTCTGATTCTTCGGTTGTATTGAGATCGGCTGAGATGTATCCACAACCATTTTCAACTGTTTTGTCTTATTTGCTGTTTCAATATCCGTAGTTAATCCCATAACGTGGCTTTTACTCACGCCGAATATCTGTGATAATTTTTCCCATATAGATTCATCTCTCGGTGTTCCGTTTCCATTTTCATAGTTCGTAAGCATACTTTGTGAAATGCCTAATTCTTTTGCAAGTTCCGCAACGGTTATATTCTTTTCTTTCCGCAATTCTTTTATTTTATTCATAGCAAACCTCCTTTATAAGCACATTATATTTCATCAAATTTTCTCTGTCAATCTTTTTATCGGATATTCAGATATTTTCTATTGACATTCTGCAATGCTTGTTTTATCATAAGATTATCTTAATATCTGATAATCAGATATCTATAAGGAGGTGAAACGATGATTAGAGGAAATGACTTTATTTTAAATCCAGACAAACTGCAAGAGGAATTTCAGTTAGTAGAAGTTTCTGACTGGGTAGACTTTTCTACAAAAGAAAAATTAGGATTCTACTATACAGTTCTTCTTCCAAAATTAAAGTTTGAAAAAGTCAAAGTAGGCATTAAAGCTAACACAGCGATTGTTACCAACGAAGAACTTGAACAAAAAGGGCAGATTCCAGTCTCATTTGATGGATTACATACTTGGGCTAGTCTCTATAATGGACGTCTTTCTGTCAAAGCAGAAGCTTCCAATATCAGAAAAGTGGGAATGAAATAATTTCCCTACTATGTCAGCCAGTCAGTGCCGGACAACGTCATAGGTGCTGAACTGGCTGACCTCTATACTTGATATATAAAACAACATCTTCCGAAAACAATCGGAACATTCATTACAAAAATTGGGATATGAGGTGAGATTCGTGAGCAAAACAAAAGAGTGTTTTGCATACAATACGAAAATCATTGAAACTCCTACTACAAAAGAAGTATATATTTACGAAAACCCTATTTTTATTCACTCGAAAGAAAAGGCAGATTTAACAGACACAAGTAACCGAAAAAAATTTGATGAAATGTCAGCTCATAAGCAATATGACAGTTTAAAACGCAAGCAGAAGCATTACGAACAGGCTCGTTGGGATATTGCCCGTATTGTTGACTGCAACTTTGATAACAAAACAAAATTTGTAACGCTGACATTTAAAGAAAACATTCAGGAAATCCTGATAACTAACCGAGAATTTAAGTATTTTATCCAGCGATTAAATTATTATTTGTACCATACCAAAACCCAGTTATTAAAATACCTTGCAACGTGGGAGAAACAGAAGCGTGGAGCAATCCATTATCATGTTATTTTCTTTGATTTTCTGTATATAGCAAAAGAAAAATTACAGAATTTATGGTCACATGGATTTATTAAAATCAATCGCATTGATGTAGACAGCAAAGAAAACAGAGGTCGTTATCTTAGCAAGTATTTTGGAAAAGACCTTGATTTGAAAGAACATAAGAAAAAAGCCTTTTTTAAATCTCAAAATCTGAAAGTTCCACACGAAACAAAAGTCATGCTGACCGAAGACATTTTACATGACTTACAAAAAGAAAATATCGTCTTTCAGAAAGAATACACAAGGCAAATTTACGATACCAACGCTTTCTTATCTACTGGTTCATGCTTAAAGGACAGCAGTGTTATCTACATCAAAATAAAAAAAGAAAATCCTTGCGTAAAGGGGGAATCTTATGGATAATCCCGTTACGTTTTCAGATATAACATTATTGAATACGTTAGCCACCTGTGCTAACATGACCACAGATGAAGTCTTCAAAGATTTTAAAATTATGGCAAATAAAAAAATCTTGAAGAATCACAAATATGAAATTTATTACTCGGAATCAGAAAAAAGCTGGCGTACTTATTTACCCGATGAAACCAAACCTAACAAACGCCGTCCTGTTAAGAGGAAGAGTAAAGAGAACCTTGAAAAAGAAATCATCAGATTTTATATCGAAAAGCAGAAAGCTGAAAACCGTCAGAATGTCACACTAGAAGAATTATATGCTGAATGGCTTTTGTATAAAAGAGATTATACTTCCGTAAAAGCAAAAACAATTCAAGAATATGTATCTGAATGGAATAGATTTTTCAAAGATACAGAACTTGTTAAAATGAAGATAGGCGAAATCAAACCAATCACGCTTATCCGCTTTTTCAGAGAAGCTACAAAAGACCGACAGTTCACGCACAAGCGAGTCAGTAATGCCCGTTCTGTTTTGAATGGAATAATGAGTTATGCGATCGAAGAAGAAATTATATCACATAATCCTGTCTCTGATGTGAATTTCAAACAGTTTACCTATAAGCCAGTAGAAGTACAAAGTGACAATGTATTTTCCCGTGATGATACGCATAAGTTATTAAATTATCTTCGGTGTATCATAGAGCCATATTCTCTTGCAATACAGTTATCTTTCTATCTGTTTATCCGTGTTGGAGAAACAAAAGCTATCCGTTGGGAAGATATTGACTACAATAACAGGCTTGTATATCTTCACAGACAGGCGACCTGTGAACGTACATTGAATGATGATTTAACATTCTCAAGCCGAAAAGTAAAAGTAGTAAATCAAATGAAAGGAAATACTTCTCATGGATTCCGTAAACAGTTCCTTACAGACGAAGCACTTAAAATTCTTCACAAAGCAAAGGAATTAAATCCAAATGGAATATATATCTTTGAACCCAACGGCGAGATTATGACAACAGACAGCTTTAATCGCCGTTTGAAGAAATATTGCAAAGAAGCCGGTGTTCCTTATCATTCCAGTCATAAAATCCGCTTTTACAATGCTTCAACAGCTTTTGACGGAAATAATCTTACAACCCTTAGTTATTTAATGGGACATAGTGAGACAGCTACAACATTGCATTACTTGCGGAATGTCAATAAGAGGAAGAATGACAGGCTTGCTTTTCAGAATCTTGGTATTTCATCATAAAGTGTTCAAAGGTGTTCAAACATTTTAAAACAAAAAAATAAGAGAAACGCTGTAAATTCAACGTTTCTCCCATCTTTTACTAATGCCGCAGACCGGAATCGAACCGGTACGGGTATCACTACCCACGGGATTTTAAGTCCCGGGCGTCTGCCAGTTCCGCCACTACGGCATATTCTTTTTTCATACATACCTATTGCTGAAATCAGGCGCATACGTGCAAGCACTGTCGCTCTTAGCAGATATGTAAATGGGCGAAGGTGGATTCGAACCACCGAAGGCAGTGCCAGCAGATTTACAGTCTGTCCCCTTTGGCCACTCGGGAATTCGCCCATGGCTTTTTCAAGCAGTAATGATGATACCATAGAAAAAAGGAAAAATCAATACTTTTTTTGAAAAAAATAAAAATTGAAAATGCCGGTTACACAGATATAAAAAATGCTTAATTGTCAGACGCAGAAAGACTGCTTCTTATAAGAATATCGGGCTGGACTTCCATTACACTTCGTTCGGGATAACGTCCAAGAGAAAGATATTCCAGCAGGATTTTGGCAGCAGTATAAGACTGTTGAGATATCTTTTTATCAATAATAGCAGTAAGGGTTCCTTTGCGCAAATATTCTATGCTTTCTGGAAAATGGTCATTCCCGACTATTTTGATCTGTTTTTCAAGATGATGCTTTTCAAGAATTTCACAGATTTTTACAGTGTGTCTTGCGCTGCTGGCATAGATACCATAGGGGAGAACTTCTCTTGATGAAAGAAAGGGGGAGATCATTTCCTCTAGCTGGTTGATATCTGTACAGTAAGCGGTCTGGAGCTTTACAGGTGACCGCGTTTTGGAAAGGTAGTCCTGGAATGCGTTTAAATTATAAAACTGGTCGATCATTGCAGACTGTCCAAGGGGATTTCCGGTTAAAAGAATCGTGCGGTCTGTCTGATCAGGAAGAAAGGTCGTAAACAGTTCAGCAGCCATATTTCCAGCCATGATGTCATGGCTTTTAACACAGCAAAGCTTAGAAGCACCATAAAGATCTGTGCCAAGGATAACGCAGGGAATGTGAGCGCGGTTAAACTGATCAATAAAGTAAGAAGATTGATTTTCTTTGATCCCAATGGTGATAAAACCGTCAATCTTATCCAGGTGGGATTGATAAATGGATTTTAGAGCTTCCCCATGTGCTCCGGGAAGGAGAGGATAATAGTATTCGTCCAAAACCGCATTGAAATTGCCGGCGTTTTCCATGAATTTGTGAATTCCCGCCCAAAGGGATGCGTAATAGTAACGGTTGTCAAGAAATGGTTCAGGAAGAAGGACTGCAATGTGTAATTCATTTCTTTTTAAAGCAGAAGCAGCCAGATTTGGCTGATAGTTCATTTCCACAGCCAGATTTTGGATAGTAGTACGTAACTGATCGCTGATACCGGGTTTTCCGGTAAGCGCACGGTGTATGGTAGTAGTGCTTACCCCTAACCGGGCAGCAAGGTCTTTTAAAGTAGCATGTTTCTGACTCATATTGAACGTTGTCTCCAGTCATGATGTTTCAAAATATAGTTGTACAGCATCTGTTATAGTATCACACAACATAAAAAAAGTAAAATTTCGATAATATTACGTAAACGATAAATGTAAATGCTTACAAAAAACAGAAGTAATCTTAGAATAAATATATGTAAAAAACAAGAGAAAATACATAAGATAGCAAGAAAAACATATAAATTCACAAGAATTGCAATGCATAACTGTGGTAAATATGATATAATTTACGTAAACGATAAACTACGAAGGTGTAGTTGACTATGGAGGAGATACAATGAAACGGGAAAAATATATGCCTAAACGGCATGCGAAGCAAATGCTTGCGGTTACATTGGCTACCACTATGTGTGTGCCAGCTGGAATTCCGTTGGTGTCAATGACAGCATTTGGACAGACCATGGAACATTCAGATCAGCAGGAAGAGTCGGATTTTGAGGAACTGAGGCTGAAGTGGAAGACCTTGCTTACCGGCGGTGAAGCGCTGGATAATACAGGCAAACTGGGGGAAGATTATATTGCAAGTGTTAATAAGGCAGCACAGGTACAATGGGATTCAATGAATAAACTGGGAGATGCAACAGAGGATACAAGAACCTGCATTTTTCCGGACATCCCAATGACAGATAAAAGTACTAAGACGGGTTCCAGTCAGATCACGCTGACATTTGATCGTTTAAAAGCGATTGCTCTGGCCTATGAGACCAGTGAATCTGACTATTACCAAAAAGAAGATGTAAAAAAAGAAATTGTAGCTGCTCTTGATATGATGATAGCAAATCATTATTCGCTGTCTTATGCATGCAGCGGAACAGGAACGGGTCATGGAAGCGGAAATCATAGTTTTGGCAACTGGTATGACTGGAGAATTGGTACGCCAAGACAGCTTTGCGAACTGCTGCTGATGCTTTCTGATGAATTGACAACAGAACAGATTGACCGGTATACAGCTCCTATTCTTGCTAATAATAAACAGGTAGATACCACTGGCGCAAACCGTACCTGGATCGCAAGTATATTTATTCAGACAGGTATCCTCCGCGGAGATGGAAGCTTGATCTTAGCAGGAAAAAATGGATTAAAAGATGTATTTAAGTATGTTGAAGTAGGAGATGGCTTCCATGCAGACGGATCCTTTATCCAGCACAGCTATTATGCTTATACAGGCGGTTATGGAAAAGCGTTATTATGTACAATGGCTCCATTGATGTATATATTAAATGGTACGGAATACGCAATTGCTTACGATGATAACTGTGAGCAGATTTTCTATGATATGATTTTTGAGGCATATGAGCCACTGATCTACGGTGGACGTTTTATGGATATGGCAAGAGAACGTGAGATTTCCCGTGTGGCAAATCAGGACAGCATTCCGGGACGTCAGGCAATCCGTTCTATTATCATGCTTTTGGATGTGCTTCCTGAAGAGCAGAAAGAACGCGGGATCAGTATGGTCAAAGAGTGGCTGTCAGATGATGAAGTGCTGTCACAGGTTTGTATTGATCCAATTGGCGGATATAACGAGTATTATCTTCCGGCTGGTGTGATCCAGATGGCAGAGGATATTGTAAACTCAGATGCGGCACAGAGGGGAAGCCTTGTAAAGCATAAGCGTTTTGGAGCAATGGATAGAGTTGTTCACCTAAGAGACAAGTTTGGATTTACCGCATCTATGTCATCTAAACGTATTTGTAATACAGAAGGAACCAATGATGAGGGATTAAGGCTGTGGCATATTGGGGATGGTCTGACTTATTTATATAATACAGATAAGAACTATTATTCTGATCATTACTGGGCAACGGTTGATTATCAGAGACTTCCGGGAACAACTGTTAATCGCATAGAAAACCGTGCGAAAAAAGAAGGATTTAAAACTGCCAATCCATATAACTTTGCAGGTGGAACGGATTTAGGCGGCGAATATGGAATTGCAGGTATGGAACTGCAGGGAGTAGGAAGTTCTGGACGAAATGGGGCTCACAGCAGAAAATCATGGTTTATGTTTGATGATGAAGTGGTAGCTGTGGGTTCTGATATCCGTTCTACCCTGGATGGCAGCGAAGTGGATACTACAGTTGAAAACAGAAAGATAGCTCTTGATAAGTCGAATGTGCTGACTGTAAATGGTGTAGTGCAGAATGCAGAAGATGGCGGTGAGCCTTATGAAAAATCAAACAAGTCATTAAAGGTTACAAGTGTTACAGCTGCAAGCGATAGGAGCGTGGAAGCAAGACTTCCTCTGGCGGCTCGGGAAAATGGTACAAAGAAAGCAACATTCTCCTGTAGAGTAAAGATGCCTGCAACAGAGGATTTCTTTGCGCTTAAACTGTATGGTACTTCTAATAACAGTGAAAAGAATCTGGTGTTCCTGACCATGAGAAATGGAAGCATGGTTCCAAGAATGACAGGAGGGAAAGATGCTTATTCTGCAGATGCAGCCTTAAAAGCAGATAAATGGCATGATATAAAAGCAGAGCTGGATTTGGAAAAACAGACATTTAATTATTATGTAGATGGAAAACAGATTAAAAATGGAGTTTCCATTAATAAAAATACAGTAAATGCTGATCTTGTGGATGCAGGTTTCTTTGCCGGATTTAATGATACAGAGCTTGGTTCGGAAGGAATTACCTTATCTGCTTTTGAAATTATGGCACCGGGAAGTAAAGCTGGTTCTATTCAGGTAGATGACCTGTCAATAGAAGCAGATGGAGTTTCTCTGATCAATACTGATTTTGAAGAAGCAAATACAGGCGCTCCGGCAGGATGGACTGTTAATAATAAGGATAATGGCGCAGGATCAGGCGCAGAAGTTATTTTGGAGAAGGTACAGATCATTCCGGAAGGAAGGGATGACTTTAACGGAGTTCATAAGGATACCCGGTGGATCCACCTTGCAGGTGATACAGAGGACAGTGATGTGGGGTATTATTTCCCAGGCGGTGCAGATATCACAGGTGTCCGTGAAACAAGAAAGGGAAGCTGGAAACTGGTAAATGAATATGAAAAGTTTACAGATGATGAACCGAGAATGAACAGCTTTGTTACGTTCTGGTTTGATCATGGTGTAAAACCAGCAGATGAAAAATATTCTTATGTAGTACTGCCGGGAAAGAACGCAGAAGAAACAGAGGCATACAATGAAAATCCAGATGTTGAGATCCTTTGCCAGACTGACAGTATCCATGCTGTAAAAGAGCATAAACTGAATATTACAGGTATTAATTTCTTTGAACCGGGAAAGTACCAGTCATTCCGTGTAGAAAAGCCAATGTCTGTTATGATACAGAAGCAGGAAGATAATATGGCAGAAATTTCTTTTGCAGATCCAACCCAGACTTTAACAACAATGAAGTTAGAAGTATCACTTCCAATTGAAGAAGTGTTGGAAATGGATGAAGGGGTTTTTGCAGAAAATGTAGATGGTGTTACAGTGTTTACTGTTGCTACAGATACAAGCGCCAGAGAACTTGCTGGAAGAAGTTTCCATATAAAAGTAAGACTGAGTGAATATGATAATACCTTTGAAAGTGATGAAGTAGGAACTCTGCCAGAGCACTGGAGTGTAGAAAATGGAACCGGAGCGGTAGAAAAAGAAGAAAATGAAAACCAGGTTCTGGATGTAAAGGCAGAAGGTGCCGGCTTTGCAAAGGCAGCAACGGCTGTTGACTGCCAGGAAGAAGAAGGAAATATGCTTAATTTCCAGTTAAAGCCTGTATCTGGAAAAGGCTCTGTATGGCTGGGTAATGAAGACAGTCAGATTGAAATTTTAAGCTATGGCAGTGAAGAAGATGATCTGTTAACATCAGGAGAATGGCATACTGTTAAAGTAAAGATCAATGCAGAAAAGAAGACCATTCAGGTAATGGTGGATGGAAAAGCATATGGCGAGATAAAGACATTTGAATATGTTCCGACGGATTTTTCAATCACAACTGACGGGGAGATCCAGTTAGATAATCTGCTGGTACGTCCCATCTCTGTTCAGGCTCCGGATACACCAAAGCGTCTGACATTTACATCTTACAGTGACTCTTATGTAGATCTGCAGTGGGCTGCTGTAAAGGGAGATAGTCCTGTTCATTACACGATTATGGTGAATGGAGAAATATTAGAAGAAACTGTAAAAGAAAATACGTACCGTGTATCAGGTCTTGAGCCGGGGCAACAATATACATTCCAGGTAAGATGCGAGGATGATGATGATAATATATCCGAGTGGAGTAAGGAACTCCAGGTAACTTTACTTGAAACACAGGATGATCGTTATGTGATCGATTTTAATGATTACGAACCGGGAACAAGTTCACAGAACCGCTGGACGTATGGTGGTGCTGACACTAAAGGTAAAATTGAAATTGTAGAGGCACCGGAGGGGAATGATTATTCTGTACCGGAAAATATGATTACAGATCTTCGGTATTGGAAGCGTTCTTCTTCAACAGGAGAAGACAGCGCAGAAACAGCCAGCCCGTCTAATGCAACCAAAGCACAGAAGGCAACTGCTTCTGATGCGGAAAAGAAGATTACCGGTGCTGTAAAGACAACAACCAAAACGGCAACCGCTTCCAATGCAGAAAAGAAAACGGAAGACAGCGTTGAAAAAGTGGCAACAGCAACAGCGTCTGATGCAGAGAGAGAGGTGTATGCAACTGCGTCTTCTTCCAATGCAGAAAGAAATCCGGAAAAGACAGACAAGAGCTACGCATTATATGTTTATTCTGGAACAAGCGGATTAGATAAAACAGTTTCTTATCCAATTGATAAGCAGACACGCAAGCAGGTATATGAGCTGGATGTGTACTTTGACACAGGGGCTCCATATACAAACTTTACACTGATCGGTTCTAATGAAAAACAGGCTGTTACCATGATGCTTTCTGATGATGGAGTAGTCGGATACCGTGCTGGGGATGATCCTATGAAGACAGTAAAACTGTTACCTGGCAGGGCAGACAAAGAATGGATCCATTTTGAAATCGAAGCAGATCCTCAGACACAGACATTCTCTATAGCAGCAAATGGCGAAAAGAGAGAAAATCTGCCATTCCGCTATTATACGGGTGATATTTCAAAACTGACTATAAATGCGCCTAAAAATGGTACCGGTGGAATTTATGTAGATAATATTATCCTTCCGGGTGATGAAGAGTATGGCAAGTGGATCATCACTGCTTTAAATGATGAATTTGAAGAAATGGAAGTACCGTTTGGAACTCCGTTTGATGATCTGGATCTTCCGGAATATGTAAGTGTTGCAGTTACAGATCCAGATGAGGTGGAGTCTGATATCGAAGTACGTGTAAACTGGGATGCAGATGATTATGATGCAGAACAGAGCGGCAAATACACCATTCACGGAACACTGGCACTTCCTTCTAACTATATCAGCAAGATTTCCGATAAGGATCTGAAGATTAAGGTAAATGTAGAGAAGAAGATTCCTCTATATACCTTATCCTTAGTTCAGAATGCAGGCGGTACGATCTACTCTGACGTAGAAACGGCAGAAAAGGGAACATTCGTAACTGTTACTGCAGAGCCGGATGACGGATATAAGCTAGCAGCATGGATCATCAATGGTGAGAGAAAGACTGCATCCGGAAATGATTACACCTTTGAACTGAATGAGAACATGGAGATCGGTGCAGAATTTGAGGCAGAAGCGGTTGCTCCGGAGTATAAATACTACAAGGTACAGCTTCCGGACAAGACTACCGGAGGCAAGATCGAAGCAAGTTCTTCCTACGCAAAAGAAGGTACAACCATCACATTAACAGTAACTCCGGATGAAGGTTATAAATTAAGCGTTCTGAAGGTAAATGGCAAGAAGGCAGAGCCGGATGAAGATGGACAGTATACCTTTGTATTAAGCAGAAATACAACGGTTTCCGTTGCATTTGAGAAGATCAGCGATAACAGTGATAGTGGAACGAACAATGGAAACTCCGGAAGCCATTCTTCAGGTTCCGGTTCTTCCGGTGGTAAGAGCAGCAGAGTGTACAATTCAACTGCTCCGGAAGCAAAATATGCAGTTGCCGGAACCTGGAAACAGGATGGGGACAACTGGAACTTTACAAAGACCTCCGGAGAAATGGTAAAAGAACAGTGGGCTTGTATCTTATGGAATAATACATACAACTGGTACTATTTTGACCAGAATGGTATGATGAAGACAGGATGGATCGAGATCAACGGACAGACCTTCTACTTACAGCCACAGTCTAATGGACACAGAGGTGAAATGCTTACCGGCTGGCAGCAGATCGACGGAAAGTGGTACTGGTTCCAGACGGAATCTAACGGCAATAAGGGCGCACTCTTAAAGAATGGAGTAACACCGGACGGCTACAAAGTTGGAGCAGATGGTTCCTGGGTAAGAAATTAAAAATGTACAGCTGATATGTAACTGACGTATAGTTGAAAGAACAGAGGCAGGGCCTAAATGGCTGATGCCTCTGTTTCTTTTGTGGGGGATCTGTCACTGATAATGTTTATCATGGACGAATGGCCCTGCATATGGTATAATTCATAAGATAGGCGTATTCCATTCATTTTTGGGTACGATTGGAGGAAGACTATGGATGAGAAAAGGAAGGTGCGGGGGAACTTCCGCATTTATCTTCAGTGGCCCATTTTTTTATCGGTCCTGATGGTCCTGCTGACAGCTGCTGTGGGGGCAGTTTCATTAAGAGCAGGCATTATAGTTTCATTTTTTACTCTTATCTATATTGGAATAGCGTTATGGATCTACTTTTCCAGAAGAAAGGGCATTCTTGCGGGACTGATCGCATTTTCACAGGCCTACGACAAGAGCAAAAGTAAATTTCTGGAAGAAATGCTGGTGCCTTACTGTGTGGCGGATATAGCAGGTCGTATTTTGTGGATGAACCAGGAAATGGAAGCCATTCTTGGGGATGATAAAGCAACCATCAAAAACATTACCCAGATGTTTCCGGATGTCACAAAGGAAATGCTTGCCACCGGTGGAGAAACTGTAAGTATCCACAGCTCTTTTAAAGATAAGAAGTACCGTGTGGACATGAAAGAGATCCATACAGAAGAGGCTCAGGCAGCGGCAGCTGACTGTGGACTGGATGAGGGAAATTCCCTGGTAACAGCCATTTATCTGATCGATGAGACTCAGATGCTGTTATATAAGCAGCAGATCAATGACCAAAAACTGGTAGCCGGTCTTATTTATCTGGACAATTATGATGAGGCGCTGGAAAGCGTTGAGGAAGTACGCCGTTCTCTTTTAACAGCTTTGATTGATCGAAAGATCAGCAAGTATATTTCTTCCATGAACGGTATTGTAAAAAGTATTGAGAAGGATAAATATTTCTTTGTGATCAAGCAGCAGTATGTTGCAAAGATGCAGGATGAGCGTTTTTCCATTCTGGAAGATGTAAAAACAGTCAATATCGGTAATGACATGGCAGTCACTTTAAGTATCGGTATTGGTATGAACGGTGAAAGTTATGCACAGAATTATGATTATGCAAGAACTTCCATTGATATGGCACTTGGCCGTGGCGGTGACCAGGCAGTTGTAAAGGACTCCGATAAGATCCTTTATTACGGCGGAAAAGCCCAGCAGATGGAAAAGACCACCCGTGTAAAGGCCCGTGTGAAGGCACATGCTTTAAAAGAGCTGATGGATAATAAAGACCGTCTGTTGATCATGGGACACAGGATGGCAGATATTGATGCTTTCGGTGCGGCAGTTGGTATTTACCGTATTGCCATGTCCATGAATAAAAAGGCAAATATCGTACTCAATGATGTAACTTCTTCTGTACGTCCTATGATGGAACGTTTTCAGAACAATCCGGAGTACCCGGATGATATGTTCTTAAACGGTGCCAAGGCTGCGGAGCTGGTGGATGCAGGTACTATGCTGGTGGTTGTGGATGTAAACCGTCCAAGTATTACCGATGAACCGAGCCTGCTGCGTCTGATCCGTACCATTGTAGTTCTGGATCATCACCGTACCAGCAGCGAGGTGATCGACAATGCGGTTCTTTCTTATGTAGAGCCATATGCTTCTTCTGCCTGTGAAATGGTTGCGGAAGTATTGCAGTATATTGCAGACGGCATTAAAGTAAGGCCCTGTGAGGCAGATGCCATGTATGCAGGTATCGTGATCGATACCCAGAATTTTACTAACCAGACAGGCGTGCGTACCTTTGAGGCGGCAGCATTCCTTAGAAGAAGCGGCGCGGATGTAACAAGAGTGCGCAAGCTGTTCCGTGAAAATATGGTAGATTATCAGGCGAAGGCAGAGGCAGTAAGGGCGGCAGAGGTTTATATGGACGCATTTGCCATCAGCGTCTGCCCGGCAGAAGGGTTAGACAGCCCGACGATCATCGGTGCCCAGGCGGCAAACGAGCTTCTTGAGATCAAGGGCATCAAGGCTTCTGTGGTACTTACTGATTACAATAATACCATTTATTTCAGCGCGAGATCTATTGATGAGGTAAATGTTCAGGTCATGATGGAAAAACTGGGTGGCGGCGGCCACAGGACCATTGCAGGTGCCCAGATGCAGGGTGTTACCATTGAAGAAGCCAAGGAGCGCCTGAAAGCGGTTATCCGTCAGATGATGGATGAAGGCGATGTGTCTTAATAAGTATTACAAAAGATGATCGCATGTTTTATCAAAGATATTCAGAGATATAAGATAGAGATATTCAGATGATATAGAAAGGAAGTTTTGTAAAATGGAAATCGTATTATTAGAAGATGTAAAGGCATTAGGTAAAAAAGGACAGGTTGTAAAGGTAAATGACGGTTACGCACGCAACTTCATCCTTCCAAAGAAATTAGGTGTAGAAGCAACCTCCAAGAACTTAAATGACTTAAAGCTTCAGAAAGCAAATGATGCAAAGATCGCAGCGGAGCAGCTGGCAGCAGCTAAGGAACTGGCTGAGAAGTTAAACAATGCTTCTGTGACTGTTTCTATCAAGGCTGGCGAAGGCGGAAGAGCTTTCGGTGCTGTTTCTTCTAAGGAGATTGAGAAGGCAGCTATGGATCAGTTAGGTCTGGAGATCGACAAGAAGAAGATCGTATTAAACACACCGATCAAGGCAATCGGAAGTTTTGAGGTATCTGTAAAGCTTCACAAAGAAGTAACTGCAAAACTGGCAGTTAAGGTAGTAGAAGCATAAAGATAACACAGTCCGGGAACACTACCCGGAAATGTAAGGAGATAAGTTTATGGAAGAGACCCTGATCAAGCGGGTGCTTCCTCACAGTATAGAGGCGGAACAGTCTGTTATAGGTTCTATGTTAATGGACAGGGAAGCGGTAATCGCTGCATCGGAGATCATCACGGGCAGCGATTTTTATCAGCAGCAGTACGGGATCATGTTTGATGCCATGGTGGAACTGTTCAATGAAGGAAAGCCGGTAGACCTGGTCACACTTCAGGACCGTTTAAAGGAGAAGGATGTTCCGCCGGAAGTCAGCAGCCTGGATTTTGTCCGGGATATCATTACCATTGTGCCTACATCAGCCAATGTTAAATCCTATGCTACGATTGTCAGTGAGAAAGCAGTTCTGCG
>OGXU01001016.1_pt1 | contig 14963 bp, 7 predicted proteins | sample 1576381 | NCBI WGS metagenome assembly OGXU01 (sample SAMEA3541544, study PRJEB24748) | human gut metagenome | biome: human gut; feature: human-associated habitat; material: faeces | place: China | collected 2012 | reverse complement strand
CACGATAAAAGGTAGCCAGCCCATAACCATGTTTCATCAGCATTTCTACCGGCCATCTGGAAGCAGCATTACCACGTGGAAACATGTATTTTCTGCCATAAGTCAGTGATTTTTCTTCCGACGGCAAAGTAATGCCTTCATCCGGGTGAATGGCATGATTACCCTTAAAGTTTATTCCGAAGAACATGGGTACCGCTCCTTGCCGTTGGTTAGGCAGATAGATAAGTACTGTCATATAATGCTTTTCATCTTTTGTGAGATAAACAGCCACTTCCCGCCGGGTAGCCAAGCCATTCAATGCGTTTTTGTCTTCGGTCAGCACCCGGAAATGTAAATCCTTCGGATGTGCCGGAGCTTTGCCATACATCTGCGTTTCGAAAAGATGAATCAATTCGGGACGACGTTTCTTCACCCATTCTTTTATGGTAACCACTTTTTGCCCGTTGTTTAGGGTCAATACGTCAGGAAGTGTATAAGCCGGAACTTTGCTTTCATCATAATTGACTTTCGCGGCAGGTTCTTTTAATTCAGTTAATTCCGTAATCCGGTCCGGATGCAACACTGCTCCATGGGCGGCTTTTTGAGCCACTTCCCGCTGATCATAATTCATACCTTCCGGATAATACGGGTTTCCTACGACATTGCGCTCGAATATTTTCTCAAACCATGTACAAGCGGCCGTATAACGTCCGATTTTCAAATCGAGATGATAACCGTCACGATTCATGTGGTCACCGACAAATGAAGTACGGGCATTCTGAATAGCTGTACCCGTAGGGATTATCATTTTTATTTTTGTTAGTTTCGATGCCTTATCTACTGCTTTTACAATAGAATGATACATCGTTAGCTGATCCCGCCCATAATTCTTAAATCCGGTATTTGTTGCATTTGCAGCATATGCCCATGTCTGATGCAACATCAATTCCGCTTTCTTAGGAAGACGTACTTTCACATATTCCACCAATTCCGGCAACGATGTCTCATAAGTCTCATACATGCCTGAGAAAGGACTAGCTTGCTGAAGGCTGACATAATCCCACTCTTCATCCGCTAGTACTGTTCCCAACGCCATTTTTTTCTTTTCTATCTTCTTACCGTCCAGACTGATCTTCCGATAGGCATAAGCGGAATCATTACTACGAGCATTCTTTACATGACGTTCCAAAGAACAACCTGCTATATACATATTTCCAATAATCACAGGAATACCTTCCGCATTTGCCAGCTCATACAAATACTGTTCCACCGCATCTTGTGAGAAGCTATTCCCGATAGCCAATATTTTAATAGCCTTTTGCTGCGCACATGCTCCACTCGCAAGAAATGATAGCAACAAAAGCAGAATTACAATCAGAACTTTATTTTGTTTCATTTTTATCTGAATATAGAAGAGAATGAGACCCAATTACTGCACCTGCTTTATAGACAACGCATTTAAATGTCCCTCTGTCGCAGCTCCGCTCAAACCGACAACCTCAATAACAACTTTACCGTCAGCAGTTGGCTCTACATTTTCAAACTTAGTGATATATTCTCCATAAGGAACTTCTTCAAAAGTTGCATACTCTCCATCATTAGTACCTAACTTCAAACCTGTCCTAATCTCTTTCGGACCGATAGTATTTTTTCCTTTCAGCGTATATTCAGATGTACGGGCCGCCTTGCTACCACCAAAGCGAACAGCCAATATCGTGAAATTATATTTACTTGCAGAACTCAAGCCTGTTACTTCAACTGTTGCCGGTTCAGTATTTCCGGCGTTAGCAACGCCACTTACAATAAGCCCGTCTTTCCATGCCGACATCGGAAATTCCACTTCATCCACAACCATTACTTTATCCGGTTCTCCAGATACTCCATTATAGACAGAAGTAAATCCGCCAGCTACTCTCACACTTACATTCGTAGCATTAGCCTTTGCATCGGACAATAACAATGGAGCAGCACTTACGGAAGAAGTATAATTATTCCATGGAGTAGCGGACGTTATAGTCGAACTACCAAAATCAACATAAATAGGAACAGCCAATAGGTCCGAATCGACACGTTTCTTCAAATCAACTAACTCCGTCACGGTATTCGGGCTCTGTACAGCCATATGAGCTGCTGTTTGAGCAACCTTTATAGTTTTCTCATCCAACCCTTTCGGGGCATATGTATTCCCTACCACATTCTTTCCCGTAATCTTCTCAAACCAGACACAAGCAGCAGTATAGCGTCCGTAAGTTGTTTCCAAATGATAGTATCGCGTGGCGTCACCATTGTCAAGACGAGTGAAATTGTCGCCGATAAAGGAAGTACGTCCATTCTGAATAGCAGTTCCAGCAGGAATAATTATACTGATATTCTGGTCGGACGCTGCTTCATTTACTGCATTGACAATAGCACTGTACATTGTCATCTGATCATTACCATAGTTTTTAAAATCAGTATGATTTGAATAAGACGCATAAGCCCACGTCTGATGCAACATCAGTTTCATATATTTGTTAGTGGCATACCCTTTTACATAATTAACCAAATTACTCAAATAAGGCTTGTATGTATCATATTGTCCGGATTTGCCACTCACTTGCTGAAGACTGATATAATCCCATTTATCATCTTTCAAAGCTGTTTCCAGTGTAGTATTCGCCTTAGTAGTCTTGCTCCCGTTCTCAATTTTGCGATAACTATATTTTGCCTGATTACCATTAGCATTGGCCCAATGAGTTTCCAAAGAACATCCTCCGATATACATATTACCGATAATAGCTTCAATGCCTTCCGCTTTCAACAATTCATACAGATATTGCTCGACTGCATCCTGCGAAAAACTGTTGCCAATTGCCAAAATACGAAGCGGAGATTGTTTGACCGTTACAGATATTACTTTAGAAAGCCGTTTAGTCTCTCCTGGAGATTCCACTTTGATGAAAGCCTTTCCTGCTTTCACACCTTCAACCTTTACATTGGTACCATTGTCCTCTATGATTTTCAGTATTTCCGGATCGGAAGATGTCCATATATATTCCAGGTTTTCAGCTTCCGTACTGCTAAAAATTGGATTAATAGCCATTTCATCACCAGTCTCCAAGCTAACAACATCTTCCACAATCATCCAATGATCACCCTTGATAGGATTGTCCACGTCATCGTCAGAACAAGATATAAACGCATTATCTATAAACAGAAATATCAGGAACATGCAAGATTTCCATGCTATGTCACTTTTTAAAAATACATTTTTCATAATACAGAAGTTTTAGTAGTCATACATTTTCTTATAATGAATAAAAAGGATATATAGAATTACCCCGCTCCTTCAATAAGGAGCGGAACAACATACTTCATGTAGATATTTATAACAGGAAAACTGTTATTTAACCGTTATATCCATTAGCTTCACCCAACCGGAGTCTAACAGGTTATTTTTAACTGCCATCCGCAGCCCTATTGTATTATCTTTAGTGGTATCCACAAGACCTACCGCCCACTTATAAGCACCCACGGAAACTCCTTTCAGTGTCAAATCAAAATTATAAGTAGTCGGTTTATTCTTCAACCACGTAGATAAATCTGTCTGGGTATCAACAAACACCTTTTTTACTTCGTTCTTATCGTCCAACAAAGCAAATGCTACTTTATAGCGTTGATTCCATTGCGGAATATTAGTGGGACAATATCCCCATCCCATATTATTCCAACGATGAACGATCGTTATTTTCTCGCCACTCTTAACATCTTTAGGCAATGAAACCATATCAGGATATAAACGATAACCACCTTCGGTAACAAAACGCTGTACAAGTCCGAAACATTTGAACCAAGACATGGTTTCGCTTCCTGCACGAAAATCCATCATATTGACCCGTGCCTCAGCTGATGCGTCGAATTCTCCCTGACGTACATCTTCCGGATGCCCTTCACGATACCCCATAGGATCAAGCCAATAACGATGCTGATTAACAATCCATCCTCCTTCCATTATGATAGGACGTTTATAGTTCCAACGAGCAGCAAACTGTTTTTCCCAATCCTGATAATAACCGTTCATACCAAAAGCATCATGACGCAAACTATATCCCTTGTTTATAGCACTCTCAAGCAAGCCTTCCGTTTCAGGGTCTAAAGCCCCCCAGCCGGATGTGTTTTCAGCACCAATCAAACGATGATAGTTAATAACTAACGGCACTTTGGTAAAGCATCGGGAATACAAATCTGTAATCCATTCGAAAACCTGCTTCTTTTTTGAATGATCTTCATAAATCATTGTATGTGCTTCACCCCATTTCCCCAATCCGTAAGCATCTATAAAGTCTACTTTATCTGGATCGTTAAATTCCTGTGCCAGTGCTTCGATGAACTTAGTATATTTTTCCTGAAAGATCTTATCATCCGGAAAAGGTGATTTACGTGCTAATGCAGTCGCCTCGTTAGTAGGTCCCGGGTCTTTATACCAATGTGCACCGGCGTCAAAAACATATTGGGGAGTATTTAATCCTTGGTCACGTCCATCCACTACAATTCGGAATGACAAACGCATCCCACGATCCAAAACACTTTTCAGCAATCTGGTCAAACGGGCAGTCGGATCTTTCCATATATATTTCCCTTCTTCCGGCTCCAATGAACTCCAACTTGTCCGTATATAGCAGGTACTGGCATAATCTGAAACTTTTACTGGTTCTGCCAGTTCCGGTACAGAAACATTATCGTAACCTTCTGTAGTCCAGAAATTTTCATCCCAACCACGTCCCATATAGATCACCCATCCGTTTAATGGATTACGCAATACTGTTTTCTTATCCGGAGTGATTTTCACTGTGACATTACCGGCAGGCAGTTCACCACTTCCATTTCCTTCATCACCATTATTATCACCACCCGAACATGCGGATAAATTTGCTGAACAGAAAAGCAAAAGGACTACACTCCAACTTTTCATAACAGATATTGTTTTTTCTATTTTCATATATTTCGATGTTGATATTAACTATTGCCGTATTTTGTGCAATACGGCAATAGTATAAATTCAAATTATTTATATGCTACAATCTTTTTATTTCGCAAATCTAAAACAACAAGAGTACTTGACGGAACATTAAAGTATGAGTTACGTTGCTCACCATCAGCTCCTCCAGTAATTGCTTGAGACACACCATATGTAAGTGTCTTTTGCTGGCGCAATCCATTCAATAATGCAGGAGAGAAGCAATAAGTATTATTGGCTTTACCACTTATATTTGCTATAAGGAACTTTATTTGGCTTCCGGATATGGGAGTACCTTTATGTACAAGTACTTGCGGATCGGCCAAACTTGGCGTAAAGTTTCCATCTACAGGCGTCCCCCAACCATTTATATTACCATGCAACCACAAATTCGTTACAGTAGTAGTTATTATATCTTCAGTAGCACTTCCATTATATCTCCATTCGAGTGTCAATGGTTCCAGTTGTTTACTTGGCGGATAGACAGCAACTGTTTTCGCTTGCATATCAACAACAACGCGATGCTCACCTGTTTCCGTAATCTTCCATCCGACAGCCGCTCCTTTTTGTCTCATAACTACAGATAATGTATCTATTTTATCGGCTGACAATGCAACATCATCCCCACTTTCGGGACTGATATAATTAATCTCACTTTCAAACTCAACAGGTATCTTCAACACTCCCGGTTTCAAATCCAATAAAGCTGCATACAGATATTCATTTTCCTGTGTCAATGTCATTTGTATCTTATCCGCACCTACCGCATCACCTTCCAGGAATACTTTATCGGCATCAAACACAATAGGTTTATAAGGACGCACATCTACATTGATTGTTCTCACTTCAGGCATCGCATATTTAGAACCACCATCCCATTTGGCAAGTACACGGAACTGCAAAGTAGCGGGTTTAGTATAAGTCCTTCCCCACTTTTCTACCAATAGCTTCTGCAATTGCTCGGTCGTATAGCTTCTGGAGAACACACCTTCATCCTCTTCTGTGCGTACACTGGAAGCAAAATCATTGCCTTCAATATCTAACTTTGTGACATAAGTAACCGAATATTCTTCCGGCATCTGGCGCGCTTCTGTCCAATCAAAAGTCAAAACCACTTTATTAGGTTCATTGCCGTCGAGTTCGATATTTGTACTTGACGCATGTACTTCCAATGTTTCCGCAGCAGCAAAAAAATCACTGTTGTCCACATTATCATCATCATTGCATGCACTTAAACAAATCCAAACAAATAACGGCAGTATATTATAGAATGATATAATTTTTCTCATATTTATCATTGTTTACTTAAATAAAACATTATCTCCACCATCCAGGCAATTGTCTCAGATTAGTATTCTTATCAATATCATCCTGAGGAATCGGCCACCAATAACTAATAAATCTTCTGGTTTGATAAAGGGTACGTTTATAATATTCATCTCTTTCGGTACTTTTAGCCAAGGCATTCATTCCATAGAATTTTCCATTCAAAGCTGTTTCAGCTTCTTTCCAACGACGTAAATCATCAAAACGTATACCAGCTTCACAATTCAACTCTACACGTCTTTCACGACGAATCAAATCACGCAATTGAGCTTCTGTGACAGGTATCTGATCCGCTCCCTTTCCATACTGAGGAATACCTGCTCTATAACGGACTCTATTAATATAATCCAGAATTTCTGTCTCATTATCCGTATATGTGCCCGTTGCCACACTATACTCATATAATGATTCTGCATAACTCAAATAAGCTTCTGCCAAGCGATAAAGTACTCCTTGACGTTTTTTGTAAGTACCACTACTAGAGGCAGGAATCGCAGAGGGGTCAACACGTTTACGTATCAAATACCCTGCACTAGGAGAGTCATGAGAAGGACCACCATCTTCACCACCTGAAAAGAAATTGGCAAACTTATTTTTTGCATTCGACTTATCTTTTCCCCAGTGATACTCTTCATTATAAAGTACTGAAATATAAAAACGAGGCTCGCGGTCACAATACATTTTATAGGTATTGGCATCTACAACTACATTTTCATCTTTATTACGATCTCCTTCTGAAGACCCATACTGCCACTTTGTAGAATAGGTCTCTTTTTGCGTACTAAAGCCTGTCTCTGAATAATTAGCATCAGGGTTAACTTTAGGAGAACCATCCGAATTATAACCTATAATAGGTCTTTGACCGTTTCTCATGAAAAAAGCATCAACCAAAGATTGGGTTATTCCGATCGCTCCCACTCCATTAATACCCAAACCACGTGGAATACAGTTTTTATCATACCATCCACCAGAATCCATTGTGCGAACAAACAGTAATTCTCTGTTAGCTTCGTTCCATCTCTTCATCACTGCATTCTGATAAGAAAGAAAAGGATCAATATCACCGTTATCCAAATATTCATAATGCAAATGATAGCCAGCGGCTTCCGCCTCATCGATAACCAGTTTACAAGCATCTACTGCTCTTTTCCATCGTTCCGGATCATGTGCAGAATTAAAGATAGGGGTTCCATCAATGTTTTTTATATTCGCCAATGCAGGATTACCATTCACCAAGTCGCTAGCAGCAAATAATAACATACGAGCACGCATTGCCAAACATCCAACAGAAGTCACACGGCCATATTTCTTATCTTCAGTTTGAGTGGCAGGCAATTGTTTTGAAGCTTCCAGCATTTCTTGATCTGCCCAATCAATTACATTATAAAACGGCTCTTGTTTCAACATCAGATCATCAGCCGAAGTACTTTCACTAGCCTCGCGAATAATAGGAACTGAACCATAAGCTATAGCCATCATAGAATTATAATAAGCTATAAAGAAACGGCATTCAGCTTTCATAAAGTCTACTTCTTCAGCCGGTACAGCCTCCAATGGGTGAGCATGTTTTATAAACAAATAAGCAGAACGAATATATTTGGGATAAGTATTCCAATAAGCAATTACCCCGGGATTGTCTGCTGTCCAGTTACCTTTTTGATATTGAATGGCTTTAAATCCTTGCGCTTCCCAACCAACTGAAGGAATCAGTTCATCAGCTATGGCATCCGGACCATCATAAGTATAATATTCGGGCAGGCCGCGATAAATATATGCCAGCCAACGTTCCATATTCTTTTTATTCTCAAATACTGATTCTAAATCCAACTGGTCATCCGGTTGCTTATCCAGATAATCAGAACAAGAAGAAAAAGTAAATGTCGTAATAATACTTAGTACTATAAATTTTAATATGCTATTTTTCATATGCCCTATTATTAGAATTTAATTTCAAAACCTGCAGATAACGATTTCATAATTGGGTACGCAGCCCCTGTAGTATTTTCGACTTCCGGATCCCACAAATCAAATTTTGAGAATGTTAAAAGATTTGTTCCTCTCACGAAAAGACGAATGCCTGATATAACTGTAGTATTTCTCCACAAATTCTTTGGTAAGGAATAACCAAGTTCAATGTTTTTTAAACGTAAAAAACTCATATTCCGCAGCCACCATGTAGATGGTTGGTTATTATTACTATTTATACCGTCATCCAATCGCGGATAAAATACGTTCTGACTTGGGTTGTCTACAGTCCAACGATCATTTGCATTAGTAAACATATTGCCTGTCACTCCTCTATTGGCACCCGGAATAATGCTTGATCCTAAAATATTCCAACTACGACCTATTCCTTGAAAGAGAGCTCCAAAATCTAGATCCTTATATTTCATATTCAGTCCAAAGCCATATACTATCTCCGGATCTTTTGTTCCTCCGATTGGCGATTTATCAAATACGTCCACTTTACCATCACCATTGACATCCCTGTATCTGATATCTCCCGGGCGGAGTTTGCTTACAAAACTTTGAGTCGGAATTCCTTCTTTCAGTTTACCTGTACTTACGTCTTCAAAATCGTCTTCTGTAAACAAACCTTCTGCTATATAGCCAGTTAATTGCCCTACCGGATGTCCTGTTTCAGCACGGTTAGTACCAACTACTGCACTAGGTTCATCCTTTTCTGTTATTTCATTATGAGCATAGGTAAATGTTCCCATTAAGCTGACAAATAAGTCTTTGCCAAACTGTTTATTAACATTTAAGGAAACTTCTACACCCTGATTAGTCACTTTTCCAAAATTCTTCCAAGGCTGCTTCATAAATCCAGCCGTCATCGGAACAGACTCACGTGGCATAAATATATCTTTACGGCGTTCGTCGAAATAATCTAATTGCAAATCAATCATACCATTCAGGAAACCTAGCTCAACCCCCAAATTCATCTTATTAACAATCTCCCACGTCAAATCTTGTACAGCAAACTCACCTTCCGCCATACCAGTTAAACCATAACTACTATCCAATCCCCATTTATACATGTTTAATGTATCATAGTCATCGGTAATTGTAGAAAGGTACGCAAAACGGCGTCCACCTAAATTAGCATTACCTACCTGACCATAAGACGCACGCAATTTCAATTTAGATATGACCTTACGCAATGGTTGCATAAATGCCTCTTCCGATACAATCCAGCCAATTGCTCCTGAAGGGAAAAAGCCATAACGTTTACCTTTGGCAAAATTTTCAGAGCCATTATAGCCAAAATTAAATTCACCTACATATTTACCCGAATAGGTATAAGATGCACGTCCTGCCAATCCCTGATTACGGTAAGGCAACTTGCTTCCATCATCATAATTACGACGATTAAACAATAACATTGCAGCAACGGAATGTTTCTCTGCGAATGTACGGTCATAAGACAAAGTTGCTTCCATATATACGCTCTTATTTCCATAGTCACCGCTTTTTGAGTAATCCAAGAAATTAGTACCATTGGATTTTGATGCTATAATCAAATTACCTTCATCATCACGTCCTGTAGCAGGTACATAATAATCCGGTGTCTTTCCACGAGAAACAGTACCTGAAGAAAACCTGTCAAATGAGAATGTACCTTTTACTTTCAATCCCGGAAGTAAGAATTTCAAATCTTGTTCTACAGAAAACAGTGTTTCAATCTTACTGTCGCTTCTTCTTTTATATCCACTTTGAGTAGCCCATGCCCAAACGTTTGGCTCCTCTGTTGTCGGTATCTGTCCACTGGAATACTGTGCAGGGAAAGCATGAGGTACAGCAACGAACGCTTTTTGGAAAATTTGAGATATATCTTTCGTTGTAGAATTTCTATCTTGCAAATATCCACCAATATTAAAACGTAATTGCGTAGTAGGACTTAATTTCAAATCCACATTAGAACGAACGTTATAACGTTGCAATTTAATAGTAGGATCCCAATCATAGCTTTTATCACGTTTCAAAATACCACGTTCATTATACGCAGCAGCAACAAAAGAATAACGTAATGTCTCTGTACCACCAGAAATATCTACTGTTACACGCTGATTCGAAGCATAATCATTTGCAATTGCATCCATCCAATTCACGTCCGGATATAAATCAGGATCATAACCTGCACGAGTTTTTGCAATACGATCTGTATATTTAGGCTGTTGTCCTGTATCCATCAAGATATCATCCAAAACCTGCATATAATCTGCCGCACCCAAATACTCGGGAAGTTTAACTGGCTGTGTAGCTGCAAATTCAGCCTTTACAGTCACACGAGGTTTACCAACTTGTCCGCGTTTTGTATTAATTAAAATAACACCATTAGCTCCCCGCACTCCATAAACAGCACTTGCAGCAGCATCTTTCAACACAGAAAAAGATTCTATCTCTTCAGGATCAATATTATTCAAATCGCGTTCTATACCATCAATCAAAACCAATGGGTTTTGTCCGGCATCCTGGAATGTACTAATACCACGAATCCAGAAAGAAGAATTATCATATCCCGGTTCACCAGAACGTTGCACAGCTAATACACCGGCAACTGTACCAGCCAGATTATTACTTATTGAACGAGTAGTAGAAACCTTTAACTTAGCAGGCTCAATCGTTGTGATAGAACCAACAACAGACTCTTTCTTTTGTGCGCCATAGGCAACCACTACAACCTCATCTAATTGACCAACATCTTCTACCATTTGTACATTAACAACCTTCCGGTTATTAACTACCTCTTCTTTAGGAACAAAACCAATATAACGGAAAGAAAGCACAGATTTTCTTTCAGGAACAATAATACTATAATTACCATTCATGTCTGTCAATGCATGCACTGTGGAATCATTTTTCAAAATGATTGTTACACCAATCAAAGGCTCACCTTTTTCATCTGAAACGTTACCTGTTACCTTAATACCCTTTTGTTGTATAGTTTGTTGTACTTTAGGAGCTTCTGGCACCGAAATAGTAATTTGTCTTCCCGACATCTTATAATTCAGTCCTGTCTCTGAGAACAACTCTTTTAATACAGCATCTATTTTCTTATTGGAAACTGAAATGGAGACTTTGTTATTCAGATTTTTCTGAACATTAGCAGAGTAAATAAAAATATACTTACTATGTTTTTCGATATAATCTAAAATATCTTTAACTGTAACATTCTCATACTGTACTGAGAATAAATCTTCTTCGGAATTCCAACTAATAGAATTAGTACCGAATGAAGAGAATGGAATCATAAAAAAGACGTTTATAATGCAAAAAAGCTTAAGTCTTTTCTTTAAGTGTAAAAAAATAGTTTTCTTTACCATAAAAATTTCTTTTTAGGTTAACAATTTTGGATTTATTGATTTAACTAGGGAATTACTATCGGGTAAATACGGCAATATTTATCCGATTTTTTTGTGTATCATGAATAGTATTATCTGTTTCTCATAGGCTATATTGGTTTTATAAGATTAATTAAATTGTCATTATTTACTCAAGTATATACTAGTATCACTTTTTTCTACTTCAATAGGGATTGTCTGCCGGATACATTCAATCACCTCATCAATATCATCTTTCAAATCCAGTTTTCCATAAACCTTTTCTTTACCTACCATCGGTTCGCATTGAATAGGAATGCCATAATAAATACTCAACTTCTGAATAATATGAGATAAATCATTACCATTTAACAACATGACACCATCCACCCAGCTAATATATTCGGCTACGTCCACTTGCTTCTGATAGGCAATTGCGCCATTGGCTATATTCAGCAAATCACTAGGTACCAGTTGCGCTTTTCTCTCATTCCTATCGGTCACCTCAACAGAACCTTCCACCAATACAATATTAGTTGCCTCCCCCTTGTAGTTTGAAATATTAAACTTCGTACCTAATACCCGTAATTTGAAATCTTCAGATTCTACAATGAAAGGGTGTTGCTTATCATGAGCAACTTCCAGAAACACCTCTCCCTGGGCATATATTTTACGAATATCCCCATTAAAACGACAAGGATAAATCACTTTTGATTGAGAGTTGACAACCAATCGGGTTCCGTCAGACAGTTCAACCCGCACTCTTTTCCCTGCGGGAACAAGTAACTGGTTATATTCCGGTTCGACCTTTACTTTCTTTTCCTCTTTTTCTCTTATTACTTTAGAATTAACAGCAACCTTTCCTTCTTTTGAATAGGTAACAAAAGCATCCTCATCCAAATTGAGCTGTTCTTTAGCAGTGATAAGAGTCACTTCTTCAACAGACTGGCTGTCCATCTGTTCGGCAATAGCCTGAAAATCTAAATTAGTGTTTTCACTCTGAGTTAAGAAGTGGATGGTTGAAATACAAATTAAAATAGAAGCTGCGACAGAAGCAGAAGCTACTAAGAAATAATTTCTTCGACGCCTCATTACATCTCTCCGGATTTTTTGTTTGGTTCGCTCTATTATAGAAGAAGCATCAATCTTTTCATGCCCGCATTTTTCCCAAAAGAATTTCAGTTTCCCGCCTTCAGGTATAGCAGTAAAATCATCCTCAAGCTTTTCTTGAGAATTCAGTTTACCAAATAAATCAGCAAGGCAATGGTATCCTTTTAAGTCCATAATCTTCTTTAATGTTGTTCTATAAATAAAGACGCAACATTCAAAAAAATCTCCTAGTTAAAAATGAACTTTTTTTATTTTTCTCGAAAAGTAAAAATAGCAAGAATCTCTTTTAAACAATTATGCCCTTAAAATACAGATAATTAACAGTAGACCTTCAATCATTTCTTACGCAAAACCAGATTCAGATTTTTAGCAATTTCTTCTAAAGCAAAAGCAATATGATTATTAATAGTCTTCACAGATATATTTAATATGTCTGCAATATCTTTATAAGGTAGCCCATCCACTTTAGCCAGGAAAAAAACATGTTTACACTTGGGAGGAAGTTGTTGAATAGCCTCATTTATTCTGGCTATCTCTTCTTTACTAATCATCTCTTCGTCCGGAGATTGAACCGGATCAAATATGAATTCTCCTATCTCATCAAACAACAAATCACATTTTCCTGTTTCTTTCCTCAAAAAGGAGATAGCCTTTCGATAAGTGATTGTTTGAATCCAAGCATCCATATTATTAATCTGCGCCAAGTCTTTTCTATTTTTCCAGACCTCAAAAAAGACATCACTGACTATCTCTTCCGCTGGCTCTTTTTGTAATAATGCAAATGCATAGTGATATAAACGCGAAGAATAATGTTCCATAAAACGGTTGAAAGCGAATTCATCACCATTTACAATTTTACGTATGTCATCATTCTCAAGTCTCACAGAAGTATTTACAGATTATTTCTAATTAACAAAATTGTGCCAAATATAGTAGTATATTAGCAATTATAAAAATAAAAAACCACAAAAACGGATTAAAAGTTATCAATTACGAAAGATTAAAAAGTAACTTGGTAGGACGTGCCATCAGAAATAGATTCTTTTACGCCTCACGCAATAAGTTTTCAAACATGGGGTTCACCTTTCACCTTTTCTTCGAAACCCTTTATTCATCGAGGGTAGCGGGTGAAGGCTCTTCTTTTCACCGAACTTTTCTCTCTGAACACTGTACTGTCCTTACTTTAGTGATTCTTTTTCAATTTAGTTGACTGGTCATTGTAACCCACTATTTCATCTCCAATCTATTAATAGATAACTTCTGTTTCATTAGAAGTAAAGTTACTTTCGTCTAATAATAAAGTTATTTCCGATAGTATGGAAACTATAAACGCAAATTCTGATCATATAAATGCAAGCTTTGTTTTTATAAACGCAAGTTGCAATTATAAAAACAAAGGTTACATTTATAAAAATGAAAGCTTCGTTTATAGTTTATAATAGGCAGAATATAAGTTTGCAAGCCATACAAAAGAAGTTTAGGCGTAACAGAGTGGAAGTTTTCTATTAATAGCCTAGAGTTTATCTATTAGTATATTATAAGGGAGCATCTACAATAGTTCGTTAAACTTCAAATTAACAGATAAAAGTAGGTCACCTCCGGATTTCTTAAGATGAAGGTATCTGACATCTGAATGTGTATGAACCTGAATAAACTTACCCAATATCTTGATAGCTTATAATGAGGTGAAGGGGTGAAGGATTATTTATCCTAGATTCACAGATTTCTATCACCGTAATCGTCTGATTTATAACAATTCAAACAAGTGTGAAACCTATGAACCTTCGATATGAGCATCATAGTTATGTTGTTCTCAACAAACTGGAAAATGGTGTTTGATGCGTTTAGAAGAAGTATGAGATGAGCCCCGGCTCTCTTATTGAACCAACCAGCGACCGATATTACGGGTTTCTTTGTCGAAGTCCACACCTATCTTTACCAATTTGCGGTGGTCGACGGTATAACATTCACTTTCAAACTACGATAATAACCGTTCCGCCAAATCACGGCAACCCGCACGATTCATCTTCCCATTCCCCGCCTGCGGTATACAGTCTGTATATAAAACGTATTTAGGACGATGATAAGGTTCTAATATACTCTGTAGTTTGTCTTCTATTTCTTCTATGTCCGGCTGCCCTTCCAGCAACAAAGTCACCGCCTGCCCCAAACGCCTGAGCGTACGTGAAAACCTGGAATTCTATGCAGATTTGAAATCAGTCGATAAA
>OGXU01001009.1_pt1 | contig 15003 bp, 8 predicted proteins | sample 1576381 | NCBI WGS metagenome assembly OGXU01 (sample SAMEA3541544, study PRJEB24748) | human gut metagenome | biome: human gut; feature: human-associated habitat; material: faeces | place: China | collected 2012 | reverse complement strand
AAAACGAGTAACCTCTCCGGCCCCATATTAAATAAAAGCGCTTTCCGCCGAGACGACGCCCGAGACGATGGCCCAGGAGTTCATCATCGCGGTCAAGCTGTCGGCACCGTTGGCGCCGCCCACGACGCAGCCCGCACCGTAGAGACCCGGGATGGGCTTGCCGGCCTTGTCGAAAATGCGCAGGTCGGCGTCGGCCTTGAGGCCGCCGAGGGTCGTCTGATAACGGACCTTCTGTTCGACGATGTAGTAGGGGCCTTCAGCCAAACCGCCCGTGATCTTGCGGTTGAAGTCCGTGTCTTTGCCGGCCTTCACCATGTCGTTCCAGTGCGCGACGGTCTTCGCAAGACCTTCGGGGTCGACGCCCATGGTCTTGGCGGCGTCGGCGAGATTGTCGGAGACGGCCATCACGGAACGGCCGTTGTTGACGATCTTCGTCCACGTCATGAGCGTTTCTTCATTCGGAACGAGCTTGTCTTCGAGCGACTTCCGGACGTATTCCTTCCAGGCCTTCGCGTCCATGACGATGTAGGCGATGTGGTCGGGCTGTTCGACCGTCTTGTCCGTCAGGACGCCCAAGGCCGCGTTTTCGTCGACGTAGCGCTGGCCGAGCTTGTTGACGTAGATGGCGCCCGACTTCTTCATCGTGTCGGTCGAAGATGCTCCCACACGAGTGAATATTTTATCCACCAGCCCGATATGGGCGCTCTCCGCAGGGACAAACGAACCGATTTGAGCCAACAGCGTAATCAATGCCGTCTGACGCAAAAGCGCTGACTTACCCGCCATATTGGGACCGGTTATTATGATGATCTGCTGCGTACTGCTGTCCAACATCACATTATTGGCAATATATTTCTCTCCTATCGGAAGCTGTTTCTCAATTACCGGGTGGCGGCCCTGACGAATATCCAATACGTCGTTATCCTCAATAACCGGACGGATGTAGTTATTCTCACGCGCCACATTAGCGAAAGACAACAGACAGTCCAACCGGGCAATCTGATTGGCGTTAACCTGTATCTGGGGGATAAACTCCGTCAATGCCTGTACCAAATTCGTATATAACTGCGTTTCCAGCACAAGAATCTTATCTTCGGCACCAAGAATTTTTTCTTCGTACTCTTTCAGTTCCTGTGTGATATAACGTTCCGCATTTACCAACGTCTGCTTGCGAATCCACTCTTTAGGAACCTTGTCCTTATGAACATTACGAACCTCGATATAATAGCCGAATACATTATTATAAGCCACTTTCAAACTCGGAATACCCGTTTCTTCGCTTTCCCGCTGCTGTATCTGAAGCAGATAGTCTTTTCCCGAATACGAAATCCGGCGCAATTCGTCCAAATCCGCATTCACACCGTCTTTAATCACTCCGCCCTTATTTATCAACAAAGGAGGATCATTATTAATTTCCCGGGCAATCCGGTCACGAATAGAAACACAAAGATTCAACCGCTCGCCAATACGGTTCAGACTTGCATTATCCGCTTCAAGACAAGCCTGTTTGATCGGTTCGATAGCCTGCAAAGCCACTTTCAGCTGAACCACTTCACGCGGTGACACACGTCCCACAGCCACTTTGGAGATGATACGCTCTAAATCACCGACAAGATGCAACTGTTCTTCGATCAACTCCTTAAAGTCCGGTTGACGGAAGAAATACTCCACCACATTCAGACGCTCATTGATCGGTTTCTCGTCCTTCAATGGAAAAACTATCCAACGCTTCAACAGACGTGCTCCCATTGGGCTGATCGTCCTGTCAATCACATTGAGCAGACTGCTTCCTCCATCGTTCATGCTGCCAATCAATTCGAGGCTGCGCACCGTGAATTTATCCAGCCGGACATATTTATCCTCCTCAATACGAGCCAATGAAGTAATATGCCCGATTTGAGTATGCTGTGTCATTGTCAGGTATTGAAGAATAGCCCCCGAAGCAATAATACCGTTTTTCAAATGCTCTACTCCGAATCCTTTCAGATTCTTTGTTTCAAAATGCTTCAGAAGTTTTTCGCGGGCAGTAGTTTCCGTAAACACCCAGTCGTCCAGTTCGAAAGTGAAGAATTTACTACCGAAATTGCCTTCAAACATAAGGCGCTTGCCACGTTCAAAAAGAATTTCTTTCGGGCCGAAGTTATTCAGCAGTTTGTCTATATAGTCGAAAGGTCCTTCGGCAGTCAGAAATTCACCGGTAGATATGTCGAGGAAAGCAACCCCGCAGGAAGCCTTTCCGAAATGTACGGCGGCCAGGAAGTTGTTTTCCTTATAGTTTAATATATTATCATTGATAGAGACACCGGGAGTCACCAATTCGGTAATGCCGCGCTTCACCAGTTTCTTGGTCATTTTCGGGTCTTCCAACTGGTCGCAGATAGCCACCCGTTTTCCGGCACGAACCAATTTCGGAAGATAAGTATCGAGCGCATGATGAGGAAATCCCGCCATTTCAATCGTCTTTCCTTTTCCGTTAGCACGTTTTGTCAGTGTGATTCCTAATATTTCGGCTGCAACAATGGCGTCCGTAGAGTATGTTTCATAAAAGTCACCGCAACGAAACAGCATTACCGCATCCGGATGTTTCGCCTTCAAATCCAGAAACTGTTTCATCATGGGGGTGAGCACGATTTCTTCTTCGTTCACGGTTCTCTCCTTTTCTTTTTTATTGAGTATATACTGTGATTATCGGAACAAAGATAACGGTTTTTCGGCAGAGAATCAACGGAATCCACCGATTCAATTATCAAAATTAGTGTTGCATACCTTTAAAAAAGAACGGCGTTTTTCTTAACAAACAGGAGAAAACTATTAAAACGTGTTATAAAACATAGTATTTTACTTGGATAATTTGCTAATTTCCTAAGAGTCCGTATCTTTGCAATGTGTTTTTCATAGTATTAGATTTAAGGTTAACAAAGGTTGGAGCAAGGCGTTGCTCCTTTTTTTATGTCCATAAGCCGGGTTTTACCACCCGGCATGTTCATTTTTGTTTTCGTGCGCATCCGCATCACGTTTCTTTTCACTCTGATAATCCCATTCGATCTCGTCAACGTATTCTTTTCCATTATATACCGCAACAGCCTTGATTTTGTTTTTTCCTTTTTCAAGTGTCACCTGGTCGAAGATATAATGTACATCCGTATATCCCTTACGAATGCCTGTCAGTTCTTTGCCGTTCAAGTAAACTTTGGGAGTTCCGATATTTGAATAAACAGTGACGGAAGTCTGCTTCCGTTCGCGGTCCGTGTTACGTCGTTGCGTCAGATAGAGTACGGGAGACTTGCTCCAGTTCGCTTTATACCAGTAGTAAGAGTCCTTCTTTATTTTCCGGTCAAAGGTCATCAGCCCTTTCAGGTTCCGGGCAGGCACACCGCCACGGCTCCACATAGGCACGGCAAAGTCGAACATGTTCCATAGATAAGAAGCAATAATATAGGGATGCTCAGCTATCACACTCCACTGATATTCATGCGTCTTGGTCTGGAAAGTTTCCGGATAATAAGGCTTTCCCCAGTTCAACGCATCGCCCAAATACTCCGTCTGATGGTCAAGGTTGGCATCGGCTCCATATTCGGTCAACATCAATTTCTGCCAGGGATAGTCTTTTTCGAGTCCTTCCACCCACGGTTTGATGTCCTGCACTTTCTTCTCGTACCAGCCGAAATAACGGTTCATGCCTTGTATATCTGTATTCTGATTCACCGGATGATTGGCGTGACCGTAACCGTTCACGGCAACCGTGTAGCGGTCAGGATCTTCCGTCTTCGCCAGATCGTGAAGAGATTGAGTCAATGACGCTGTGTATTCGTGAGGCTGATAAACCTCATTGTGCAACCCCCACACATAAATGGAGGGATGATTGAAACTCTGACGAATCAGTTCGCGGAGTTGTGTCTGCGCATTCTCCGATTCGTAGCCTGTCACCCGGTTGACAAAGGGGATTTCCGCCCAGATAATCAAGCCCAATGTATCACAACGCGAATAAAGATATTCCGACTGCTGATAATGAGCAAAACGCACGGTCGTGGCACCGACATCCATAATTTGAGCCAGGTCAAAATCATGTTCACGGTTGGTCAGCGCACTCCCCAGGTCCCACCAGTCCTGATGACGGGTAACACCATACATCGGATATTTCTCTCCATTAAGATAGAAACCTTTTCCGGCAACAATTTCGTAATGACGAACACCCAAAGGCTGCGTGACCTCGTCAATCACCTCACCATTTGCCAACAGACGGGAGACTACTTTGTAAAGATAAGGGTCCTCCCTACCTTGCCAGAGATGAGGATTCTTTAGTTTGAATGTTGATACATAGCTTTGCGTTCCTTGCGGAGTCAACTCAAGCGGCAGACGTTGGGAAACCACCTTTTTCCCTTCCTGCGTATAAATACTGTTCTCCAGAACAAGCTGCGCAGGAGCCAGACTACCATTATCCAGCTTTACTTTAACAGTTATATCCGCCGAACGTCTTGATACATTCTTCTGAGTGATGTACACACCGGGAGAGGCGCAATCGGTCACTGTGATATTATTCTGCTCCGTAGTAATCAACCATACGGGACGGTAAATACCGCCATACACCCCAAACAAACTGTGATTGACAGGAATCACATCAGGACGGGCCGTATTGTCAGCCTTCACGATAATCTCGTTCTCAGCCCCCAGTTTCAAGGCAGTGCCTATCTCGAAAGCGAAGGCACTATACCCGCCTTTATGCGTTCCCACCAACTTTCCGTTGACATAGACTTCTGTGCAAGCCCCTACTCCTTCAAAACGCAAGAATACACGTTTACCCGCCAACTCATTTCCGAAAAACTGTTTCTTTCTGTAATAACCTACACCTTCGTAGAATGCATCAGCTTTCACTTGCATATCTTTCGCATTCCAGGTATGGGGAATTGTCACTTCCTCCCACTTGCCGTCCCATTGTGCGGAAGCACGCATAGGGTCCGTAGAAAACGGCCCTTTCTTAAATTGCCAGCCGGTATTGAAAGAAATGACATCACGTGCGGACGTATCATTCATAACTGCTCCCAGTAACAGGAGCAGAAATACAATCATATTTTTTACCATTAGATTATGAGTTCTTGTTTATCTGGCCATTTTATAAATCTCACATCCGCCCATTAAAAAAGCACCCACGCCATATACTTCAGTCATATTCCGCGTCACCTTCTTCGGATCGGCCCCGATAGGCTGTACATAACCTAATTTACCGTCTGCATCGACAGCAGAAACCTGTGCATTCCAGCCTTTTACCAGTATAGGAAGGAAAGTATCCTTGTCCAGCAGTCCCTCGTTGATTCCGTAAGCCAAAGCATAGACAATAAACGTGGTACAGCTTGTTTCGGGTGACGGGTAAGAAGCCGGATCGAGCAGACTTGCATGCCAGAATCCGTCCGCATTCTGCAATTTAGCGACACGGGTACAGAGCTTCACGAACAGTTCTTCGTAAAACTTCCGGTTCTTGTCCTTTGCAGGCAGTTCTTTCAATATCTCCGCCAGCCCGCCGAGCACCCAGCCGTTGCCGCGTCCCCAGAAAACCTTCCGGCCGTTGGCCTCGCGTTGGTCAAAATACCGCCAGTCGCGATAGAAAAGATTCTCTTCCTTGTCGAAAAGGTGGTCATACGTAGCTTTGTATTCGCGGTTCATGAATTTGATATACTTTTTATCACCCGTCAGGACGTATAATTTAGTGTAGACCGGAGGAGCCATAAAGAGGGCGTCACACCAAGTCCAGCGTTCCAGTGTCTCAGGTTTGCGATAATCCAGCTTGAAATCGTCCGTCGGCGGGTTCTTCATCACCCAATCCGTGCGGGCAATGGTAGGATTGAGCATATATTTGTTCTTATATTTCCGGTAAAGGTCGATAAAGAGTTGTGAAACAGCGATGTCGTCGGCATGATACATCCGCTTGTCCGGCTGCCAGCCGTTACGGCTTCCGATACGGGTGAGCCATTTAAAATAATCCTTGTTACCGTCTTCACGTTCCGCCAATTCCGCCCAGTCGAGCATACCGACATATAGTACGGCGTTTGTCCAGCTCAGGTCACCATGTTCGGCGCCCTTGTTGGGGTTGGCTATTTGCCAGTCGGCAACTTTCTTCATCGTTTCTTTTATTTCCGCTTTACGGAAAGGAATGTTTTGTGCTTGCACGGTGAGGGTAGACAGCAGCACTGCTACGACCCCGATTTTTGTTCTTAGATTCATTCGTTTATCGTTTAAAAAATTATGAAAGTTCGGTAGTTTTTTGGTTCCAATACCCGACAAAGTACAAATATACGCCAAATATCGGATATAATTGAGGGATTTATTGGAAATATATATCCACCATGGTGGATATATAGATTCAACATATTGGGCATATATGCCCAGCGTGGTGGATATATATGCCCAATAAACAGGAAGTTAATGGTACGTTATACCATTAAGAAAACGTTACTTGCTGAAGTCAATGTCCAACGGCTCGATATTGTTTTCCGAACCGGCATATCCCGGTGTCTGATTGATATGTCCCTGCACATTTGTCGAAATAGCATTCAATGCAATCGGCCACAATACATTGTGGGGAGCAATGGTATATTCATTTCCAATCGGCGTTTTCACCCCTTTGTTATAGAAATCCGTTACATCCATAATGTGGTCGTAGAAGAAGTTTTTCTCGGAGAAATTATCCATACGGTAGGTACGTCCCTTATCGTCCGCCTTGCCGGTTTTAGCATAGATAAATGCGATACGGGTCAACTCCGTCTTACGCGGTTCTTCGTAATACAGTTCGCGGGCACGTTCGTCCAGAATCGTACGGATAGTCATCTGGTCAGCATCAAGTTCATCGGCTCCCGCTCTGCGGCGTACCTTGTTCACGTCATCGGCAGCTTTCTGGAGGCTGGTTGCATCACCCTTCCAAATGTATGCCTCAGCACGTAACAGATACGTTTCGGCAATACGGAAAATATACCAGTCGGCCCAACCACCGCGCCACCATTTATCTTTCTGGTCGGCAACGTTGGTCTTATAATGCGGCCACCCCACCCAGTCACGAATGGTATCGTTTACCAGGATGTTTCCTTTATCGTCTTTAAAGCGAACCGGTTGTCCGTACCATTCCGTACCTTTGAGTTCAGGATTATTGTAGGTCAGGTCGGTCATTTCTATCCAGTTGCCCGGAGCATGACGAAGATCTGTGTCATCCAGTGTCCAGATCATATGCGTATGATACCAGGTAGAACGTGCTGTACATACTCCACGACCATATTGCTCAAGATAGGGATTTTTCTTTGCATCGTTATCGGTAAATCCGTTTTTGCCGTCGGGAGTTTTAATCTCGCCGTCTTTTGCAAACCAGGGAAGCACCTGCCGTTTGATTTCCAGTCCGGCTGCCGAACGAATATCCTCACCGGCATCATAACGGTCGAGCACCATGTAAAGTACTTCTTTGTTTTCAGGCAAGGATTTATTCTCAGACTGATGCAAGTCCCAAATCACATTCTTGGTAGCGTCATTCTTGTCAACACCGAAACGCTCTGTCATTAGATAGTGCACTCCGTCATTAATGACGTTATTGGCTGATTCGATTGCATCGTCAAATTCGCCCAATGCAAGATTGATCTTTGTCAGTAAGTGATAAGCCGCAGCCTGAGTCACCATACCGATATAAACGTTGTTTTTCAGATAAGGAGCCGTACGGTCCAAATCGTTTTTCAGATACCGCAAGATTGCTTCACGCTTCGTTGAATAAAAATCATAACGTGGCCCGGTGATTTCTTCTGTGATGAACGGTATATCCCCATACTGATTCACCAGACGGTAATAACGATAAGCACGATGGAAACATGCCAATCCTTCAATTTCCTTACGTTGGTCTTCATTGTCAAACTCTGCCGTTTCCGAACGGGTCAGCAATGTATTGGCGTCTTTAATACCTTTATACAAATAGGTCCAATAGTTATTAATCTGACTTGCATTTCCTGTCAGAGAAGCACTAGGAGTAATCTGTCGAACAAGATCCTGTGGAGAGTTTGCCGCGTCAGTACGTCCGTTGACACTTATATCCGAAAAGAAATATTCGGAAAGGATACAAGGGTCGGCAGAACCCGATGTGGGATAAAAATCAAAGTAACGGACGTCACGGTTCAACATATCCGTTCCGGTCTTCAGGCCGTTGTAATCCGCAAAAGAGATCTCCGGCGTATAGAATGAAAGTGGCTTCGGGTCCAGCCAATCCGAACAACTACTTGCTAATACAGCTACTCCAATCATGCAGGCAATGCCTGTTTTCTTATTATTTAGTTTCATCAGTCTGTAGATATTATAAAGTCAAGTTAATACCAAAATAAATTACTCTCGGGGTATTTGCATCACTGTTTTCCGGGTCGTAACCGGGCCAACCGGAGATATAACCTGCATTCTTCATCGTAGCATTGACGTTCAGGTTCTGAATCCGCAGCGGCTCTATCAGCTTCTTCGGGAAAGTATATCCGATTGAGATATTATCAAAACGCAGGAAAGAAGCGTTCTTGTAAATGGCATACGAAACGCCTGCCGGCTTCTTGTTGGCCAGACGCGGATATTCATTGTTACGGTTTTCCGGTGTCCAGTAGTCACGTTTAATCTGGTTCGTCACGTTCAGCAAAGCATTGTCGTTGGTAAAACGTCCCAATGTCTTTTTATGTCCAATATAGGAGTACATATTGAACGAGATATTGAAGTTCTTGAACAACGTGAAATCATTACGCATACTCCAACGCAGACGCGGCATCGTAGTTCCCTGGAATTCCTTATCCGTATTGTCATATTTGTAGTTCATGTCTTTATCCAGCAGATGAACGTCACCCGGCTGCTGACCGTATTTGGCAGCTTCTTCACGTTCTTCTTCCTGCCAGATTCCCACTACCTTGTAATCCCAGATTTCATCAATATCGTGTCCGATGAAACGCTTGTTCTTGATATCGTCCGCTTCACGCTGGCCGATAACGTTACCGTCCGCATCTTTCACATCTTCCATGATTCCGTACAGGTGAGTTATCTTGTTCTTGTTATAAGCCAGGCTGAAAGAAGTACGCCATGTAAGCTTATCCATTCTGATGTTGGTAGAGTTCAGTGAAAGCTCGACACCGGTATTCTGTACCTCACCGATATTAGACATCACGGAGCTGTAACCGATCAGGCTGGGCAACTCACGGCTGACAAGCAGGTCGGTCGTAATCTTCTTATATACATCCAGGTTCGCGCTCAGTCTGCCTTTCAGGAAAGTCAGGTCCGTACCGATATTCCATGAAGTCGTTGATTCCCATTTCAGGTTGGGGTTAGCCATAGTAGAAGCATAGAAAGTGTTGGCGGTCACCAGACTGCCGGTTGCCGGATCCACATAAATGTATTTGCGCGGGGCCAACTGCATGAATGCAGCATAAGTACCTACGGCACGGTTACCGTTCTTACCCCATGAGAGACGCAGTTTACCATATTCGAACCAATCCGGACGGTGCAGGAATTTCTCTTCAGAGAACACCCAACCCAATGCGATAGCCGGAAAAGTGGCACGCGGGTTGGCAAGCCCGAAAGCCGAATATCCGTCACGACGTACAGTGGCGGTAATCAGGTAACGCTGGTCGTATACATAGTGCAGACGTCCCATAAAGGCGTCTCCTGTACGGTAGACATCATCACTGGATACGTTAGGGCTGGTACCGAAACCGATACCTCCATAACCCAGTTCGTCGGTAGGCAGGAAGTTTTCATTCGTCATTTCATCATGCCAACGCTGGAACTTCTCCCAGTTGGCAAGGAAAGTAAAGTCAAAAGCGTGCTTGCCGAATGTCTTGTTCCACTTCAGCATATTATCCCATTGCCAATAGAAATCCTTCGTATGCGTACGTTCCACACGGCCGTTCTGCGAACCGGAGTCGGGAGAAGCGGCTGCCTTATGGAAAAGATAGTTTGTCCATTCAAAACGCGGAGAATAAGTAGTCTGGATAGAAAAGCCCAAAGGGAGGGTGATTTTCAGATAAAGAGCTGCATTCAAGTTCTCGATGTCATTGCGTTTATTCTGGAAAGCCGGAGCAAGCAACGGGTTGCTCTGGTTATTGTTACCGGTAGGGTATTGTTTCAAAGTCACTCCATCGTCTTCGTAAAGGCTTCCGAAAGGTGAAAGAGTAGTGTAATTGCCGGATGAACTACTGATATATCCCTCATCACGTGAAGTAAACTGTGCGTTCACACCGTAAGTAAGGAAGCTCTGTATCTTATTCTCCAGGTTGATACGTGCACGGATAGCACTGTATCCTCCGCCACGCACGTTACTCTCGTTTTTCAGGTAGTTGATAGATGAATAATAAGACATTTCGTCTTTCTTTCCTGCCACGCTGACCGTGTAATCCTGACGTAACGCTACATCCTGATAAATGACATCGCGCCAGTCTACAAGACGTCCGGCCAAATAGTTGTTGACCTCCGTATTGGTAAATTCGAGACGTGTCAGCCAGATACTTGTCGGGTCGCCTTTATCGTTTCCCATCCAGTTTGCCAAGTCCGCATTGGACATGTGTGCCGGATTGTCGAAATATCCGGTAGCTGCTTTTGAAGGATTCTTGCTAACTTCCACATCCCGGCGGAAATTGATGAAATCCTCTCCTTCGTATACTTCCGGCAAAGAGTTCACCATTGAAAGTCCCCATGTACCACTGAAATTGATAATCGGTTTCGTTGAACTTGTTCCTTTCTTGGTAGTAATCAGCACAACGCCATTGGCTGCCTTCGCACCATAAACGGCTGTGGAACTGGCGTCTTTCAATACGTCTATCTGCTCAATGTCGTTAGGATTGATGTCGGTCATCTGTCCCGAATAGATTACTCCGTCCAATACAATCAGAGGTTCAAGGGAAGATTTATCCGTACTCGTTGCACGCAGGTTGTTTTTACCACGCACCATCATGCTGGTGTTACCCTTCGTGTCGGTTTCGATACCTACCGAAAGTCCGGCCACACCCGTGCGGAGCATATCCTGAACAGTTTTCGGTTGTTCTTTTTCAAGGTCGCTGGCTTTCAAGGATGCCACGGCTCCGGTCAGGTCTTTCTTCTTCATTACACCGTAACCTACCACTACGACCTCCTCCAGTGTCTTGGAGTCTTCCTTCATTTTGATGATAGACTTCTGCCCGGCTTTCACTGTCTGAGTCGTATAACCGATATACGAGATCTGAAGCGAAGATCCGAAAGGCGCTTCCAGTTTGTAGTTACCGTCAATATCGGTAATCACACCGGTCGTTGTGCCGGCTACCAAAACGTTAGCTCCGATAATGGGCTCTCCGTTCTCGTCTACAACTTTACCGATGATTGTAGTCGCCTTGCCCGTCTGTGCCGGAGTACTCTTTTTGGGGAACAAGGCAATCTGTGTGCTGGTCACTTCAAATGACAGGTCAATGCCTTTCAGCATTTCTCCTACCGCTTTGGATACAGGAACCTGTTTCACGTTCAGGCTGACTTCCTGTTTCACATTTACTTGTGTTGCATCATAAAAGAAGGTATAGCCGCTGGTTTTCTCAATGCGTGCCATAGCTTCGGACAATGGAATTTTCGAGAAGCTTATCGTTATCATCTTCTCTTTTACTTGTGCAGAAAGTACAACGCTAAAAAATAATAGCGTTAAAAGTGCAAAATGCTTTTTTAAATTCATATTTTTGCGATATTAAAAGTTAACTGTAAGGAGGCTGCATTAAAATGGGTCAGATTTTAATGTTCACTCACTTTCTTCGGTTAATAAAAAACTTGATTTGGTAGGGGGGAAAGCCGGAAGCGGAACTTCTCCCTTATTTATTCTATATCTTCATTATATCATAGGCTTGCCTTTCTCTCTTACTTATTTGTCAAAAAATTCATTTTACCGATATTGAACTCGGATATTTGCATTGTGTGTTACCACTTATTGTTTCTGCTTCGGCAAAATTGTCAACATATTCTCATCATTAAATTCATAGTTGATAGGATGGATGCGCGACATGATTCGCATGATTTCTTCCAACGGTTCGTGCCGCAAGGTGAATGTGTATCTGTACTGTTCCTGCAATTCCGGAGACAGATTTATCTTCACATTATACCATTTGGACAGAAGAGGGCAAATCTCATCCAACGGCCTGTTTTTAAATACAATCTGATTACTTGCCCACGAGACAGCCAACTCGATATCTCCTTTTTCTATTTGAAGCCGTCCGTTACGCTTGTTGAAAGTACCGACTTCTCCCGGATGCAGAAAACGGGTTTCCGCTTTCGTCTCCAACGACACCGAACCTTCTTTCAGGCTGACAAATGTATTTTCCGAACCGGGAAAGGATTCTACATTGAATTTTGTACCGTGTACGGTGATTTTCATTCCTTCGGTTTCAACAACGAAAGGATGATCCTTATCGTGGGCCACATTAAAGTAAGCCTCTCCATTCAACCGGACATTTCTGTTTTTCGAATAATAATTCGTATTATAAGTAAGCGAAGTAGCCGAATGAATCCATACATTCGACCCGTCCGGTAGAGCTACTTCCGATTTACCTCCCCAATTGGAATAGGTTTGTTGCGCCATTTCCGGCTGACCGATCTTTATACCTATATATAAAGAAACGGAAAGGAAGACAGCCACAACTACGCAGGCAGCCGCAACATAGCGTTGAAAACGGGGGAAAGCCCACAAACGAACAGGTTGTTCCTTATCTTTGAGATTCACTTCAACTTTATCTTCAGACCTTTCCATATCTTCAGCTTGTCTCCGTTCAGCCTCCTCACACTCCTCCATGCGCTGCATCAACTCTTTCCAGTAGAAATCTACGTCCGGCGTATAATTGATAACTTTAGCACGCACCTTTTCCCAAACTCCCCGAAGTTCTTCATACACCTTCCGGTTCTCATCGATAGACACCCACTCCTCCAAGTGCTTTTTATCAGCATCGGAGATGTCTTGTTTCAGGTCGGAAATGATTAACTCCCAAGGTATTTCTTTTTTCATGCTTCGCTGTCGTTTTTAACTGTTACCGATACTAAGACACAAAAAACGAATCATACCCTTATTCAGAAAAGCATTTTTTTAGTTTCTACTAAAAAAATATTCTTTAACTTTGCAACGTCTCACTAACCTAATTACAAACACTATGGACGATATGTTCCTTTTGCAATTGATAAAGAATGGTGATAAGCAGGCGTTCAAGTACGTCTTCGATACTTATTTCACTGCTCTTTGCCGCTTTATGTATTTGTATTTAGGAGATACACAAGAAGCGGAAGATATAGCAAGTGACATCTTTGCGTCCGTATGGGAAAACAGAAAAAAACTTGAAATCAGGCTTACTTTCAAAGCTTATCTTTTTCAGGCTGCCAAAAACAGGTGTCTGAACGCTATACGGGACAGAAAGGCTACTGTCTCACTGGACGATATCAACGGACAGGACACTCCGCAAGTAAGCATCACCGATTCACTGGAAACAGAAGAACTGAATAATTTAATTCAGGAGGCTATCCTGTCACTTCCCGAAAAATGTCGTGAGGTATTTCTGCAAAGCCGCACGAAGAATCTGACAAATCAGGAAATCGCGGAGTCAATGGATATATCTGTCAAGACAGTAGAGGCACAAATCACGAAAGCGCTGAAACAAATCCGGAAGTTCTTGGGTACACAATATCAATATTTGTTCTAAGTTTCCCGGCAGATAAAAGATGGAATGATCCTACTTCTTTTCCGCCAGATAAACCCCTAATATGATGCAAGCCGCCCCCATTAACGTAATCCATGTGATTTGTTCGTGGAGAATGAGCACCGAAGCCACCATCGTCACCAACGGATTCAAATAGATATAATTGGAGGCCCGCATCGTTCCCAGCTGTTTCAAAACCACATTCCAAAGAATATAGCAGATCAAAGAAGCCAGGACTGCCAGGAACAAGAGATTGGACAATACGAGCGGTTGCAGAAGCACATCAAAATCCGGTTGCAGCGGATGAAGAAGAAAAGCGGGAAGAATAGTCAATACCCCATAGAAAAATATCTTACGGGTAATAAATACCGTGGGATAACGTCCCGTCATCCGCTTTATTACCAGACTATAAAAAGCCCATGACAGAGCCGCAAGCAAAGTGAGCAAATCACCCACAGGAGAGAGCTTCAACACCACACTTCCGTTAAAGACGACCAGCCCTACGCCAATCAGGGCCAACAGCGAACCATAGATCAGCCCTTTCGTAGCCTTCTCACTCTTATAAAAGAGCAGGGAAAGAATCGTAGTCAGCAGAGGAGCCGTGCAAATGATGAAAGCAACATTGGAGGCTTGGGTAATCCCCAAAGCTGTATTTTCTGTGAAGAAATAAAGCGATCCGCCGAATACGCCTCCCGCCACCAACCAAAGCTCATCTTTCAAATTATCGGCAAACAAGTGTTTTGGAGAAATCGCCCAAATACCTATATAGGCTATCAAAAAGCGATAAAAGAAAATTTCCTGAGGAGTGAGTCCGTGATTAATCAATACTTTCGTTGCAATAAAGGTCAGCCCCCAGATAGCAACCGTCAGTATGGCAATCAGATGATAGTATCCGTGCGTCAGTTTCATACTTATACTTTTAATAATGCCGCAAAGATACAGGGAATCACGAAAATATATACCGACTCTTATGAATATATTTCAGACAGAATCTCGACTAAACAAAACTATAAATAGTCACTTCCTGCCGAAGCACCCGGTCACTGTCAAATAAAATACCAATAAACGCAAAGGGTTCATTGTATAAACAAATCTTACCAAATAAGAAAAAAACTAAAAATCGGCAAATCCTCACGATATTTCTTCTTTACACTTTATCACCGATATTGCATAAACCCGCTTCGAGTTTTTAATAAATAATGAAATAGTTTATTATAAACGGTTCCCAAGTTTATTAAAAACTATTTTTAGGCACTTTCAGTTACTCAAATCGAATTATTGCAACAAAAATGGGCAAGAACCTTCACAGTTTCTTGCCCATTCGTTA
>OGXU01001001.1_pt1 | contig 15100 bp, 13 predicted proteins | sample 1576381 | NCBI WGS metagenome assembly OGXU01 (sample SAMEA3541544, study PRJEB24748) | human gut metagenome | biome: human gut; feature: human-associated habitat; material: faeces | place: China | collected 2012 | reverse complement strand
TCTATTGTAGTGTTGTTGTCCACATGCTGGTTCTTATCTGCAAGAACCGGTAGGATTAGACGGGGAGCAGAGGATCAACGCCTTTGTCTTCGGTGTGATAGCCGCTTCCAACTGTGCCGGAGTGATTTTGAAATCCTGTTCGATACCGGCCGCAACGATTACTGGTGTACCTTCGGCCAATTTTACCATTTCCGGATAGCTGACCCAGAACGGAGCCGGGATAATCACTTCGTCACCCGGATTTACCAATACCATGATTGTATTACAAACGGATTGTTTGGCACCATTTGCGCAAGAAATCTGGTTGGCTGTGTATTCCAATCCGTTTTCGTTTTTCAGCTTGGCAACGATGGCGTTACGCAAGGCCGGATAACCAGCGACGGGAGAATAACGAGAATAGTTTTCGTCGATAGCTTTTTTGGCAGCATCCTTAATAGGTTCGGGAGTATTGAAGTCGGGTTCTCCGACACTTAAGTTGATAACATCAACTCCCTGAGCCTTTAATTCACTGCTCTTCTGGGACATCGCCAATGTTGCGGATGGCGACAAACTTGCTAAACGTGCTGATACTTGTGTCATGATAGTGTTATTATGTAATTATGAATTATTTGATATTGTGCAAGACGTGTCCCATACGTTCCTTTTTCGTTTTCATGTAGAATTCGTTGTAAGGATTCGGAGCGACTTCGATAGGAACGTTTTCTACGACTGTCAGCCCGTATGCTTCCAGTCCGACACGCTTGACGGGGTTGTTGGTCATCAGGCGCATCTTGGTGACTCCCAAATGGCGCAGGATCTGGGCACCGACGCCGTAATCGCGTTCGTCTGCCTGATGTCCGAGATGCAAATTTGCATCGACAGTGTCCAAACCGTCTTCTTGAAGTTTATAGGCTTTCATCTTTTCCATCAGTCCGATGCCGCGTCCTTCTTGGTTCAGGTAAACGATTACTCCTTTGCCTTCTTGCTCGATACGTTGCATTGCTTTGTGCAACTGCTCGCCACATTCGCAGCGCATGGAGCCGAAGATATCACCGGTTGCACAAGAAGAATGTACACGGACCAAGATCGGTTCGTCTGGTTCGAACCTACCTTTTATCAGGGCAATATGTTCCAGTCCGTTGCTTTTTTGGCGGAAAGGGATCAAGCGGAAGTGGCCATACTGGGTGGGCAGATCAACTTCGACGCCATTTTCTACGATCGATTCTGTTTTCAAACGATATGAAATCAGATCTTTGATACAGATGATTTTGATATCGAACTTCTTGGCGTAGAGTTAATTATAAAAAATATAACAAAAAATTTGGCTCAAATATATAAAGAAAAAATTTTTAAAAAACTCACTAATAAGGAGATAGAAGAATATAAAATAATTTTTTTATTATATGAGAAGTATAATGGTTCTCTTAATAAAATAGCAAAAGAGCTTTTCATCCATGTTAATACTCTTCAATATAAATTAAATAAACTTTATGAAAAAACAAATTTGAACATGAGAAATTATAATGATTTTACTAAATTAAAAATAGCCTTTATGCTAAAAGTAGAATAATGTTATATATAATAAAAAAAATAGTGAAATAGTTGCTGAAATATGTTATCTATAATATTGTTTTTTTATCTAAAAAACTATAAAATTAATTTACAGTGTACTAAAAATATAAAAAAATAAGTAAAATAGGAGGGAAATTATGATAACAGTATCAGCGTTAGGGGCAGTTGTTGGACTTATTGTGGCAATAGTTTTAATTATAAAGAAAATAAATCCAGCATATTCGTTAATTTTAGGTTCAATAATCGGGGGATTAGTAGGAGGAGCAAGTGTATCTCAAACAGTTTCCTTAATGATATCTGGGGCACAGGGAATGATACCAGCAATATTGAGAATAATAACAGCAGGTGTTTTAGCAGGAGTTTTAATAGAAACTGGAGCTGCAAGTAAAATTGCAGAGACAATTATAGAAAAATTAGGAGAATCGAAAGCTATAGTAGCGATAGTATTATCAACTATGATTCTTACAATGGTTGGAGTATTTATAGATGTATCTGTAATAACAGTAGCACCAATAGCAATGGCAATAGCTAAAAGAACAAACTTATCTAGAACAGGAGTTTTAGTAGCTATGATAGGTGGAGGAAAAGCAGGAAATATAATGTCTCCTAATCCAAATGCTATAGCAGCAGCTGATGCTTTTAAAATTCCATTGACTTCAGTTATGACTGCAGGGATTATTCCAGCAGTATTTGGAATAGTTGTGACTATAATTGTAGCAAAAATTATTTCTAATAGAGGAAGTCAAATTTTAGATAATGATTTAGGAGATAAAAAATTAGAAAAAAGACCTAGTTTTATAGGTGCAATAATAGGACCAATAGTAGCAATATTTATTTTAGCTTTAAGACCTATAGCAGGAATTTCCATTGATCCATTAATAGCTTTACCTGTAGGAGGGGCAATAGGATGCTTAGCTATGGGAAAAATAAAGCATTTCAATGAGTATTGTGTATTTGGTTTAGGGAAAATGATAGGGGTAGCGATATTATTAATAGGAACAGGAACTCTTTCAGGAATAATAGCAAACTCTGCATTAAAAGAAGTATTAACTAATTTTTTATCAACAACTGGGGCTCCTGCTTATTTACTAGCACCATTTTCAGGGATTTTAATGTGTGCAGCTACAGCTTCAACAACTTCTGGAACAGCTGTTGCAAGTCAAGTATTTGGACCAACAATATTAAGTTTAGGTGTACAGCCAATAAATGCAGCAGCAATGATACATTCAGGAGCAACTGTATTAGACCATCTGCCACATGGAAGTTTCTTTCATGCAACAGGAGGAAGTGTGAATATGGATATGAAAGAGAGATTAACGTTAATACCATTTGAATCGTTAATAGGATTGATTTTAACATTTGTATCAACAATAATCTATGGAATGTTATTTTAAAAAGGAGTTAGAAGATGAAGATAGTATTAGCACCAGATTCATTTAAAGAGAGTATGACAGCAAAGGAAACTTGTATAGCAATAGAGAAAGGGTTTAAAAAAGTAATATCTAATTTAGAGTGTATCCATGTACCTATGGCTGATGGAGGAGAGGGTACAACTCAATCATTAGTAGATGCTACAAATGGAAAATTTTATACTGTTGAGGTAATGGGACCATTAGGAGAGAAAAGAGATGCAAGATTTGGAATACTTGGAGATGGAAAAACAGCGATACTTGAGATGGCAGCAGCCAGTGGATTAGAGCTTGTACCAAAAGAAAAAAGAGATGCTACAATAACCACAACTTATGGAACAGGAGAGTTGATAAAGGCAGCTTTAAGTAAAAATGTAGAGACTATTCTTATAGGAATAGGAGGAAGTGCAACTAATGATGGTGGTGCTGGAATGGTACAAGCATTGGGAGGAAAACTTTTAGATAAAGATGGAAATGAAATAGGTTTTGGTGGTGGAGAGCTATCAAAATTAGATAGGATAGATATCTCTAATTTAGATAATAGGTTAAAAGATGTAAAAATAATAGTAGCTTGTGATGTACAAAATCCTCTTACTGGACCAACAGGAGCTTCTCATATTTTTGGAAAACAAAAGGGAGCTAATGAGGAACAAAGAGAGTTACTAGATAAAAATTTAAAACACTATGCAAAGATAATAAGAAGAGATATAGGAAAAGATGTAGAAAATATTCCAGGAGCTGGAGCAGCTGGTGGATTAGGAGCTGGGCTTATGGCATTTTTATCAGCAGAACTAAAAAAAGGTGTAGATATAGTTGTAGAATATAGTAAATTGGAAGAAAAACTTCAAGGAGCAGATTTAATTATTACAGGAGAGGGAAGTATAGATGGTCAGACTAGATTTGGAAAAACTCCATATGGTGTAGCTAAAACGGCTCAAAAATATAATATTCCAGTAATTGCTTTTGCTGGAAATATAGGGAAGGATATAGATGTATTATATGATTATGGATTTACAGCAATACTTCCAATTCTTCCTAGGGTAGAGAGCTTGGAGAATGCCATAGCTAATGGTAAAGAAAATATAGAGTATATGAGTGAAAGCTTAGGAAGAGTAATTAGTATTTATAAAAAATAGAAAAGTATATATAAAATATATTTTACTTGTAATAACATATGTTATATAATAACGAAAAATGGTAGAGGTGCAATTGACAAGAGTAATATCTCAGAGTTTGACAAACTATGAAGAGATATGAAAGGGGAGATTGCCGAAATAAAAATCAAAGTCAAAGGATTTTTATTGGTAACTCAGATAATATCTGTTTTACTGTCATTGATATTTCAATGGAGAGCTATCTAAAACTATTAGTAAAATTATAGAATGTACTTAAGTTTATATTGTAAATTTTAAAATTTATTAAAAAAGTTAAAAGATAGCAAGGAGTAAATAGTAGAAAATATTGAGAGATATTAAAACTATTTTACTTGGAGCTATCTTTTTTTATTAAAAAATTATTAAATAACAGAATGAAAATAGAACAAGTGGAGGAGAAAGATGAGATTTTTTGGAACGATGAAAGATGAGCAGGGAGTATTATCAATAGGGGGAGTAAAGGTTACTGAGTTAGCTCAAAAATATGGGACACCACTTTATATAATGGACCAAGAGCTAATAGAAAGTAATATGAGAAAATATAAAGAAAACTTTAAAAGTGATAAATTTCAAACACAGATAGTCTATGCGTCAAAGGCATTTTTAGCAAAAGCTATGTGTCAATTAGTAGAGAAATATGATATGGATATAGATGCAGTATCAGGAGGAGAGCTATATACAATAAAAGTAAGTGGACTTGATATGAAAAGAGTACATATGCATGGAAATAATAAGACTTTAGAAGAGTTAGAGATGTGTGTAGACTATGGGATAGGGAGTATAATCATAGATAATGAAACAGAGATAGAAAATTTATCATATGTGTGTGCTCAAAAAAATAAAAAAATAAAAGCTATGCTTAGAATAAATATTGGAATAGATGCTCATACTCATGAGTATATAAAAACATCTAAACATTCATCTAAATTTGGAGAATCAATTTTTGATGAGAAATTAGTAGGAATAGTAGAAAAAATTGTAAAAGATAAAAATATAGAGTTTTTAGGATTTCACTGTCATATTGGTTCTCAAATTTTTGATACAAAAGCATTCCATGAAGGAATAGAAACAATGGTAGTAGAAACAAAAAAGATAGCTGATACTTTAGGAATAAAAATTCCAGAGATAAATCTTGGTGGAGGTTTTGGAGTATACTATACAGAAAATGATGTAGAAGTAGATATTGAGAAATTTATGAGAAGTATGATAGAACATATAGAGAAAAGTTTAGATGAGCATAAATTAGAGATAGAGAAGGTATCTATTGAACCAGGAAGAAGTATAGTAGGAAATGCAGGAAGTACTCTTTATACAGTTGGGGGAATAAAACAAACTTATGGTGGAGTAAAATATATGTTTATAGATGGAGGAATGACAGATAATATAAGACCTGCTCTTTATCAAGCTGAATATGAAGCAGTTATAGCTAATAGACTAGATGAAAAAGAGAGGGAAGTGGTAACTGTAGCTGGAAAATGTTGTGAGTCTGGAGATTTAATTATAAAAGGAAAGAGTTTACCAAAGGGAGAAAAGGGAGATTTACTATTAGTTTCTACTACAGGAGCTTATGGTTACTCTATGTCTAGCAACTATAATAAATTAGCAAGACCAGCAGTGGTATTTGTAAAAAATGGAAAAGCCTCTTTAGCTATTAGAAGAGAGAGTTTTGAAGACTTAGTAAGAAATGATTTGGCTATAGAGCTATAGTTCTTCAAAAATGAATAGTATTTTTAGTAAAACTCTTGAAAAAAATAGTTTTTTTCTGAAAAAGTATGAACAAAAAAATAAAGAATTTGAGAAATAGGAAAAACAGAGAAATTTTATTACAATATTAGAGGTATTTAAAATAGGTAAAGAGGAGGGAATATGAGATTTTCAAAATTACAAGCTGCAGGGAATGATTTTATCTTAGTCAATGGACTAGAGTATAGAGATTTAGATTTAAGTAGTACAGCGAAAAAAGTTTGTGATAGACATTTTGGAATAGGTGCAGATGGACTTATGACTTGTGAGGAGAGTAAAGTTGCAGATATAAAGATGAATTATTATAACTCTGATGGGTCAAGAGGAGAGATGTGTGGGAATGGAATAAGATGTTTTTCAAAATTTGTCTATGATAATGGAGTAGTGAGAAAAAAGAGTTTTTCAGTAGAAACTGATGCTGGAATAAAATATATAGATCTTACTTTAGAGAGTGAAGAGGTAAAATATATATCAGTGGATATGGGAAGAGCAGATTTTAGAGCCACTTCTGTTCCTTGTACATTAGATAGTGAAATTATTTTAGAAAAAGAGATAGAGGTAGAAGGACAAAAGTTAAAAATTTCATCTGTTTTAATGGGAGTACCTCATACTGTGATTTTAGTAGATGACTATGATAACTATGATATAGATAGATTAGGAAAAGCTATAGAGTATAGTATGGATATTTTTCCAAGAAAGACTAATGTAAATTTTATTCAAGTAGTAGATGATGAAAATATTATTATAAAGACTTGGGAGAGGGGAGCTTCAAGAACATTAGGTTGTGGAACAGGGTGCTGTTCATCTGCTGTTATAGCTCATAAACTTGGAAAAATCAAAGGAAATAGTGTAAAACTTACCACAGAGGGTGGAGAGGTTTTTGTAACTTTTGATAATGAATATAATGTAATAATGAAAGGTAGTGCAGAAACAATTTGCACTGGAGAGTTTTTAAAATAGGAGGAAGAATTGTGAATAAAAAAAGTATCTGGGAGGCTTATAGATTTTCTATAATCTTAATAGGAGCTATAATAATTGGAAGTTTTATAGGGGTTCATTTTGGAGAGAAAGCTAAGGTTTTAAAACCATTAGGAGATTTATTTATAAATGGAATGTTTACAATAGTTGTACCATTAGTCTTTGTAACAATTAGTAGTTCAATATCTAGTATGAGTGATATGACTAGATTAAAAAGTATATTAAAAAACCTTATTTTAGTATTTGTTTCAACAGGTGCAGTAGCTGCAGTTATTATTTTAATAATAGTAAATATTTTTCCACCAGCTCAAGGAGTTAATTTAAGTCTTACAACTGCAGAGGCACTTCAACCATTTCAAACAGGGGATCAAATTGTAAAAGCTATTACAGTTACAGATTTTCCAGAGTTAATATCTAGAAAAAATATGTTACCACTTATACTTTTTTCTATAGTATTTGGACTTTGCGTAAATATGGTAGGAGAGAAGGGAAAAGTAATATCTAATGGATTAGATGCTTTAGCAGAGGTATTTTTAAAAATGATAAATCTATTGATGTACTATGCACCAATAGGATTAGGGGCATATTTTGCTGCTCTTGTTGGAGAGTATGGAAAAGAGTTATTAGGGTCATACACAAGAGCTATGATAATCTACTATCCACTTTGTTTAGTATATTTTGTAGTGATGTTCCCAATATATGGATATATATCTGCTGGAAAAGATGGAGTGAGAGCTATGAAAAATCTAATATCTCCAGCTATTACTTCAATAGCTACTCAAAGTAGTATAGCTACCCTTCCTGTAAACTTAGATGCTGCTAAAAAAATAGGTGTGCCTAAGGATATCAGAGAGATAGTTTTACCAATAGGAGCTACTGCTCATATGGATGGAACAGTTTTTAGTTCTATTTTAAAAATCTCTTTCCTATTTGGGATTTTTAATGTTCCTTTTGAGGGAATTGGAACTTATGCAAGTGCTTTACTTCTTTCTATATTAGGGGGAGTGGTAATGTCAGGTGTTCCTGGTGGAGGACTTATAGGGGAGATGCTAATAGTTACTATGTATGGTTTCCCAGCAGAAGCTTTCCCAATAATTGCTACTATTGGTTATCTTGTAGACCCACCAGCAACTATGATAAATGCTACTGGAGATACAGTTGCTGCTATGCTTGTTACAAGAATAGTTGAAGGAAAAGATTGGATCAAGAGAAACTTAGGATAGTGTAAAGGAAAGTTATCCTTTACATTATCTTTTAATTGTGGTATATTTTTATTTAATAACTAAGTATTCATAAACATAGGGGGGATTTTATGAATTTTATTTTTATATCACCAAACTTTCCAAAAAGTTATTGGAATTTTTGTAGAGGATTAAAAAATAATGGAGTTAACACTCTAGGAATAGGAGATGCTGATTATGACTTTTTAAGTGATGAGTTAAAAGAATCATTAAATGAGTATTATAAAGTGTCTTCTTTAGAAAACTATGATGAAGTGTACAGAGCTTGTGCTTATTTTGCTTTTAAGTATGGAAAAATTGATTGGTTAGAATCAAATAATGAATACTGGTTATTAAGAGATGCACAACTTCGTACAGATTTTAATATTACATCTGGTTTAAAAAATGATAAGATAGGTGGAATAAAATATAAGAGTAAAATGAAAGAGTTTTATGAAAAAGCTAGAGTTAAAACAGCTAGGTACCATATGGTTTCAACTTTTGTATCGGGCTGATATTACGGCAGCCTTAAAGAAAGGTGTGAATGAACTGGAAATCGAAGTGACCAATACTTGGGCGAATGCACTCAAAGGAGCCGATGAAGGAAAAGCTCCTTTCGATGGAATATGGACGAATGCCAAATACCGGAGAGCAGAAAACACCCTGCTTCCTGCAGGATTGCTCGGACCTTTGAATTTTGAAGTAGCGAATAAAAACAAATAAGAATGAAAAGTTCAGGAATTAAAACAAGCACAGTATTAGCAAGCTTTCTGCTCGCTGCCTGCCTGTCAATGCGTGCGGAAGTGAAACTTCCCGCTATTTTCTCTGACGGCATGGTGATGCAGCAACAAACCAATGCCAACCTTTGGGGAACGGCAACTCCGAATAAGAAAGTAACAGTCACTACCGGCTGGAACGGAAAACAATATGCAGTAACAGCAGACAAGAACGGCTCATGGAAACTTTCAGTCTCCACTCCGGAAGCCGGCGGACCGTATACCATCACTTTCGACGATGGAACCCAAAAGACACTGAATAATATTCTGATAGGAGAGCTCTGGCTTTGTTCCGGACAAAGTAATATGGAAATGCCGATGAAAGGCTTCAAAAACCAACCGGTAGAAAATGCCAATATGGACATTCTTCACAGCAAGAATCCGCAAATCCGTCTGTTTACGGTGAAACGTACTTCTACATTCACTCCGCAGAATGACGTTATCGGTTCGTGGAAAGAAGCTACTCCGGTTAGTGTCCGTGAATTCAGTGCAACAGCCTATTATTTCGGGAGACTGGTAAATGAAATATTAGATGTTCCGGTTGGGTTAGTTGTAGCAGCCTGGGGTGGTTCCGCCTGTGAAGCATGGATGACAGCAGACTGGCTGAAAGCCTTCCCGGAAGCGAAGATTCCTCAAACGGAAGCCGACATAAAATCTAAAAACCGTACTCCGACCGTGCTTTATAACGGTATGTTGCATCCGTTAATCGGTATGACCATGAAAGGAGTGATTTGGTATCAGGGTGAAGATAACTGGAATCGTGCCCATACGTATGCTGATATGTTTACCCGATTGATTAACGGTTGGCGTGCCGAATGGAAACAGGGAGATTTTCCTTTCTATTATTGCCAGATAGCTCCGTATGATTACGGGATTATTACCGAAAAAGGAAAGGAAGTGATAAATTCGGCATATCTCCGGGAGGCACAGGCAAAAGTAGAACATCGTGTAGCTAACAGCGGTATGGCTGTATTACTGGATGCAGGAATGGAAAAAGGTATTCATCCCGCAAAGAAACAGGTTGCAGGCGAACGCCTGGCTCTTCTGGCTTTAACTAAAACGTATGGAGTGGAAGGTGTGAATGGCGAAAGTCCTTATTATAAAAGCATTGAAATAAAGAACGACACCGTAGTTGTTAGCTTCGAACGTGCCAATATGTGGATTAGTGGCAAAAACTGTTTCGAATCGAAAAACTTTCAGGTAGCCGGCGAAGATAAAGTTTTTTATCCGGCCAAAGCATGGATAGAACGTAGTAAGATGCTGGTGAAAAGCGATAAAGTGCCGCACCCGGTAGCTGTTCGATATTGTTTTGAAAACTATGTGGAAGGAGATGTATATTGCGACGGATTGCCTTTAGGCTCTTTTCGTTCGGATGATTGGTAATCGTAAATAGACAAGGTAAAATATGAAAAATATATGAAGAGATTTTATCTGATTATAACCATACTGTTTGTTGGCGTGTCGGCTCTTTGGAGTCAGCATGCCAATGTCATTTGGAAGACTCCCAGTCGTAATTCTTCTGAATCTATGCCCTGTGGCGGTGGAGATATTGGGATGAATATATGGGTAGAAGACGGTGATGTTATGTTCTATGTGAGCCGTAGCGGCACATTCGACGAAAACAACTGCCAGTTAAAACAAGGGCGTGTACGTCTCCGCCTGTCGCCCAATCCTTTCAAAGACGCTAAAGATTTTCGTCAGGAGTTGAAGCTGAAAGACGGATATGTAGAAATCACGGCAGGAAACACACAGATACAATTTTGGGTAGATGTTTTTCATCCGATTATACATGTAGAGGTAACAAATGCACAACCGTTGCAGACTGAAGTCTTTTATGAAAATTGGCGCTATCAGGAACGACCTGTCAGAAAAGGAGAGGGGCAACAGTGTTCCTACAAATGGGCTCCCCCGAAAGGTACTGTGACGGAGGCCGACTTTATTTCTTTAGACAAAATTACTGATTCAACAGGAAAGGCTGAAACAGATAGGACTTCAATAAAGAGGAACCAACTTCTGTTCTATCATCGTAATCCCGAACAGACCGTTTTTGATGTAGTTGTGGCTCAACAAGGGATGAACGAAGTAAAATCTCAAATGATGAATCCTTTGAAAAACTTAACTTTCGGAGGAACTCTTTTTGGCGAAAACTTAGAATTTGCAGGCACTGCGGATGATGTATATGCCGGCACAGACTATCGTGCCTGGAAGTTTCGTTCTTCCAAAGCAGCCCGGAAAGAACATATCTGTATTGTGTTACATACAGACCAGACAGAAACAATAGAAGAATGGGAGCAGGGACTACAAACTGCTTTGCAAAGAATAGCCCCCAAAGGTAAAGTTTCATCGAAGATTATCATACAGGATAAAAAACAGACACGTTCGTGGTGGAATTCCTTTTGGCAACGCAGTTTTATCGAAGCAGAAGGGGAAGCAAAAGAAATAACTAGAAACTACACCCTTTTCCGCTATATGTTGGGATGTAATGCATACGGCAGCGTACTGACTAAATTCAATGGCGGACTCTTCACCTTTGATCCTTGCCATGTTGATGAAAAACAATCCTTCACTCCCGACTACCGGAAATGGGGAGGTGGTACGATGACTGCACAGAATCAACGTTTAGTATACTGGCCGATGCTGAAAAGCGGAGACTTTGATATGATGCCTTCCCAGTTTGATTTTTATAACCGCATGTTGAAGAATGCAGAACTGCGAAGCCGTGTATATTGGCAACATGATGGAGCCTGCTTTAGCGAGCAGATCGAAAATTTCGGTTTGCCAAACCCTGCAGAATATGGTTTCAAACGACCGGACTGGTTCGACAAAGGATTGGAATATAATGCCTGGCTGGAATATGAATGGGATACGGTTCTTGAATTCTGCCAAATGATATTGGAAACAAAGAACTATGCAAATGCTGATATTACCCCTTATTTACCTCTGATCGAAAGTTCGCTGACATTCTTCGACGAACATTACCGGCAACTAGCTTCCCGCCGGGGACGGAAAGCGTTGGATGGCAACGGACATCTGATTCTTTTCCCGGGTTCTGCTTGTGAAACATATAAAATGACCAATAACGCAAGCAGCACCATCGCCGCCCTGAAAGTGGTATTAGAAACATACGGAGAGAAAGAGGAGATGCTAAAAGCAATACCTCCGATTCCATTGCGATACATAGAAATAAAAGATACGTTGAATCCGACTATTGCTCCGGTCTTGAAGCAAACAATTTCGCCCGCCGTAAGTTGGGAACGAATTAATAATGTTGAAACGCCACAACTTTATCCAGTGTTTCCATGGCGTATTTATGGAGTAGGAAAGGAGGATCTGGATATAGCCCGTAATACCTACTTTTATGACCCGGATGCCATCAAGTTCCGTTCGCATACCGGATGGAAACAAGATAATATATGGGCTGCCTGTTTAGGCCTGACCGAAGAAGCAAAGAAACTATCTTTAGCCAAATTATCGAATGGACCGCATCGTTTCCCCGCATTTTGGGGACCGGGATATGATTGGACACCCGATCACAACTGGGGAGGTAGCGGCATGATAGGACTTCAGGAAATGCTATTGCAAACCAATGGAGAACAAATACTCCTTTTCCCGGCATGGCCGAAAGAATGGAACGTACATTTCAAACTTCATGCTCCGGGTACAAAAAATGCAGTAAAAGCTTCTATTAAAAATGCACGCAAGATTGATATGAATCTTGTGGATGCCCAGCAGTCCAGACGTGTGCTTGACCGGATGGTAGGTTATCAGATTAGTCCACTGTTATGGGCAAAGATTAAAAGAGGCTTAAGTGCCGGCCGTGTACAATCTGTTGCTCTGCGTATCATTTGTGACAGGGAAGATGAGATTAATTCATTTATTCCGCAGGAATACTGGACAATGGAAGCAGTATTAGACGTAAAAGGTGAGAAAAAGCCCCTGACGGCAAAGTTTTACGGAGATGCTGACGGGAAAATCGACATTAAAGATGAAGCACAGATACAGGAAATTACACAGGCGGTAGAAAAAGAAAAATTCTATGTTGAAAGCATTAAAAAAGGTGAAAAGACAAAAAAATGCCCACTGCCGTTTACAACAAGTACCTTACAGCAGGAAGCAGCAAAAACATTGAATTTTTCAACACAAAAAACCATGCGCCTTGCACAGCAGCTCTATGAAGGGGTGGATATTGCAGGCAGAGGAACAATAGGTGTAATTTCGTATCTGCGTACGGATTCCACAAGAGTAGCAGATGAAGCAGTAGTTATGGCAGCAGAATATATTGAAGCTTCTTATGGAAAGGATTATGTAGGAAATACCGGTGTGGATAAAAAAGATGATAAAAAGATTCAGGATGCACACGAAGCAATCCGGCCGACAGATATTGCACTGTCGCCGGTTGTGATTAAAGAATCGTTATCCAGAGATCAGTTCCGTCTTTATCAGCTTATCTGGAAGCGCTTTACGGCAAGTCAGATGAGTCCGGCGGTCTATGAAACCATTTCTGTAAAGATTGCGGCAGGAAAATACCGTTTTACGGTAGCAGCTTCCAAGGTAAAGTTTGAAGGATTCTTATCTGTATATAAGGATAATGAAGAAAAGGAAGCCTCCAATGCACTGGTAAAGGAAATTGATGAGCAGTCAGAACTGACATTAAATGAACTGAATCCACAGCAGCATTTTACACAGCCGCCGGCACATTATACGGAAGCATCGCTTGTAAAGACACTCGAAGAACTGGGAATCGGCCGCCCGAGTACGTATGCGCCGACCATTACAACGATTATCGCAAGACATTACGTTGCAAAGGAAAATAAAAATCTTTATGTGACAGAACTGGGTGAAGCGGTCAATAACATTATGAAGAAAGCATTTCCTTCTATTGTAGATGTGAATTTTACCGCAAACATGGAATCACTGCTCGACGGTGTGGAAGAGGGCTCAGTAAAATGGAAAGAGGTTATCAGAAATTTCTATCCGGACTTAAATGAAGCCGTCAAAGCGGCAGAAAAAGAACTTGAATCGGTAAAGATTGAAGATGAAGTAACGGATGTTGTCTGTGAGAAGTGTGGCAGAAACATGGTTGTAAAATACGGTCCGCACGGTAAGTTTTTAGGCTGCCCTGGTTTCCCGGAATGTAGAAATACCAAACCATATCTTGAAAAAATCGGTGTGGCATGTCCGAAGTGCGGAAAAGAAGTCGTTATGAGAAAGACCAAGAAGGGCAGAAGATATTTTGGCTGTGAGGATAATCCGGAATGTGATTTTATGACATGGCAGAAGCCTTCTGATAAGAAATGCCCGAAATGCGGCGGCTATATGCTGGAAAAAGGCAATAAGCTGGTGTGCGGTGATGAAAACTGCGGCTATGTAGAAAATCGTGAAAACGATGAAAATAAATAGAAAGCTTTTGAAATAAAGTGAAATTTTGTGAAAAATACAGTAAATTCAGTTGAATTGTAATGAAAAACGTGTTATTATCAATAATAGAGTATGGCAGTTTGCCAAGTAAACATAAGGAGGATAGAAATGAGTGTCCAGTTATTAGATAAAACCAGAAAAATCAATAAATTGCTTCATAACAATCACTCACATCGGGTTGAATTCAATGATATCTGTGCTGTGTTGAGCGGCATTCTCGAATCCAATATCCTTGTGATCAGTAAAAAAGGCAAGGTGCTTGGCACGGGATTTTATAACAGTGAGGAAGTTATTGATGAACTGATTTATGACAAGGTTGGCGGATTTGTGGATAATATGCTGAATGAAAGATTGCTCAGTGTTCTTTCGACAAAAGAAAATGTAAATCTGGCAACTTTGGGATTTACAAATGAGAATGTCAAAAAGTTTCAGGCACTGCTTGCACCGATAGAGATTGCCGGTGAACGGCTTGGAACGCTGTTTATGTACAAGAGCAATAACAGCTATGAAATTGATGACATTATTTTGTGTGAATATGGAACAACTGTTGTCGGACTGGAGATGATGCGTTCCGTAAATGAGGAAAATGCTGAGGAAGTCCGCAAACAGCAGATTGTGAAATCGGCAATCAGTACGCTTTCTTCTTCAGAGCTGGAAGCGATTAAACACATTTTTAAAGAATTGGATGGGACAGAGGGCATTCTTGTTGCGAGTAAGATTGCAGACAGGGTTGGTATTACAAGGTCTGTTATAGTAAATGCATTGAGAAAATTTGAAAGCGCAGGAGTTATTGAGTCCAGATCATCGGGGATAAATTCTCCGTTTTCATCCCTGTAAGGATACATTCCTTT
>OGXU01000997.1_pt1 | contig 15162 bp, 10 predicted proteins | sample 1576381 | NCBI WGS metagenome assembly OGXU01 (sample SAMEA3541544, study PRJEB24748) | human gut metagenome | biome: human gut; feature: human-associated habitat; material: faeces | place: China | collected 2012 | reverse complement strand
AAAGCATAAGAAGTATTTACACCAAAATTAATCCATTTACACACCCACCAACGAACCGAACGCCGCCGCGAGGTTCATCAGCGGGAACGTCAGGGCCAGCCCCGAAATGGCCAGCGCCCCCACGCCGTGCCCGATAAAGATGCTGTCCACCATGTTGTACAGCGACGAGGCGGTCATCGCGATAATGGCCGGCACGGCATATTGAACGAGCAGCTTGCGGATACGCTCGGTTCCCAGCTCCATCGCCGCTCCTTTTACTTCACTCATACACAAGTCCTCCCTTCAATAATCATTCGACGCACGAAACGGCTGCGACGGACTTTCCGCCCCGGCAACCGCCCGCACGATCCAAACACACCGTTCCCGTCCGGAATACACCGAACAGGAACGATCGATTTATCAATACTTTAATTAAAACGACGAAACGCTATTCGATCTCCCAGTCGCAGCCGTCCTTGCGGTCCTTGACCCGGATACCGATGGCCGTAAGCTCGTCCCGGATCTTATCCGACAGCGCCCAATTCTTCTCGGTCTTGGCCGTCTGCCGCAGGTCGAGAAGCATGTTCACCAACGGCGTAACCAGATCCTTGCCGCCGGCCGAAGCCGCCTTTTCGTCGCGCAAACCCAGAATATCGAACACATAACGACGGACGATCTCCCGGAGCTTCTCCAGATCGGCCGCCGTGATCCGTTGCTGCCCCTCGACCAACTGATTGATGATGCGCACCCAATCGAACAGTGCGGAAATCGCCATCGGCGAGTTCAGGTCATCGTCCAACGCTTCGCGGCAGCGGGTTTCGAGCTCCGCAGGATCCACCGTGGATTGCTCCGAGGGCTTGATCTTGTCGAGCGCCTCGACAGCCTTCATCAGGCGGTCGAGTCCCTTTTCGGCGGCTTGCAACGCCTCGTTCGAAAAGTCGAGCGTCGAACGGTAGTGAGCCTGTAATACGAAGAAACGGATCGTCATCGGCGAATAGGCCTGCGTCAGCAACTTATGATTGCCCGTGAAAAGCTCCTCGAGCGTGATGAAGTTGCCGAGCGACTTGCCCATTTTCTGACCGTTGATCGTAATCATGTTGTTGTGAATCCAATACTTAGCCGAGTCGTGGCCGAGCGCCGCCGTCGATTGCGCGATCTCGCATTCGTGATGCGGAAACATCAGATCCATACCGCCGCCGTGGATGTCGAACCGCTGGCCCAGGTATTTGGTGCTCATGGCCGAACACTCCATGTGCCAGCCGGGAAAGCCGTCGCTCCAGGGCGAAGGCCAGCGCATGATATGCTCCGGCGAAGCCTTCTTCCAGAGGGCGAAATCGCACGAATGACGCTTGTCGCCCTGCCCGTCCAGCTCGCGCGTGTTCGTCAGAATATCGTCGAGGTTGCGGCCCGAAAGACGGCCGTAGCTGTATTTCCGGTTGTATTTCTCCACATCAAAATAGACCGACCCGTTCGATTCGTAGGCGAAACCGTTGTCGAGAATCTCCTTCACCATGGCGATCTGCTCGATGATATGGCCGCTGGCGCAGGGTTCGATCGAGGGGGACAGCACGTTCAACTCGTCCATCGCCCGGTGGTAACGCTCCGTGTAATAGTGCGCCACCTCCATCGGTTCGAGCTGTTCCAGCCGCGCCTTTTTCGAAATCTTGTCCTCACCGTCGTCGGCATCGTGCTCCAGATGTCCCACGTCGGTCACGTTGCGCACGTAGCGCACCTTGTAGCCGAGCGACCGGAGATAACGGAACAACAGGTCGAAGGTCACCGCCGGCCGGGCGTGTCCCAGATGCGGATCGCCATATACGGTGGGTCCGCAGACATACATCCCCACATGCGGGGGATTGATCGGCTCGAAGGTTTCCTTGCGGCGGTCGAGCGTGTTGTAAAGGGTCAATTTCGATTCCATAACAAGCAATATCTTCCGAGCCACAAAATTAACATTTTTCCCACAAAAACAGTAAAAACGAAGACAAAGTTTGCAGTTCCGCCATCGTTCGGAGCGACACGCTCCCGACCTGATACCGCATAAACCCCGAATAAAATATGAAGCACCCTGCAAATCAAAAATAAAAATCATTTGCAAATACAAAATATTTTATCTATTTTTCATTATCTATTTTTCAGATAGATAAAAACACATTTCTCTTCACACACAAAAAACTCCCGGACAGAATCGCTTTTTTAAGACCGGCCTCGTTTCTGCCGAAAATAAAAACCCGCCGTAGGCCCGGCACTAAAACCTTTTACGCTATGAAACATTTTAGACATGCTTGGATGTTGTGGATATTCGGAGGAGGAATTTTAGGATCCTCGCTCTTCGCCGGATGTAACAACGACGATCCCGTCACACCGGATGCACAGCCTGAAATCGTATTCGCCAAAGAGAGCCTCGATGTTCCGGCCGAAGGAGGGCCTTTCCAAATCGAATACACGATCGAAAACCCCGTCGCAAATGCGACCCTGTCTGCCAAATGCAACGACAGTTGGATAACGGACATCGATACCAAAACCGCAGGGGTCATCTCATTCAACGTAACCAAAAACGAAACAGCGGAAAAGAGAGAAGCAATCATCGAAGTTTCGTACGCGGATATCCAGCCGGCGCCTTCTTTTACAGTAAAACAGGCGGCCCGTCCGGAGGAGGCATTTACGATAACGATTTCGGACATCACCACAAAAACATTCCGAACTACAGTCCGTCCCGGAGACCAGGAAATGTATTATCTGTTGAACATCATCCCCTCCCGGGCTGCCGCCGATTTCAAGACGGATGACGAGCTCTACCAATACGACATCGACTTCTATACAGACATGGACGCAACGGGCAGCGGCTGGCAAAGCTGGGCGCAAGAATACCTCGAACAGGGGACTATTGCAGACAGGCTGATCGAAAACATGGAACCCGATACCGAATACCTCGTTTACGCATACGGCGTGGATCCCATCACGATCGAAAGGCTGACCCCAATCTCAAAAAAGACGCTCACAACCCTGGCACCCCAAACAATCGACACAAAATTCGACATACAGATCGTTTCGACCGAAGGTCTCAACATCGACGTTCTTGTCAAAGCGAACGATTACGACGGCCATTTTGTCGCAAAGATCTACGGCAGCGTCGATGCGGCCGATACGGATGCGACCGTTTTGGAGAAAATATCGGAAAGTTGGATCGACAACGTAAAGATCTACGGATGGATGGGCTACACGGCCGAAATGATCCTGAGCCAATATACCTTCCAACAATCCAGAGAAATCCAGGAAACGCTCGAACCGAACTCCAAATACTACATTTATGCCTTTGCCGTCGATGACGAAGCCCTGCGCTGTTCGGACATCGTATTCATCCCTATTACGACAAACGACACATCCATACAACATTGACGACGGCAACCGTCGAAATTACACCGATCGCTACGCCTCTCCTGAAAACTACCATTCAGGAGAAAAGCATCAGACCGGCTCCATACGAAAAATTCCCGATCAGTCCGGACATTCAGTCCGGACTGATCTTCTTAACAACCGACAGACGACTATCTCGACCGTCTCCTCACTTAAAAATATCGTTTCAAACTTCGTCGAACGAGATAGTCCCAATTTTTCAACCAATAAAAACACACAATAAATTAAAAAAGACAAAAACATTTGCAAATACCGAATATTTTATCTATTTTTTCCAACAAAGAAAAACAACATCTCTATTACATGAAAGAAAACACTTAAGCAGAAAGCGCTTTTTTTTAAGACCGGCCTCGTTTCTGCCGAAAATTAAAAACCTGCCGTAGGCCCGGCACTAAAACCTTTTACGCTATGAAACACTTTAGATTCGCATGGATGTTGCTGATGTTCGGGGGGGGGGATTTTGGGATGCCTGCCTTCATGCAGCGACAAAGACAACGGTATGGAACAGACGGAGCCGAACGACCCGGACGACCCACAGGGACCCCAAATTCCGGACGATCCCAATCCGCCCATGACCGGGTACATCGCCCATACGATGACCGAAGGCGAACTGATGTACTACGGGCATGACAGTGAATACAGCAAAGAGGGCGGAGCCGTTTATTTCCTCTACCTGAAAGACCTGAACAACTCTGCCCGCGGATGTAGCGTATGCTTTTATGTCAATGTCCCACGACAGGAAAAGGGTAGCTTCACCCTTCCGGCCGGGAAATACACCGCCTCCTCCACTTGGGAAATAAATACGTTCAACAATAAAAATACGACTAGATACCGTTCCAACTGGAATGTGGTCGCCCCCAAATGGACACAATACGTTGCCGAAGCCGGAGAATTCGAAGTCGCCATCGGCGACAACATGACCTACACGATCAGAGGCCACATGAAAGGCGGCTCCATTCAGGACGGGGGTTCCATTATGGAAAACGAAGCGGGCGTAGCGTTCGCATTCACAGGTCGGTTGCTGATTTCCGATTACTCGGAAGACTATGAAGACCCGGATGATCCCGCACCCGAAGTGCCTGAGGTAACCATGTCCACCGGCTCCCTGTATCGTTACAACGACAACATCTATTATCTCCAGCTCAAGGATGCCAATCCCGCCGATCTCTACGAGACAACCTTTTACTTGAAGCTGCCCGCTTCGGATTCACCGTTGTTGGCCAGCGGCGACTATATGGCAGCAACGACAGGCGAAGAGATGACCATCGATGCGAGCAAGTCATTCTGGAACTTTACCGACAAGGACAACCACAACGACAAGATCAAAAACCGGCTCAAGGAGGGAACCAAAATTCACATCGTCAGCAACGGCGACCACAACTACACGATCACCGGCACACTGGAAGGTACATCCGATAAAACCGGTAAAAACACAGCTCTGAAAATCAACTTTTCCGGCACTCTTCCTTTCGAGGACTACGCCGATCCGGAACCCGTGGAACCGACTGTTACGGAGGTGACCATGACCATCGGCAACCTGGACTACTACGACGGCAATATCTATACTCTGACCCTCAAGGACGCCAACCCGACAGATACTTACGAAGCGTCGCTCTCGTTCAAACTACCCGCTTCGGAGACCCTGCAGCTCGTCAGCGGCGACTACCCCGTATCGACCGGCAGCGGAGAGATGACCCTCGACGCAGCCAAATCCTCTTGGACATTCATCGACAAGGAGAATTTCAACGACCGGATCAAAAATACGATCAAAGAAGGTTCACTCACCGTGACAAACAACGGGAACCACAACTACACCGTAACCGGCACTCTCCGGGGAGCGAGCGACACCGGACAGGAAACAGCCATTAAGATCGATTTTACCGGCACAGTACCTTTCAACAACTATTCGACTCCTCCGGCTCCGGAAGCACCGAAAGCAACCATGACCGTCGGCGACCTCTACTACAATGGGGACAATGTATTCTTCCTCGGCCTGAAAGATGGCTCTCCGATAAAAGAATACGGCATCACGTTCTACATTACGCTCGCGCCCACAGATCCTCTGCAACTCGCCAGCGGCGACTACACGGGCGGTGCCGCCGGTGAGAACATGACTTTCGATCTGGCGAAATCCTTCTGGAACTACAACGATCCCACCTACGGAATCATCAAGAACAGAATCACGGAGGGAACTCTCAAAATCGTCGCCAACGGCAATGACGACTATACCATTACGGGCTCGTTCAAAGCCATCGACGAGGACGACAAAAATACCGAGCTCGAAATCGAATACACCGGAAAACTTCCCTGCGAGGATTACTCCTATTGATCTTTTAGGAGTTGCTCCGAAGACAAAAAACCGGTCCGATTCATAATCAGACCGGTTTTTCTCAGGACGACATCCCTTACAAAAATTTTTCCGAATTCATTCCACAACACGATTCAGATCCGCATATACTCTCCCTTTGCCAACGCACACTCCTCTCTGTTGAAATTTCAGAATCCGGCAGACAACCGGAGTCCCGCATCCCCCGAAGATCGAACGAATCTCGCACCTCATATACCCGGATTCCGGCCTGCGGCACCCCATACTTTACCGACGATAACAAAGAATCCGAACAAAAAACAAAAATAAACACCCGATTTAAGCGTTATCTTAGTATCTTTGCAGAGTACAGGAAACCCGTTGCGGCAAAATCCGGCAAAATCGATTTTGCACCCGGCTTTCATCGTATTTGTACACAACAACAGACTTAAATCCGACGGACTGCCCTAAAAAACCGAACGTTCGACTTCGCACGCAGGGGACATGCCGTTTTGCGGACAAACCGAAACTCAAATGAATAGCTACAAACGCTGGAACAACATCGTCGGCTGGATCGTCTTCGCCATCGCGGCCATGACCTATCTGCTGACCATGGAGCCCTCTTCGAGCCTGTGGGACTGCTCCGAATTCATCGCTACCTCGTATAAACTCGAAGTAGGGCACCCGCCCGGAGCACCGCTCTTCATGCTGCTGGCCCGCCTGGCCACGATACTGGCACCCTCGACGTACTATGTACCCCACATGGTGAACGCCATGAACTGCCTGGCCAGCGCGTTCTGCATCCTGTTCCTTTTCTGGACGATCACCCACCTGGCACGCCGCATCCTCACCCGTCAGGGCGCGGAGCTTACGAAAGCCAACATCGTGGCCGTATTGGGCACAGGTGCGGTGGGAGCACTCGCCTATACCTTCACCGACACCTTCTGGTTCTCGGCCGTCGAAGGCGAAGTATATGCCCTCTCGTCGATGTTCACCGCTCTGGTGGTGTGGCTCATGCTCAAATGGGAGGAACAGGCCGACCAGCCCCACTCGATGCGCTGGATCGTGCTGATCGCCTACATGATGGGCCTTTCGATCGGCGTGCACATCCTCAACCTGCTGACCATTCCCGCGCTGGTATTCATCTACTATTTCCGCAAAACACAGCGCATCACCTTCAAGGGTATCGCGGTCAGCACCCTCATTTCGGGCGCGATTCTTATTTTCATCAACAGCATCATCATTCCCCATACGGTCTATATCGGCGCCCTGTTCGACCTCTTCTTCGTCAACTCGCTGGGGCTGCCCGTCAATTCGGGCCTCGTGTTCTTCGTAGTGGCCCTGTTGGGAGCGCTCGGCGTCGGCGTATATTTCACCCATAAAAAAGGGCGCACGGTGCTCAATCTCGTGCTGCTCTCGACGCTGATGATCCTCATCGGCTACTCGTCCTACGCATCGGTTACGATCCGCGCGGCGGCCAATCCCCCGATGAACAGCAACAACCCAAGCAATCCGTTCGCCCTCTATTCGCTGCTCAACCGCGACCAGTACGGCGACAAACCGCTGCTCTACGGTCCCCAGTTCTCGGCCCCGACCTCCGGTTACAAATACAAGGATGTCCGCTACCTGGACGATGACGGCAAGTACAAAACGGTTTCGATCATCTCCGGGTACGAACACCCCGACGAGTTCATGCATCTGTTCCCCCGTATGTGGAACTACGCTGCCAGCAAGGAGAGTTACAAATCATGGAGCGCCTACCGCACCCGGACCGATTACGAACGGGATGAAAACGGCGAAATCGTCCGCGACGCGCAGGGACGCCCGAACAAGATCGAAGTGCTCGATTTCGGACGCCGGACGCTTTGGGACGACGGTTCGGGCTACGAACCGCTGGTAATCGTGGAGCCGACGTTCCGCGAGAACCTCAACTATTTCTTCACCTACCAGCTCAACCACATGTACTGGCGCTATTTCCTCTGGAATTTCGTGGGACGCCAGAGCGATATCCAGCCTACCGACGCGATCATCACCGATGGCAACTGGCTCTCGGGCATCAAGTGGATCGACGAGCTTTACCTCGGACCGCAGGACAACCTGCCGGACGAAATAGCGAATAACAAGGGGCGCAACACCTACTATTTCCTCCCCTTCATCCTGGGACTTATCGGCCTGATCTATCAGCTCAACCGCGATCCGCGCAACTTCTCGATCGTCATGTGGCTCTTCGTGATGATGGGCATCGCGCTGGTGGTTTATTTCAACACCTCGCCCAACGAACCGCGCGAACGCGACTATGTTTATGCGGGTTCGTTCTACGCCTTCTGCATCTGGATCGGCCTGGGCGTACTCGCCGTGTGCGACCTGATCGTCTGGGCCACCCGACGCAAGGGCCTCATGGCTCCCATAGCCGCTACGGTCGTCTGCATGGTCGTACCGGGCATTCTCGCGGCCCAGAACTGGGACGATCACGACCGTTCGCACCGCACGATGGCCCGCGACATCGGCTGGAACTACTTGCAATCGGTACTGCCCAATGCCATCATCATCAACTACGGCGACAACGACACCTTTCCCCTGTGGTTCAATCAGGAGGTGGACGGCGTGCGCCCGGACGTGCGGATCATGAACACGAGTTACCTGGGCGCCGAATGGTACATCGACGAGATGAAAACCAAAGCCAACGATGCGCCCGGCGTCCCCTTCACGTTGCCGCGCAGCAAATACACTTATACCAACGACATAATTCCCATATTCAACGTCGTGGACCGTCCGCTGGAACTGAAAGAGGCCATCGACTTCATCCGCAGCGAAGATCCGCGTACCAAATACGATCTGGGCGATGGACACTTGGTCGATTACCTGCCGAACAACCGCTTCGCGCTGCCAGTAAACAAGGACAACGCGATCGCTTCGGGCATTGTCAAGGAGTCCGACCGCGACCTGATGGTCGATACGATCTACCTGGAACTGCCCAAACGGACGATCGACAAGAGCGAGATGATGCTGCTCGACATGCTGGCCCATTTCGACTGGAAGCGTCCGATCCACTTCACACAGGTTTACATTCTGCAGTCGCTCGGACTGCTCAACTACCTCCAGTTCGACGGCTACTCCTACCGCCTGGTGCCGATCTACACCCCCAATCGGTCGGTGCACGAGATCGGCCGCATCGATCCGGATTACATAACGCCGCTGCTGACCGAAACATTCCGCTACGGCAACATCGCCGATCCCCGTACTTATGCGGACTATTTCATCCAATACAATCTCAGCGCCTCGAAAGCCCGTGAATCCTTCGCCCGTGCAGCCAAGGAGTATGTTTTCCGTGGGGATTCGATACAGGCGATCCGGCTGCTCGACATGGGACTCGAAAAACTGCCGCCCCAACAGATCCGCTACACCGACGCCAACACGTTCCCCTTCATCGAAGGCTACTACATGGCCGGTGCCCCGGACAAGGGTGACAGCCTGCTGATGAGCTATGCTCGCAACCTGATGCAATACATCGACTATTACCTCGATTTCCAAGGCATTCAGGGTGACATGGTTACCCAGACGATTATCGACAAGATGCAATCGCTCGACCGGCTCTACTACCTGGCGGCCTACATGGGACGCCAAGACGTGCTGGCCCAGCTCAACGACTACTACCGCACGCTGGGCATTTATGAAAACGAGTTGATCCATCCCGATCTGTCCACACCGTCGGACTCGGTGCAAATTCCCGAATGATCCGGGAAAAAATCCGTCCTGCCGACTGCGAACAATCCATACAACGAAATCGGAAAAGACCCGTGCGTCTTTTCCGATTTTATTTTAACAACGCTCTCTGCGTCCCCGCAACCCTCAAATTATAATTTGCGAAGTCCACACCGCAAGAAATCCCTCCTCCCGAAAAACCGGACAACGCGAAGCGGCGGTGTGCCGTACAAATCGGGATCCGAAAAACAGACGCTCCGGTAAAACCTCGACCGCTGCACATTCCGCCGGAGGCAACAGACACGGACGAGCATACGGAACCGAAACAGCGGCATCCGGTCCGCACTGCCCCGACACAGACACAGCTCAGCTCTATCGGAAAGTCGGGACGAGCTCCGACCAAAGGAAACAATCGGGAAGCAACCCGACCGTCCGAAAAAAGATTCAGGCGCAAACCGAAATCTGCGCCTGAATCATAACTGCATACACACCCCTATCGTTTGGACATTTCGTGTTTCTGGTGAGGGTTGCGCTTGGTATAGAGGAAACGTCGGATCTTCTGCGTCGGAGTCTTGACGAACTCCTGCTTCTCCTCCACGACCTCGGAGATACGCGAGAAACGATTGACCTTGGAATTCACATAATCGACGACCTCCTTCTTGAGATTCTCCTTCCAATTCTCGAAATCCTCCTTCCAGCCGTCGAACTTGGCTTCGAGAGCGTCGGTATTGAAATGCACGAGCGCCACCAGGCGGCCTTCGTGCTCGGTAACCACCGAATCGGCGACGCAGACGTGCGAATTGAGGACGCTCTCGATATCCTCGGGATAGATATTCTCACCACTGGGACCGACGATCATATTCTTCAGCCGACCCTTGATGTAAAGCCACCCGTCGGCCGAAAATTCGCCCAAATCTCCGGTACGGAACCATCCGTCCTCGGTGAAGACCTCCTTCGTAGCGTCGGGGTTCTTATAGTAACCGATCATGGCGCTCGGCGTCTTGGCAACGATCTCGCCCTGGCGGGTTTCGGGATTGACGTTCTCCAACCGCAGCTCGACGCCCGGCGCGGCAGGCCCGGTCGAACCCAGGCGCACCTGCGAGGGAGCCGCACCGGCCAACAGGGGTGCCGTCTCCGTCAAACCATAGCCGATAGCGTACGGAAAACGGGCTTCGAGCAGGAACTTCTCGGCGCCGCCGTCCAGCTTCGCACCCCCGATACCGAGGAAGCGCAGCCGCCCGCCGAAGACCTTCATCAACTTCTTACCCGCGACACGATGCAGATAACGGCGCATGAAATCGATCTTGTAGAGCGCACGCCAGAATCCGCTGGAGGTAAACTTGGCGAGAATCTGATGACGATAAATCTTTTCGATAATCAGCGGCACGATGAGCATCACCGAAGGCCGTACCTCGGCAAGCGTCGGCATCAGAACCGAGGCCGTAGGCGGACGATCCAGGTAAACGACCCGGGCCCCCATCGAGAAAGGATAGATCATACCTATCGAGCACTCGTAGGTGTGCGCCAACGGCAGCACCGAGAGAAACGTATCGTCGGGAAAGATCGGGAAAATGGCGGCGCTCATGGAAATCTGCGCACAGAGATTCGCGTGGGAGAGCATCACGCCCTTGGGACGCGACGTCGTACCCGAGGTATAGATGATGACCGCGAGGTCTTCGGGATTCGGAATTCCGACCGCCCCTTTCTCCGCCGCAGGACGGGAGGCGATCACGCCCAGATTCTTGGTACGAATCACGATATGGAGGGATTCGATCGTGGACTTCGCCAATTTAGCGAAGAGCTTGTCGGAAACCATCAGCGCCTTGGCCTCGGAGTGGGCGATAATCATCTCCAGCTCTTCGGTCGAGAAATCGGGCAGGATCGGCACGGCGACCATGCCGGCAGAGGTGACGGCCAGGTACGAAACGCACCAGTTGGGCATGTTGCTGCTCAACAGCGCCACCTTGTCGCCCGCTTTCAAACCGGCTCCGATCAAAAGGTCCTGCACGTGTTTGACGCGGGTTCCCACCTCGGCATAGGAGAGCTCCTCCCCGCCGTACATGGCAAAAGCGACTTTCGATGCAAAACTCTTTACACTGTGCTGAACCAGTTCGTAAAGTGTATGGATAGTCATTTTCTTTCGAATTAAAATGAGAATATACTCGGGGCAAATTTACTATTATTTGCCGTAAATACACTATTTTTGAGCCGAATTATCGCCATGATCTCTGGTCAATACATCAAAAAACTTGCCGAGAATGCAGGCTTCGACCTCTGCGGAATCACGCCCTGCAAGCATCTTGCGGAGAACGAATCCTACTTCCGCGAATGGCTCGCCAAAGGCTACGGTTCCTCGCTGGAATACCTCGAACGCAACCTCGACAAACGTTTCGACGTCCGACACTTGGTCGAAGGGGCGCAGACGGTCGTGGTCTGCGCCGTGAGCTACAAGAACCCGCTGGGCGAAGGCTATCCGCCCGGGTGCCGCACAAAAATCGCCTCCTACGCCCGCAGCCGCGACTACCACCCCGTCCTCAAGAGGATGCTGGGCACGATGCTCGAAGCCCTGCGCCGGCAATACCCCGGGCTCACGGGCCGCACGTTCGTCGATACGGCTCCGCTGCTGGAAAAACAACTGGCCGTCGAAGCGGGTCTGGGCTGGATCGGGCGGCAATCCCTGCTGCTCACGCCCCAATACGGCTCCTATGTCCTGCTGGGCGAGTTGGTACTTACCCTGCCGTCCGACCAGTACGATGCCCCGTTCGCAGGAGCCCGTTGCGGCCGCTGCCGGAACTGCCTGGACAGTTGTCCGACGGGAGCCATCGTCGCGCCCAAGGTGATCGACACGAACCGTTGCATCTCCTGTCGTACGATCGAAAAGGAGTCCGACAGCGCCCTGCCCGACCTCGACGGATGGATCTTCGGCTGCGATCGCTGCCAGAGCTGCTGTCCCCACAACCAAAAAGCCCCCATGCACCGCTCGCCGCATTTCGATCCCCTGTTCGACCCGCTGACGATTTCGGATCGGGAGTGGCTCGCAATGAGCGAAGAGGAGTTTCTCCTGCGGTTCGGCAATACACCTCTCGCACGCAGCGGACTGCGGCGCATCCAGCAAAACGTGCGGATAAACCAGGAAAAGAACGAAGAGTAGGGCCCGCCATTGGACGGAGAGGCAGACAGCAAACCGACACGAAACCTCTCCGGATATTGTCCGCAGGCTGTTCGGGAAACCTTCCGTACGAAAAGACAGGAAAACCGGAACCCGACCGGCCGGCTCACCACCGCCATCGCCCCGACTTGCGGCACAAAGGCTCCCGCTCCTCCTGAATCGGCCCGACAGCCGACCCGCCGCGATAAAGCGCAAAACCATCCGCTGAACCGCCCCCGCGTGTATCCCGGAAGTCAAAGCCCTTTCGAATAAAACGGGGCAGACTTCCGAAAAAGTCTGCCCCGCATTTCAAAAACAGGAATACCCCGCTAACTGTTCGCTTTGGCTGCGTTCTCCTTAAGCTGTGCCACCGTTTTCTGTGCCGCAGCCACATTCGCACCGGCCGTTACTTTCGAAAGGGCGTCGATCGCCTGCTGGGGCATCGTGCGGGCATTGTAAGCTGCACCCAAAATGAAATAAACGTCGCTGCGCTCCTCTTCGTCGGTCTGCACGGCAGCAGCCTCCTCGGCCGAAGCGATCACGCCGGCATAATCCTTCTTGTCGAAGAGTGCCTGCAAACGAATCTTCTGGGCCAGCGCATCCTGCGGATTCACGGTCAGCATCTCGTCGGCAACGGCGATAATACCGTCGAAATCATTCTCGCCCTGCAACTTGGCAATACGGTTATTGGTATAGAGCTTGATGTTCTCCTTTGCCTTCACGACATCCTCCGCATATTTGGGGTTGTCCTGAGAAGCGATTTCGTTGAAAATAACCAAACCTTTCTGGAAGTCGCCCAGCTCGCAATAGCAAATGCCCAAGAAGTTGGCCATCTCCATATTTTTCGGATCGGCGGCATAACCTTTGGCGAAAATTTCAGCAGCCTCGGCGTAGTTCTTTTCGTTGAAAGGCTTTCCGCCCCACATCAGATATATCTTCGCCATCAACATATTCGACATACGCTCCTGCTGCAACTCACCGTAAAGAGCCGCCTTATTGGCCGACTTGGTAAGATTCTCGACCGCCGTGTTGAAATCATTTCCCTTAGCAGCCGTAAGACCCATTTGGAAATAGCACACCGGCACACTCTTCTTGGCCGTTGCAACCCAACTCTGGACATCGAGATCCTCGGAATCGAGCCCCTGATCGATAAGCGTTTCGAAAGCCGTAGCTGCGGATGCAAAATCCTTCGAATTGTAAGCGGCGACAGCCTTATTGTAAGTTTCGCCCAATCCTTCCTGCGCAGCCACAGACCCCACAACGAACAGGGCAAGCGCGGAAATCAAAAGTTTTTTCATAAATATTGTATAAATTATAGGTTAAAATAGGTTCCGTCCATTTTTATCACCATTCCCTGCAAACCCATCGGAAATATCGCCCCGTTCTGTAGGTCGCAACCATCCGTCGAAACTCCTGCCGGAAAGCAGGGAATGCAAATTTAGTTTTTTTTCGGCACTTTCCAAAAATCACCTTCTCAACGCGGCGAAGAACGAACGGACGAGCCTCTCGCACTCCTCGGCCAATACCCCCCGCGTCACCGTCGTTCGGGGCGGAAACACCTGCTCCGAATAGCGGCGATAGCCACGCTTCGGATCGTCGGCGCCATAGACCACCCGCCCCACCTGGCTCCACGCAATCGCCCCCGCACACATGATGCAAGGCTCGACCGTCACATACAACGTACATTCGGACAAGTATTTGCCTCCAACGGTCGAGGCTGCGGCTGTCAGGGCCTGCATTTCCGCATGAGCCGTAGCGTCCGCCAAGGTTTCGACCAGGTTGTGCCCCCGGCCGACGATACGTCCGTCCGCGACCACCACGGCACCGATGGGTACTTCCTGCTCTTCTAACGCTTTTTCCGCCTCGTTTAGTGCCAGGCGCATGAATTTTTCATCGGGTTGCTGCTGTTCCATCGTTTCGGTTTTTCGGCAAAATTAATAATTTAGCGGAGAATTCGGCGTCCCTGCGTTTTTTATCCCGTTTTACAGCCGGAATTTCGTTTCCGTTTCCGACCTTTTTTACAAAAGAGATGAGGCCCTTATAAAAAAACGGACGAGTTTGTTCCATTCTGCACTCATTTTCCTACCTTTGCAGACAGTAGATGACACCCGGTGAAACCCGCCAGGCGGGATTGTTGGATTCCACCCCGTTTTCACTACCTTTGTGAATCGCAAAACGACAATAACGAAAAATACAGATACGACCATGTACAGAACCCATACCTGCGGCCAGTTGCGTGCCGCAAATGTAAACGAAACGGTCACGCTGGCCGGCTGGGTACAGAAAGTCCGCAACCTCGGCGCGATGACCTTCATCGACCTGCGGGACCGTTACGGCATCACCCAGATCGTCGTCGAAGAGCACTCTCCGGCCGATGTCAAGACCGTGGCCGACGGACTGGGCCGCGAATACGTCCTTCAGGTCGAAGGCCGCGTGGTGGAGCGTTCGTCCAAGAACCCGAAGATGCCTACGGGCGACATCGAAGTCGTCGCCTCGAAGCTCGTGGTGCTGCACGAGGCCGAAGTGCCCCCGTTCACCATCGAGGAGAACTCGGACCTAGCTGCTTCCCGCTGTTCTAGTGTCGGAGGTTGATAATTCCATTTGTAATTCA
>OGXU01000980.1_pt1 | contig 15441 bp, 13 predicted proteins | sample 1576381 | NCBI WGS metagenome assembly OGXU01 (sample SAMEA3541544, study PRJEB24748) | human gut metagenome | biome: human gut; feature: human-associated habitat; material: faeces | place: China | collected 2012 | reverse complement strand
CATTGCGCAGAATAAAAGCTGTTATCTGTCGCTAAATGATGCAAAAAATCCTGTATACACAAACAAAAAATCAAAAAAGGCAGGATTGTGTGAGGGCGATGAGATACTTGTGCAGGTCATAAAGGATGCGCTAAAGACAAAGGATCCGGTGGTCACAACAAAGCTTTCTATATTTGGAAGCAATGTGATTCTCACCAATTTTGATACACAGATAGGTGTTTCATCAAAGCTGGATAAGGAAAGGGCAGCTCTTTTACGCAAGGCTGTGCTTTCAAAGTGCGCAGACCACGAAAAGGAGGGCTATGGCATCATAGTCAGAACCAATGCCAAAAATGTGGACGATAAAGCACTTTCGCAGGATGCATATTCTGTAGCACAAAAATACAATCAGATAATCAAAAAAGCACCGCATCAGGCACTCTATTCATGCATATATCAGGGGATGAGTGATTATCTGCTTTTAATGAAGACGATTGATTTTGCCACGGTGGAGTGGATAAAGACGGACTGTGATGACATATATGACAGCCTTCTTACGGAGTACGGCATATATGACCACGCCTCTGAAAAGATAATGAGATATGATGATTCTGCCATCAGCCTGTCAACGCTTTATGGCATAAGAGGGCTGATTGATAATCTGACTTCGCGCAGGGTATGGCTGGACTGTGGTGGCAACATCATAATAGAACAGCTTGAGACACTTACCTTTATAGATGTAAACAGTGCAAAGAATATATCGTCGGGGAGCAATAGCATATTAAAGACTAATATGGAGGCCGCAAAGGAAATAGCAAGGCAGCTTAGGCTCAGAAATATCTCCGGCATGATAATAATTGATTTTATCAATATGAAGTCTGAGGCATCAAAGGATACACTCATTGAAACGCTCAAACGGTATATAAAGGACGATAATACAGTCTGTACCTTTGTGGATATCACGAAACTTGGACTGGTGGAGCTGACAAGAAAGAAGGTACACAAATCTCTTAAACAAATTTTAGAAAAAACACTTGACGAATAGATGGCTCTATGCTAATATACTGGAGTATGCCGCACAGTGAGGTATAAGTTTGCGACTTTTCGCAGCACCGTAACTGGCGAGTAATGATTCTTTTATCCAGGATAATTCTAGTGCCTGGTCCTTTTCTTTTGCGGTCAATTCATCTTTTTGGAAGATGGAAATGAGAATATCCCAATAGTTTCGTGGCGGGAAATAATCAAAACAATCCTTGATTTCCGCTGTATCACCATTTTGGATGTAAATTTGCCCGTTTTCATTAATATAGAGTTTATGGTGTCCTTTCGCATGGAGCTGTCCGATAAGGTTCTCCAGTTTTTTCTTGCCAATTAAGGAATACCAGGATTCCGGATCAGCAAAAGGAACATCGTCCTCATCGGTAACTGTGACAGTCTTTTTGAGGCTGGCAATGGTCAGCATTTGAAGTTCCAGATATCCGTATTGGTTCATACGTGCTTCCGCAAAGTTGTAGTCCTCCGTATGAAAGGTTCTCAGACGTATGGGATTTCCGCAAAGAAGCTGCTTCATGGATGGCGGCTTCTGGAATTCCCATGTTGCATTTGGAAATGCAGCCTGTAGTTTGTCGGTAATTTGATAGCTGATTTGTCTCCAAAGCAATTCTTCTGTTTCGGAAACTGGCTCAGATGATTTCAAAGAAGACCAAGGGCTTGTTTTGCCCTGGTTCTTGAGTAGGTTTAGAGTCAGTTTATGGATTTTGGGAAGAAGTGTGGAAAGAAATAGCAGCAGGATGCCAAGGATTCCGATACTTGCGACTGCATTACGATTTCCATTTCCTGGTATGAATATAGTTGCAATTAACAAAATTATTGTGAGCATACTTAGAACTTTAAGAAATTTCTTTTGTGTATTCACTTCATTTCCTCCATGTTTGTTTTAATAGAAAAAGGAATTGCAGCAGACCAGTAGATACTGGAAAGTCGCAATTCCTTCATTTTAGGGATCTTTGATAATTTACGGGAATGGAAGCTGCTGTGGTGGTGTGTTTTCTGGAATATTGGTAAATCCATCACTTGACACATTGCCAGCCGTAAATCCCTGTGGTGCATAAGCCGATCCCCCTGCCGGAGCATAAGACATCTGTTGTGCGGTCTGTGGCATCATATTGTTATTGACTGGCATTGCGCCAGTAGGCACGGTACCGGAAGGATTCATTCCCATTGCCGGGTTTCCATTATAAGTAGCACCGTTTGCTGGTACTGGTGGAACATTCGGATTTCCGACCATTGGATTCCCCGGTACAGGTGTTGCTGCATTGGTATCATTACGATTCGCAGGTAAGAACTGCCAGTCCTTTACCATAATTTGCGGCGTGATAGCTGCTTGACCTGCATTATTGCCTTTCTGGTGAATATACGGATGGAGTTCTAAATCTCCGTAGACCATGAGACACGTTGATTTTTTGACACCGGCTTTTATCAGTCGATCTGCAAGAAACTTGTTGCAGTAACACTGATAGAAGATGGGGTCTTCCTTTCCGTTTTGACCTCTCTGGTTGGTAGCAAGCCCCAGACTGATGTATTCAGTTCCGGAGTTCTTTGCTTGTTGCATAACCGGATCGGCAGTTACCCTTCCTGTTACAATGATAATAGATGACATAAAAATTCTCCTTTCTGCCCTTTGGGCGATAAAATAGTGATAAATAAAAAAAGTGCCATTATAGCACCGTATAAAACGGCATTATAATGACACGATTTTCCAACTTAAACTGCATGTGTACTGGAGATAGTATCCAGACACCCTATAAAGGGATAACACAAAACTTAAATACAATATCATAGTAACATAAGATGTAGAGTAGGTCAATAATAAAAATACAGTATATTGTGTTGTACTGAAAGAAAATACATGAGGGGAGACTACACGAAAATTTGTGTCTCTCCCCTGCTTCTTTTATGCCTCTTTTTTATTATGACAGTTTTTGGTGTCTGTTTTCGGCTTCATAGACCAAAATAGGACGTTCATAAGAATTACAATTAGTAATACGGCAGCTAAAGCCACCCAGAATCCTATGTTCAGACCAAGCCATTCCGTAGTTCCAAAAAGTGTCATCCAAAGTTCTTTCCAGTTCATTGTTGCACCTCCTTAAAGCAATTCGCCAAAATGACGGACATAAGCCTTTTTCAAGCTTGTTGCCAAAGCCATATACAATAAGATACACGGAAGCAGATATGCAAAGTATGCTGCTGGCAGTGCCACAAACCCAAGGAGCTTTCCAAATATCGTAAATGGTATGACGGTTAGAATCGTAATCCCTGTCATTGTAAGCAATGTCACAGGAGCAGATGCCCGGCTCTGGATAAATGGGAGCTTCGGTGTACGGATCATGTGGATCACTAATGTCTGGCTCCACATAGATTCTACAAACCAGCCAGCCTGGAACATTCCGATATACTGTGTCTGCATAGCCGTCAGCTCTGCTCCACTAAAATGAGCCGGCAGGTCATTGAACAGGATACCCTTGGATACAAAGAACGGGCAGAATACAAAGTACATGAAAATGTAAGTGGTAAAGTCAAAGATGGAGCTGGTTGGTCCGATCCAGATCATAAAACTGCCTACACTGGAGGCATCCCATTTCCGTGGTTTGGCAATAAATTCTTCATCTACATTGTCCCATGGGATTGCCGTACAGGACAGGTCGTAGATCAGGTTCAGGAAAATCAAATGTACACTTTCCATTGGCAGGAATGGCAGAAGAGCAGAAGCAGCCAGTACAGAAAACATATTTCCAAAATTGGAAGAAGCAGTCATTTTGATGTACTTGATCATGTTGGCATAGGTTTTCCGCCCTTCAATGATGCCCTGTTCCAAGACCATCAGGTCTTTTTCTAAAAGAATGATGTCTGCAGATTCTTTTGCCACGTCTACCGCTGTATCTACGGAGATTCCGATGTCCGCAGATTTCATGGCAGCAGCATCATTGATTCCATCGCCCATAAATCCAACGGTATGACCATTCTCACGAAGAACAGAAACAATACGGGCTTTCTGCTCCGGTGTCAGTTTCGCAAAGACATCGGTGGTTTCTGCCGCCCTGGCAGGCATTGCTTCATCTGTCTAAACATCGTTTAGGCGTGAGGCAATGCCCTTTTCTCCAGCTATGCGGTAGTCGGCACACGTTTGTTCCAAACTCGTTTTGGGCAATGGTGTGCCGACGGACAATACCGCTTTTACGGAAAATTCTTATGAATGAGGGGATAAAAAACGGGAGTTTATATCAAAATCTCGAATTAAATAGCTACTTTTGCATACGAAGAGTTCTTTGAAGGTTACGCAACGCGCAGAAGGATAATGCAGTAGATAACTAACTAAATCGTAACCTATTACTATCAAGAGCAATTAACCTACGCTCATTTCCAATAAATTACACTCTTTTCGTAACTTCACAAGGCAAAGTTACACAGGCCCCACTTGCCGGTCAGTATATGAATTACGGAATCTATAACCCGAATTACGGATTTCCCGACTCTCTGTCGTTCGGAATGAAAAGACTCTTTGCGGCTCGACCACACCCCTGTTATGGATCGTATTTATCCCTCGATCCGCAAACATCGAAAACCCGCGATATTCGACTCGCTGTCCCACTCGGGATTTTTCTCCTCAAAAACACCGAAAAATCATCCGATCAGGCAGAATTACCTGCGCTGAACACACAAAATGATTTTTTGGAATACGAATTGCTTGTATTTTTTCAATCGGAATTAGTTATACATATGGAAAATAAACTGCAAACCTGGTTCAAAAGCCACGAAGGAGCCGATTGGGCGATTCTCTATCTGCGTCTGTTCATCGGTACGATCATTCTCCTGCATAACGTAGGCAAAATGCAGGCCTACAATGAAATTATCAACTATTACCCGTCGTGGGGAATATTCGGCAGCGCTTTCATTTTCGTTGCGATCGCCACGATCGAAGTGTTGTGCGCCATTTCGCTCATGCTGGGCTACAAAGTCCGCCTGTCCGCCGCGATCATGGCCGCCAGTCTGCTCATCTCGCTGTTATTCCTCTTCCCCGGCAAAGGATTCGGAACCTCCGAACTGCTGTTCGTCTATCTGGGAATCCAGGTAGCCCTGGTAATTTCGGGCGGCGGAGTCTATTCGCTCGACGCCCTGGCTTCGGCCAAAAGAGCGAAGTCTCAACGAACCCGCAACTCTTCCCGACGAATAGAAGATTCAACAAAAAAATAATTTCGTATCTTTGCGCCTACCAATCTCCTAAAATGTAATAAGTATGAAACTGAAACTATGGCTTCTTTTACTGCCGTTGCTTGGTATGTCGGTTGCCGTATCCGCACAGTCGTCTCTTCCCCGCAAGGTATCCGACGTTACGTTACTCGATCTGAACGGCGACCCTACGCAGCTCCCTTACTGGGGTGAGAAAAACCTGATGATCTTCTATATCGACCCCGACCACCACAAACAGAACGAGGATTTCACAACGGATATGGAGGAAAATCACCGGGTGGAAGGCGAAAACCTGTTCGGTTTCGGGGTAATGAACCTGAAAGACGCTCCGATGATTCCCAACGGTATGGCTCGCAACATGGCTCGCAAACGCACAGCCTCCAACGGCGCTACGGTACTGGCCGATCAAAACAATACCCTGCGCGATGCCTGGCAATTGGGCGACTGCAACAATATGTTCGTCCTGCTGCTGGTCAGCAAGGAGGGCGACCTGGTGTTTATGCGCAAGGGTCCTCTCTCCGATGCCGATAAAAAAGAGTTTTATCAAGTCGTACAGAAGTACAGATAAGACTTCTCCATGTCGAAATTCCTGACGGTCTTTTGCGGATTGCTACTCTTCGCATCGTCTCTGTATGCACAAGATAATAAGGTGTATATCGGAGAAAACGATACGATTCGGTATAGTTACACCCCGTTGCAGACGGATTCGATCCCTGCATCACAGCCGTCGGACACCCTGGCCGCCGCCCCGAAGAAAAAATCGTTCTGGCGGCGGCTTATCGATTACTTCGGAGAGTCGAGCACGGACAAAACTTTCGAAAAAAAGATCGACTTCACCTTCATCGGAGGGCCGAGTTATTCGAAAGACACTCAATTCAGCCTCGCGGTTATGGCTGCAGGTCTTTACCGCCTTGACCGCACGGATTCACTGACACCGCCGTCGGACATCACGGCATTCATCACGGGCGGTACGACAGGATTCTACATGGTGGGAATCAACGGTAACAACATATTCAGCCACAATCGCCACCGAATTTCGTACAAGCTCTCCTTCTACTCGCAGCCGACCGACTACTGGGGTATCGGCTATTCGGCCGGAGCGAATAATCCCAAAGGGTCGTACGTCGAAAAACGCTACGATGTGGACGTAAGATACCTCTATCAGGTCGTACCCAATATGTTCATCGGCGCCTCTGTCAATTTCCGCAACAGCCGGGGCATCAAGTTCACCCGGCCGGAATATATCGAGGGCCAAAACCCGGAGAACACGACTACGGGCATCGGTGCGATCGTGGAGTACGATACAAGGGATTTCATTCCAAATCCCTACAAGGGACTTTATTTAAGTCTGAAGGGAACCTGGCGGCCGGATTTTCTCGGGTCGAACGCCAAATCGCTCTGGCAGGCGATATTCACGGCGAACAGTTATCATCGGGTATGGAAAGGCGGTATCGTAGCCACCGAGCTGTACGGCGAATTCAATGCCTCGGGCACACCCTGGCTGATGAAAGCCCGCCTGGGTGGTTCGAAGCGTATGCGCGGCTACTACGAAGGACAATACAACGACAACGATATGATTACCCTCCAGGTCGAACTCCGGCAGAATATCTGGCGACGTATCGGCTGTGTCGTATGGGGCGGTGCGGGTAACGTATTTCCCTCGTTCGAAAAGTTCAAATGGGGGTACACCCTCCCCAACTACGGCATAGGCCTGCGGTGGGAATTCAAAAAACGGATCAATATCCGAGTAGATTACGGATTCGGCAAGCACACGAGCGGATTCCTGTTCAATATCAACGAAGCGTTCTGAAAGATATGGCAGTTCACGAAAAAAAAGAGAGTTTCAAGGAGCATAACGACAGAGGGTCCATCCTGCTGGCGTTCTACTTCGTTCTCACGCTGCTTATCCCCAACCTCGTATTACTATATACGGAGCCGTACTCCATCTGGTCGGCCGAAGCATCGCTCTTTATCCCGATGGGTTTCTACCTGATGTGGAGCGCCGTGCTGAAACGCTCCGGCATCATGATCTGGCTGGCCTTTCCGCTCGTCGTCCTCGCCGCCTTCCAAATCGTACTGCTCTACCTGTTCGGCAATTCGATCATCGCAACGGATATGTTCACCAACCTGCTGACGACCAATCCGGAAGAGGCTGGCGAGCTGCTCTCAAACATCTATCCATCGATCATCATCGTCTGCGCCATCTATCTGCCGCTACTCTGGTTCGCCTCACGCGACATCGGACAAAGGCACTGTCTTTCGAAAACGGCCCGCAAGAATATCGCCCTGATCGGACTCTCGTCCTTCATTCTCGGAGGGTTGTTCCTGGCCCCGGCCTATAAAGTGAGCGAAGACAAGCGGGTATTGAAAACCGACATTTTTCCGGTCAATGTTTTCTATAATATCGGTCTTTGCGGTTCGGAGTTCCGCAAAATGTACCGTTTCGAACACACCTCGGAGGATTTCACATACCATGCACGGCGCACGGCCGAGGCTTCCAAACGCGAGATTTACGTCTATGTAATCGGAGAAGCATCCCGGGCCGCCAACTGGCAACTGTACGGTTACCACAGGGAAACGAATCCCTGTCTGACCCACACAGAGGGTCTGGTCGTATTCCGGAATACAGTCACACAGAGCAATACCACGCACAAAAGCGTGCCCTTGATTCTTTCGTCGGTAAAAACCGATCAACACGAAGAACTATACCGTCGCAAGGGGCTTCCGGCACTCTTCAAGGAGGCTGGGTTCAAAACCTGGTTTCTTTCCAACCAGCGCCCCCAGGGAGCCATGATCGACAAGTTGGCCAAGGATGCAGACAGCCTGGTGTACCTTCCGGAGCCACGTTACGATATGCAACTGCTGGAAGCGATGAAACAGGTTATCGCCGAAGATCCGGAACACGACCTGCTCATCATCCTGCACTGTTACGGCTCTCATTTCACCTATCACCAACGATACCCCCGTGAATTCGCCCGCTTCCTGCCGGACGATAACGTGGCCATCAACCGAAAGAACGTCGAGAAACTCGTCAATGCCTACGACAATTCGATCTACTATACAGACCACTTCCTCTCGCAGACGATCGAATATCTCCGCTCGCTCGAAAACGACTGTTCGGCGCTGCTCTACTGTGCCGATCACGGCGAAGATATTCTCGACGACGAACGGGAGCGCTTCTTGCACGCCTCCCCTACGACCACTTTTTATCAGCTCTATGTCGCCAATCTGGGATGGTTTTCGCCGGAATATCGACGGGAATTCCCGGAAAAAGTCGAAGCGGCCCGCAACAACGAATCCGCACCGGCCACAACCCACTCCATGTTTCAAAGCATGGCCGATATCGCTTCGATCGAAGGCGACTTCATCGATCCGGCCTACTCGTTGGTCAGTCCGACATTCGACTACCGGGCACCGCGCCGCTATCTGAACGATCACAACCTGGCCGTTCCTTTCCCGAAAACCGGCCTGTCGGATGAAGACCTCGAAAATTTCCGCCGGCACGGTATCGATTTAAGCTACTAAAAAACAGACGCAATCTTTTCGATATTCCGGAGATTCCTCTGTATCGCATACCGAATTTTCTGCCGGTTACGGTCTGCTCCTGTTCGAACAGTGAAGAATTATATAAATTATATGTTATTATGGGAATGCAGCACGCCAAATTTCCTCAAACAGGGGGGGGGTAGCATTACAAACACGGTCACAGGCCGAATAATCGGATAGTACATCGAAAGATATAATTGCCAAGTTGTACACCCATAACAAAGGGCCGCATGTATCCCATGCGACCCTTCATTTTCAAAAAAGTAATAAACTTATTTCGAAGCTTCGACGGAAACCTTCCGGAACTCCTTCATCAGCTTGCTCAATTCCAGAGCGGCCTTGCGTGCGCGGGTTCCGGCTGCCTTGTTTCCTTTTTCTACCTGAGCGTTGGCATTACTTACGAATACTTCGTATTCGGCATTGATTTTTTCAACTAAATTTTTCATAATACGTATAATAATTTGGATGTATGTCGCAAAGATATAAAAAAATTTCAATTTCCAATTTTTTCGCCCCCAAAAAGCAACGCAACCATAAAATAGCCTGAAAAACCGTACTGAGCCGGATTATCCCCATATATGGGGATGTCCGTTCCTGAAATATTTCCCTATCTTTGCCCCGTAATTTCAGCAAAAGAACATGCGTTTATCGGATTTGAAAACAGGCCAGTCGGCCACGATTCTCAAAGTACTCGGACATGGCGGATTCCGTCGCCGAATTATGGAAATGGGGTTCGTACGCGGCAAAAAAGTCGAAGTGGTTCTCAATGCCCCGCTGCGCGACCCGATCGTTTACAAAATCATGGACTACGAGGTTTCGCTGCGCCGCAGCGAAGCTCACATGGTCGTAGTTATCACCAACGAAGAGGCCGAAGGCCTGATAAGCGAAGAATATAACGGAACACGCGAAGGCGACCAGCTCCATGAGGTCATCGCCCAAAGTTCAAAGCGGATCAACGTCGCACTGGTGGGTAACCCGAACAGCGGCAAGACCTCGCTGTTCAACGCTATTTCGGGCGGTCACGAACACGTCGGCAACTACAGCGGCGTCACGGTGGACGCCAAACGGGGACACTGCACCTACAGAGGCTATCGTTTCGAAATCACCGACCTGCCGGGCACCTACGCACTCACGGCTTACTCGCCCGAGGAACTTTACGTACGCCGCCATTTGGCCGAACATACGCCGGACGTAATTATCAATGCCGTCGTAGCTTCGAACCTGGAACGCAACCTCTACCTCACTACCGAACTCATCGACCTGAATCCCCGAGTGGTTGTAGCGCTCAATATGTACGACGAGCTGGAAGCGAGCGGCGCCGAACTCGACTACGACAGTCTGGGACGAATGCTGGGTGTGCCGATGGTGCCGGTCGTCGCCCGTCATGGACGGGGTATCGAAGCCCTGCTGGACACGGTGATCGCCGTCTATGAGAACGAGGACGACCGTGTGCGTCACATTCATATCAACCAGGGACCGGTTATCGAGGAGAGCCTGCGGACAATCACGGGAGCATTGAAGGAATCCAGAGAATTGCCCCCGCAATTCCCGCCGCGTTATATCGCAATGAAACTACTTGAGGAAGATAGTTATATAAAGGATCAACTGAAGCATCACCCGAAATACCCCGAATGGGAGGAAGCGAGCAAACGGGAAGCGCAGCGGATCAAGAACCTGCTGGATGAAGACATCGAAACGGCCTTTGCCGATCAGAAATACGGATTCATCTCCGGAGCTCTGCGGGAAACCTACACCCCGGGAAAGAAGGAACAGACACAAGTGACGAAAATCATCGACGCTTTCGTGACCCACAAACTCTGGGGTTTTCCGATCTTTTTCTTCCTAATGTGGCTGATGTTTTACTGCACGTTCAACCTGGGAGCTTATCCCCAGGAGTGGATCGAGCAACTGGTCGGACTGATCGGTCAGGGCGTGGATGCCTGGATGCCGGACGGAGCGTTGAAAGATCTGCTCGTGGACGGCGTAATCGGCGGAGTGGGAAGCGTCATCGTGTTCCTGCCGAATATCATGATCCTATACCTGTTCATCGCTTTCATGGAGGATTCGGGCTACCTAGCTCGCGCAGCCTTCATCATGGACCGGATCATGCACCGCATAGGACTGCACGGCAAGTCGTTCATTCCGCTCATCATGGGTTTCGGTTGCAACGTACCGGCCATCATGGCCACACGCACGATCGAAAGCCGCAGCAGCCGGCTCATCACCGTACTGCTCGTCCCCTTCATGTCGTGCAGCGCCCGCATTCCTATCTATATCCTGCTGATCGGCACGTTCTTCGCCGCTTACGCCAGTTGGGTGATGCTCGGACTGTATCTGCTGGGAATCGTCGTGGCTGTCATCACGGCCCGGCTGATGCGCCGTTATCTGTTCAAGAAGGACGAAACGCCGTTCGTCATGGAGCTACCGCCCTATCGGGTCCCGACGATGCGGGCCACGCTGTCGCACATGTGGGATCGCTGCGCGCAATATCTGCGCAAGATGGGCGGCATGATTCTGGTCGCTTCGGTAGCTGTCTGGTTCTTGAGTTATTATCCGACGCCGGACGCAGCCGCCCCGGCAGAAACGACGGAGGAGCATTATGAAAATTCCTACCTGGGACAGGTCGGGCAGGCATGTTCGCCCGTATTCGAACCGCTCGGCCTGAACTGGAAAGCCAGCATCGCTATTCTCACGGGCCTGCCGGCCAAGGAGATCGTCGTCAGCACGCTCGGCGTGCTCTATTCGGAACAGGGAGACGCCCCGGAAGCCGAACTCGACTCTCCGGCCCTCTCCCAGCGGTTGGTCGCAAGCGGGGATTTCACCCCGGCATCGGCCCTCGCTTTTCTGGTCTTCATCCTGCTTTACCTGCCATGTATCGCCACGATCGTAGCGATCGCCGCAGAGATCGGCTGGCGCTGGGCCTGTATTTCGGTACTCTACAATACGGCTTTGGCATGGATAATGGCTTATCTGACGTATCACCTTTTCTCCTGGTTATAATATGACGGACTGGCAAAATATCGCTGTAATAGGGATCGGCATCCTCGTCCTCGGATTCAGCGTCCGCTGGATTGTACGGATTGTCCGACATCGAGAGGATGTCGGATGTTCGTGTTGCTCGAAAACCGAATGTCCGCATTGCAAGTCCCGGCACCCGAACAAGGGGTGTTGTTCCTAAAAACAGCGCTGTAATCTTTCTTCCGATTACAGCGCTGTTTTATTCCCCCAAAAAAATCAAAATCGCATCTATACTGGCAAGTAAATACCTTTCAATGTATCCCTTATCCGACGGCCGTTTATTTACACCTTGCGACCTCGTTTATAATTTGGCCTCTTTCCTAAACCCTTTCTGAAGAGAGTGGAGTTGCCTGCTCCCAAAAACATTAAATTATATAACGACTGCTCGCAGATTCCAGCAGGAACCCTCGGTCCTGCGGGTCGTTATCCGATGCCAAATTCCACCCGAACCCTCTCTTGGGCCGATTTTCGACTTTTCCTCGAAGCATATCGGTCAATTCCGGGGCAACTCAGGTCAGGGTATTGAAATATACGATTAGCTATTTTCCCCTAAATAATTTGGAATTTTGTTATTTTTCATTTAATTTAGAGATAGCAAAATGCGGAAAATAGAGCTGAAAATATCGAAATTAACCCTCCCATCAAAAAACTGGCCCGATTTTCCGATGCAGGATTACAACCCTTCTGCAATATTTGCGACAACTCCCGCAGCACGACTGCGGGAGTTGGTATTGTTACATAAGCCCCGACCGGGGCCGCGTCGTAGAGTTCTACAACGCGAACAGAATGAATATCTGAGCTGTAAGCACCCGCAGGAACATCACGACGGGATAAACCGTCGAATAGCTCAAGGCCGGCATATCGTTGCCTGCCGTGCCGTTGGCATAAGCCAGTGCCGGAGGATCGGTCATACTACCGGCCATAAGTCCCATGAGCGTATAGTAATTCATCTTTAGCCGGGCGCGGGCGAAAATACCGACCAGCAACAACGGGATCACCGTAATCAGCGCACCGTATCCGATCCAGCGGTAACCGCCGCCAACGATCGCATCGATGAACCCGTCGCCGGCTCCCAGACCGACTGCCGCCAGGAAGAGCGCAATGCCCACTTCGCGCAACATCAAGTTGGCACTCATGGTAGTATAGGTCACCAAATGGAACCGGGGACCGAAGCGGCCGAGCAACAGCGCCACGATCAACGGACCACCTGCCAAACCCAGCTTAACGGGCTGCGGCACGTTCAACAACGGAATGGAACCCAACAGAACACCGAGCGCGATACCGACGAAGATCGTCACCAGATTCGGCTCACGGAGTTTTTTGAGCGAATTACCCAATACGGCGGCGACCTTCTCGATCGCATTCTCCGGCCCCACGACCATCACGCGATCGCCGATCTGAAGCTGCATTCCCTGATAGGGAATCAGATCGACTCCGGCACGATTGACACGCGTAATGTTGATGCCGTAGCGGGTTCTCAAGCGAAGATCGGCGAAAGTCTTGCCGTTGATCTCCGGCTTGGTAATCAGAATACGACGCGAAACCAGCTTCGAATCCGGCGTATCCCACTCCTTCTCCCCCATTTCGATCCGATTACCGATGAAAGCCGTCACCGCTTCGCAATCTTCGGATGCACAGACGACCAATACCTTATCCCCGAGCGAAATAATACTGTTGCTGTCCGCCAATACGATCGTACCGTCGGGATGAGCGATCCGGGAAATAACGAATTTCCGATTGATCAACTCATTGACATAGGAGATGTCGTGTCCGCTCAACATCTTGTTCGTACACTCGATCGAAACGATTTCGGCCATCTTGTGTTCTGCGGAAATCGCAGCGAGCGCCTCATCCTCCTTCCCGAATTTCACCCGCAGAGCATAACGGATGAAGATCATCGAGAAAATGATACCGATCACGCCCAGCGGATAAGCTACGGCATAGCCCAGGGCAATACTGGGGTCTTCGACTCCCGAAGCGTCCGCATAAGCCTGCTGTGCTGCACCCAGTCCCGGCGTGTTGGTCACCGCACCCGAAAGGATGCCGACCATCGTGGGAATCGGCGTACCCGATACCAAATGAATCACGTACGCCACGCCTACCCCGAGCAAAACGATCGTCGAAGCCAGGCAGACGAGCGTCAGCCCGCCATGCTTGAACGAAGCGAAGAAACCCGGGCCGACCTGCATACCGATTGAAAAAACAAAAAGGATCAGACCGAACTCCTGGATGAAATGACGTACTTCGGCCGGGATTCCCATACCGAAATGCGCGGCGATGATGCCGACGAACAAAATCCAGGTGATACCGAGCGAGATACCGCAAACCTTGACTTTGCCCAACAGAATACCTGCGGTAATCACCAATGCGAGCGTGAATACGGTGTGGGCTATCCCGCCACCGACAAATAAAGAGTAGAGCCAATCCATACCATTGATTTTAATAAAATGGCGCGAAACATACCGCGCATTGCGTCCGGAACGGACATCGCCGCATCCGAGCGTTACGCTTCCGCCCGAAAAAATTTTTGCAAAGGTAATCCTTTTTCCGGAAGACAAAAAATCAGTAGAGGAATTTCTCGATCACCGGCAGCAGCAGGGCCGTCATGATCCCCATCAGTGCCATAGCCAAACCGCTGAGCGCCCCTTCCAGCGCACCGATTTCGATCGCACGGGCCGTTCCGATGCCATGCGCCGCAGACCCCAGCGCGAATCCCTGTGCCATAGGATCCGTGACCCCGCAACGCCGAAGCAGCCAGGGACCGACGAGACTGCCGAAAATACCGACACAAAAGACGACGACCGAGGTGATCGTAATGATGCCGCCGAGCGGTTCCGCAACCGATACGGCGATCGGCACCGTCACGGATTTCGGAGCAAGCGAAGTTTGCAAAATCCGATCCGCCCCCAGCATACGCGCCAGATAAACCACACTAAGAACTCCGACCACGCAGCCGACGACGACCGACACGAGAATCGGAAGCAACCGTCCCCGCATATGCTCGAGTTGTTCGTACATCAGATAACCCAGAGCCACGACCGAAAGTCCCAGTCCGAAATTGAGCAACTCGGTCGAACGACGGTAATGCTCGTAACCGATACCGAAAAGTTTCAGATAAAGGATCATCGCCACGAAACCGAGCAGCACGGGGTGCAGCAGGGCGAACTTGGTTCGACTGTATAACGCACTTCCCAGGCAATAAAAGCCGACCGTGAGGGTCAGCAACACCAGATCCGATCCGACGAACTGCTCCATCACGCCTTTTTATTCAGTTTTTGAAAAACCCTTCCGACGCAGACCAGCACCAACATCGTACTCACTCCGCCCGAAATAACGATCGCCCAAAAATTATCGAGCAGGACTTCGTAGGATACCATCAACCCCACCCCGTACGGGATGAAAAACAGGGCCATAGCGCCCAGCAGAAAACGAGCGGCGGGCCGGATCATCTCCGCATCCACGATATGCAGGCAGAGAGAAGCGAACAGCAGGATCATACCGACGATACTCCCCGGCAGATACCCGCCGATAAGCAGACTGACGCCGTTCCCCAGCGCCCAGCAAAAAAGAATATAGAAAAGTCCTGCCAGCACGTGGCAAAGATACGAATAAGCCGAGCGCAAAAGCAAATTTTATTTGCATTTTGCCGAG
>OGXU01000979.1_pt1 | contig 15474 bp, 10 predicted proteins | sample 1576381 | NCBI WGS metagenome assembly OGXU01 (sample SAMEA3541544, study PRJEB24748) | human gut metagenome | biome: human gut; feature: human-associated habitat; material: faeces | place: China | collected 2012 | reverse complement strand
TGTGAGGCAGAGTGTGGAAGCCGGACTGAATGTCCGTTGCACCTTCCGTTCTCCGGACTCGTATGTGTTGCCGTTGCGCGAACTTGTTGAAGAAGGGGGATTAAGTGAAGAACTGATAAACGACCGTGTGCGGGATATTCTCCGTGTCAAGTTCTTGGTAGGGTTGTTCGACGAGCCTTATCAAACAGACTTGGAAGGTGCCGATAAGGAAGTGGAGAAGAAAGAGAACTTGGAAGTGGCTCTTCAGTCTTCCAAAGAGTCGCTGGTGTTACTGAAAAATGAACGGAATACATTGCCGTTAGATATTTCATCAATAAAGAAAATAGCTGTATGTGGTCCTAATGCGGATGAGAGCGGTTATGCTTTGACTCACTATGGTCCTTTGGCTGTAGATGTGGTTACTGTGTTGCAGGGGATTAAGGATAAAGTGAAAGGTAAAGCGGAGGTACTATATGCCAAAGGTTGTGAATTGGTTGATGACAATTGGCCTGAGTCCGAATTAATTGATTATCCGTTGACGGAGACGGAAAAGGATGAAATAGATAAAGCGGTAGCCGATGTTAAGCAGGCGGATGTAGCTGTCGTGGTGCTTGGAGGCGGACAACGTACTTGTGGTGAGAATAAGTCGAGAAGCAGTCTTGACTTGCCGGGACGCCAGCTTGATTTATTGAAAGCGGTATACGCCACCGGGAAACCGGTCGTGCTGGTATTAATCAATGGCCGTCCGCTTTCCATAAATTGGGCGGATAAATTTGTCCCTGCCATTCTGGAGGCGTGGTATCCGGGCTCGATGGGAGGCATAGCCGTTGCCGATGCCTTGTTTGGAGATTATAATCCGGGTGGAAAGCTGACGGTTACTTTCCCGAAGAGTGTCGGACAGATTCCGTTAAATTTCCCGGCTAAACCTTCTTCGCAAATTGATGGCGGGAAGAATCCGGGGATGCCCGGAAATATGTCTCGTGTAAACGGTCCTTTGTATCCGTTTGGTTACGGATTGAGTTATACTACTTTTGAATATTCCGATTTGCAGGTGAGCCCGAAAGTAATTACACCAAATCAGAAAGTAACCGTCACCTGTAAGGTTACTAACACCGGCAAACGGGCAGGAGATGAAGTCGTACAGCTCTATTTAAGGGATGTTGTCAGTTCTCTGACTACTTACGAAAAGAATTTGGTGGGTTTTGAACGTCTTCATCTGAAGCCGGGTGAAACCAAGGAAGTCCGTTTTATGCTTGACCGTAAAGATATGGAACTGCTGAACGCAAAGAATGACTGGGTGGTGGAACCGGGCGAGTTCAGAGTGATGGCCGGTGCTTCTTCGGAGGATATTCGCCTGAGTGATAAGTTTGCGGTGGTGGAATATGGCATGAATGGCGTGTGGTCTGAAACAGGAAACAGTAAGGGAGATGCTATTTCCGCCAGTACCGAAATGCAAGATGTGGGCATGACACTCGATAATGATTTGAAGACTTGCTGGCAAGGGAACAAGGGGGACTATATTACTTTTGCTTTGGAGAACGGTGCAAAAATAGATGGTCTGTCGATTGCTTGGAAGAAAGAGAATACCGGCGAGGCGGATTTTGAAATCCAGCTTTCGGGCGGTGGAGGACAGTTCCTGACGGTCTATTCGGGCAGCGTGTCGAAGTTTAATGAATGGATGTCTTACACATTCAAAGGCACTACCGCAAGTGACTTGCGTATTCTTTTGAATTCGGATGGATTGGGAGTGGCTGAGGTGAAAATCAATCAATTAAAAAAAGAATAATAAAGAATTTAGGTCGTTATAGCATGTGTTTTGCCAAGAAGTGAGTATATTTGGGAGCGCATTATGTGCTCCCAAATTTTATATAAATATATTATGAATAAAAAAATATTAGCGTTGTGCATAAGTGGTTTGTTGTTGGGTGCTTGCACTTCAAAGCCACAGAAGAATATAGTTACAGTGGATGAAAATAGTGATAAAATGTTCTTGTTTGTAGGCAGTTATGCCACACCGGACGAAGAAGGCATCAAGGTTTATCGGTTTAGCGAAGATACCGGGAAGGCAACTTATATCAGTGGTTTGAAAGGAATCTCGAATCCTTCTTATCTCACTCCGTCTGTGGATGGTGAAAGACTGTATGCCGTAGGCGAGGATGACGGACAGACTTCTACGGCGAATGCCATTATATTTAATAAGGAGGACGGCAAGTTGACATTGCTGAACTCTCAGCCCACCAACGGCGGAGCGCCTTGTTACATTGCGTTGAGCCCTTCCGGTAAGTTTGTGTTGACGGCTAATTACATGGGCGGAAGCATCACTGTCTTCCCACTGAATAAGGAAGGCAGATTGGAGTCGGACAGCCGTTTGATTTCCTTTGTCGGCGATGGTCCCGACAAAGAAAGGCAGTCACAACCCCATTTGCATTGTGCGGAATTTACTCCTGACCACAAATATCTGTTGGCAAATGATTTGGGAACAGACCAAATACATGTCTTCCCGGTGAGCGAATCGGTCTCTGATGGAGTTTCCCATTCCTTGCTGAATGAAGGAGAGTCGACCGACATAAAGGTGGAACCCGGTTCGGGTCCCCGTCACATCTGTTTCCATCCCAATCAGAAATTTGCTTATCTTATTAATGAACTATCAGGTAAAGTAACGGCTTTTTCTTATCATGAAGGAAAACTGGATGCTATCCAGTATATAGCTGCCGATACGGTCGGCGCCAAAGGAAGTGCTGATATTCATATCACTCCCGATGGGAAGTTTCTGTATGCTTCCAATCGTCTGAAAGCAGATGGCATTGCTATTTTTGCTGTGGACAGTGATAAAGGGACATTGACAAAAATTGGTTATGAATTGACAGGTATTCATCCGCGTAATTTTGTCATTACGCCCAATGGCCGTTATTTATTGGTAGCTTGCAGGGATAGTAACCTGATTCAGATATTTGAGATTAATAAGGAAACAGGTTTGCTGACCGATACGGGAGAAAAGATAGAAACCTCGAGACCGGTGTGTCTGAAGTTTTCTTATTGAATTGTTGTCTGATTATATTGAGAATGCAAAAGGGGCACAACGTATTGTGGGGGATTCTTGGATGAATCACCGTAACCATTCACAGCGTATATATGAAAGCTGCTTTTGCCGGATTGATAAGATTTCATCATTTAATGCTTGGATTCTATTAGGTTTGTACTCTATTAATTGAGAAATTTGCAGCAATGGTAAAAGAAGAGATGAAATAATCGTTAATACATGATAAATACAGGCATATGAATGTAGATTTTGAACAGAAAATAGCTTTGTTGCAGCAGCAACATGAAGCATTGTTGCAGCGGTCAAATCTTCCGGTGGAAGAAACGAATGGTATTGTTTGTCGTTATACGTATCCGATAGTTACGCGGGAACATATACCGTTGGAGTGGCGCTATGATTTTAATCCGGCTACCAATCCATATTGTATGGAGCGTATCGGTTTTAACGCAACCATGAATAGCGGAGCCATAAAATGGAATGGTAAATACGTATTGGTTGTCCGTGTGGAAGGTGCAGACCGGAAATCTTTTTTTGCTGTAGCAGAGAGTCCGAACGGCATTGATAATTTTCGCTTTTGGAAGCGTCCCATAACATTGCCTGATATTAATCCTGCAGAAACAAATGTATATGATATGCGTCTCACTGCCCATGAAGACGGCTGGATATATGGAATATTTTGCAGTGAATGCCATGACGACAGTGCACCGGCCGGCGACCTTTCGTCAGCAGTGGCAAAGGCAGGTATTGTCCGTACCAAGGATTTGGTGGAATGGGAACGTTTGCCGGACCTGAAGTCTTACAGTCAGCAGCGGAACGTAGTGCTTCATCCTGAGTTTGTTAATGGAAAATATGCACTCTATACCCGTCCGCAAGATGATTTTATCAATGCCGGCAACGGAGGAGGTATCGGTTGGGCACTTATAGATGATATAACACAGGCAGAAGTGAAAGAGGAAATCATTATAAATCATCGTTATTATCATACAATAAAAGAGGTAAAGAATGGGGAGGGACCACATCCCATCAAAACATCTGCCGGATGGTTGCATTTGGCACATGGGGTGCGTGCCTGTGCTGCCGGATTGCGCTATGTACTTTATCTTTATATGACGGCATTGGATGAACCTTGGAAGCTGACAGCAGAACCGGCAGGTTATTTCTTGGCTCCACTGGGCAGCGAAAGAGTGGGAGATGTATCCAATGTGTTATTCTCTAATGGTTGGATTGCAGATGAGGACGGTACTGTATATATCTATTATGCATCCAGTGATACTCGTATGCATGTGGTGACTTCTACTATTGATAAACTGGTAGATTACTGTATGCATACACCGGCAGACGGATTACGTTCGGCAACATCCGTAGATGCGATTAATAATCTGATTGATAAAAACGAAACATATTTGAATAAATGAAAAAGTTTTTAGGATTAATCCTCTTGATGCTGCTTCCTTGCTCTGCTCTTTCCATGTGGGGACAGACCGGACAACAAATGAAACTTATTTCTTATAATATTTGGAATGGTTTTGAAGGAGACTCGTTGAGGCGTGCGCGTTTTATCGAATGGACTCAAAAACAGGCTGCTGATATCTTTGTGTTGACAGAATTAGTCGGCTTTAAGGAAAAGGATTTGAAAACATTGGGGCAGGTGTGTGGGTATCCGTATGCTGCCATTGTGAAGGAAGAGGGGTATCCTGTCGGAGTGCTTTCCAAGCAACCGATAGAAGTGATTAAGAAACAAGTAGAAGGATTTTGGCATGGCATGATGCATGTTAAGACAGCCGGTGTCGATGTCATTGCTACTCATCTTAGTCCTTTTGAGTGGAAATACCGCTTGAATGAAGCGCAACAAATTGTGGATTATATTCAGGCAAATCATTTGAAAGACTATTATGTGGCGGGTGATTTGAATGCTCATTCCCCATTGGATGCCGATGAGATTGCTAAACATGATACATTGTTGGCAAATATGCAACGTTGGGATTTATCACAAAAAAAATATCGTAATTTGAGAGAAGGACGATATGACTTTTCTGTTATTTCTACTTTTCTTGCGGCAGGAATGGAAGATGCGATCGGACGGATGGTACATCCGGCAAGTGCACGCATGAGTTTTCCGGCTGCATTCCTTTATGATTGGCAGTGGGATGACAAGCGTTTGCCGCAACGTCGTGAACGGTTGGATTATATATTGCTTTCTCCCTCATTGATGGAGAAATGTAAGAGTGCTGCTGTACATAATGGAAAAGAGAATGAGGGGATTTCAGACCATTATCCGGTCAGTGTGATTTTAGAGAAATAAAGACTCGGTTGAAAGAAAATAGAAACATGAATATGAAATATTGGGGACATTGTTTGTTGTTTATGCTTGGCTTGGCAAGTGTGTGCAGTTGTACTGATAGTGAGAAAATAGTTCATTACCGGGGTATTGCTGTGGATGATGCGAATGGTAGTGAGGGACTGTATAATCCCGAACGCGGGTTTCGTTTGGAAACGGCTGTCGATCTTGTTACTCAAAAAGAGTGCCCTACCTTGCAATTGGATACTTTGTCGTTGAAGTATGCTTCGGATAGTGTATCGCTTTCGCAAAGCTATTTTTATTTGACTTACCTGACAGATAAAAAGTTGTCTGATACTGAATTTCAGACCATGCAGGTATATTTTGACAGGTTGCGACAATTGGGAAAGAAAACAGTCTTGCGTTTTGCTTATGAAAAAGATTTTGTGCGTCAGGAACCGGTAGGACCTACATTGAAAGAAGCATTGGCACATCTTGATCAGTTGAAACCATTTCTGCATAAGAATAGAGATTTGATTCTGGTCGTTCAGGCGGGTGTTATCGGTGCATGGGGAGAATGGCATAGTTCTATTCATGGTTTGGAGCATTCCGATACGGCAAAGATTGCTATATTGGAAAAGTTGTTGGAAGTAGTACCTGCCGAGAAGAACGTACAAGTAAGACTTCCCGAATTCAAGAATCTTCTGAAAGGTAAACCGGAGTTGTATAAACGTGTTTCTTTTCATGATGACTTTATTGTTATCAAGCCTGATCGTTGGGATGGAGATATGCATGAAGGTACACCCAATTTTGAGCAAATTGTAAAAGAATCACCTTATTTGGTTGTAGACGGTGAATTGCCGTGGGGCTTTTGGAGTGCCGGATGTGACCCCGACAGCCCGTCTGCCGGATGGATTATTGATGGCATGGGAGCGGCACGTCGTTTTTTTCTCCAGCATTATACCTCATTGAGTGTTATTCATAATTATAAGGAACAGCACCCCAATCGGATGTTTGATGATGCGAATGCTCCTGAATATTCGATGATTGTGTGGAAAAAAAGTATGATAAATGCAGACTCCTTAAGAAAATATCACATGCCGGTATCAGACCATTATTTTCAAAAAAAGGATGGAACATTGGTTTCACGTAGTATTTTTGATTATATTCGTGACCATTTGGGATATCGCATCGAATTGCAGAGATTGGGAATGCCGCAAACGATAAGGAATGGAGAAGCATTGACTTTAAATTTGGAGTTTATTAATCGTGGATTTGCCGGTTTCAGTAGTGAACGCCCTGCTTATTTTGTATTGATTGACGAAAAGGAAGGAATAATGGAATTGCCGGCATTGTTCAGTTCTTCCGACTGCCAGCCATATCAACCTGGAGATGTTACTTATACTCCTTTGGTTCACTCAATCTCATTTGCAGGGAAGGTACCTGTTTCTCCGGGAAATTATCGTTTGGGGTTATGGTTGCCTGATGTGTCGGAGCGATTGAAGTATAATCCTCGTTATGCTGTCCGATGTGCCAATGGTGATGTAGACTGGTGGGTTTCAAAGGATGGGAAATATGGGGTGAATGTATTGACAACGATACAGATAAAACCATAAATGTACTATTATGAAGCATTTTAATAAGTTATTATTTTTACTTGTCTTTTTATTATCCGGCCGGGTGCTTTGGGCTAATCCGGTTATTATCGGCAATAGCCGTTTTACTTTCATTACCGACCAATTGGTGCGTATGGAATATGCACAGAATGGTCATTTTTTGGATGATCCTACTTTGTTTGCCATTGATCGTTCGACGGAGTGCAAAGACGTGAAAGTAGAGGAAAAGTCAAAAGATCATTATGTATTGTCTACTCCGGTGATGCGGATTGAATATTACGCGGACGGATTTCCGTTTGGACAAACCAATTTGCATGTTTATTTTAAGAATGGTGAAGAGGCCAAAGAGAAACATTGGTATATAGCCAGCAGGCAAAGTAAGAATCTACTGGGAGCTCTTACGACCTTGGATGAAGTGGATGGTCCGGTAGATCGTCAGGAAGGTTTGTTAAGCCGTGACGGTTGGTATCTGATAAATGATACGGGCAAAGAAGTGTTGCGTGACGGTTGGGTGAGTGCGCGTGATAAAGACCATGTACAGGATTTGTATTTGTTTGTTTATGGAAACGATTATAAGTCGGCTTTACGTTCTCTTCGTGTTGTCAGTGGTCCGGCACCTATGCCACGTAAATATGTACATGGTTCATGGTATTGTCGCTGGTGGAATTATACGGATGATGATTACCGTCAGTTGGTGCGTGAATATAAAGAGCATGATTTCCCGTTGGACATCATGGTTTTTGATATGGGATGGCATACTCAGAATGCTACCGTTGGTACGGGCCATGCAGGAACCAGAGGGTGGACAGGTTATAGTTGGAACAGGAAACTGATAAAAGACCCCGCCAAACTGATACAGGATTTGAAAGATGACCATGTATATGTGGTATTGAATGAGCATCCGCACGATGGGTTACGTCCGCATGATGATGCTTATCCTATGTTTATCCGTGACTTGGGAGCCGATACGCTGAAAAACGGAGTTCCTTTGTTTGATGCAGGGAATCCGGAATATATGAAAGCATTTATGAAACATGCCCACCAAGAGAGCGATCAAATGGGCGTTGCTTTTTGGTGGTTGGATTGGCAGCAGGATTATCTTTATCCATACGTCAGAGGTACATCGATGAGGCATTTGCCGTGGTTGAATAAAATCTATTATGATTATTCTGCCCGTAATAATCTTCGTGGTGCCGGTTTCAGTCGTTGGGCAGGTTGGGGAGATCACCGCCATCCCATCCAGTTTTCAGGTGATGCCGTTGCCAATTGGGAGTTGCTGCGTTTTGAAATTGATTTGACTACAACGAGCGGTAATGCCGGTTGCTTTTTCTGGGCGCATGACTTGGGCGGATTTTATGGAGGAGATGATGCAGAGCTTTATACTCGTTGGACACAATTCGGTTTATTGAATTCATCTCTCCGCATCCATTCAGTATATGATGAGAAACTCGATCGCCGTCCTTGGTTGTGGGGGGATAAGGAAGAAGAAGCCATGAAACGCATCTATCACCTTCGTTCGCAGTTGATGCCTTATATTTATTCTTCTGTCCATCAGTGTTATGAAGATATGATTCCACTTAATAGAGGATTATATTTGGAATACCCCTCGGACGAGAAAGCATATCAATGTCCGGGTGAATTCTTATTCGGCGATTTATTGTTGGGAGCGCCGGTTACCATGCCGGGAGAAGGAGAACAGAAGCTGGTCTCGCAAGAGGTATGGTTGCCGGGTGGGGAAAACTGGTACCATTTCTTCACGGGGAAAGCATATCAAGGGGGCCGGACAGTGACGGTAGAAAGTCCGTTGGATGAATTTCCTTTATTTGTGAAGGGGGGCTACCCATTACCTATGCAACCTTATACAGAACGTATGTGTTCGACTCCGCTTACCGAGTTGATTGTCCGTTGTTATCCGGGCAGCGAAGGATGTAATCACTCTTATACCCTATATGAAGATGACGGGATTACAACAGCCTATCAGCAAGGTGAATCTGCTTCTACATTAATGAATTATCGTAAGGAAGGAGAACAGACCTTTGTTACTATCCATCCGGCAAAAGGCTCGTACAAGGGGCAACCTCAAAAAAGAGCTTATCGTATTGAATTGCCGGGAATCCAGGCAGGAACAAAAGTAAAAGTAAACGGTAAATCGGTAAAAGCCGTTTTTGATAAGACGATAGGTGGCATAGTGGTGTCTGTCAAGTCGGATGATATACGGAAGAAGGTAGAAGTACAGATCGGTTGACATACAGAATTGCTTGAACAAGAAAAATCTTAAAGTAAATAATATATGAAATTACATGTTGTTGACATCCTGATTATTTGCGCTTATCTGATTGTCATAGTTCTTATCGGGCTATTCCTGAAGAAGAAAGCGGCAAAAAATATGGATTCGTATTTTTTGGGGGGCAAGTCCCTTCCGTTTTATATGCTCGGACTTTCAAATGCTTCGGGTATGTTTGATATTACCGGAACCATGTTGATGGTTTATTGGGCCTTTGCATATGGTTTCAAGAGTTTGTGGATTCCTTGGCTGTGGCCGGTGTTCAATCAGATATTCCTGATGGTGTATCTTTCCGTATGGTTGCGCCGAAGTAATGTGCTGACAGGTGCCGAATGGATTAAAACCCGTTTCGGACATGGAAAAGGAGCTACTTTGTCGCATACTATTGTGATTGTTTTCGCTCTGCTGAGTGTATTGGGTTTTCTGAGTTACGGTTTTATCGGCATTGGTAAGTTTATGGAGATATTCTTCCCGTGGGAGGTGGTTTCACAGTATGTGCCTTTTGATATTCCGTTGCAATATGTTCCTCATTTTTATGGCATATTCTTTACGGCAATTGCTACCTTTTACGTGATGTTGGGCGGTATGCTCAGTATTGTATGGACAGATGTGGTTCAGTTTATGATTATGACAGTGGCAGGTATTATCATTGCTGTTATCGGTATGAATATGGTAGCTCCCGAAATGATTCAAGAGTTTGTTCCCAAAGGATGGGATTCACCGTTCTTCGGCTGGGCACTTGATATTGACTGGAGTGAGCGAATGAGTCTGTTGACGGAACGAATGGCTAATGAGCCTTATAGTTTGATGGGTATCTTTGTGATGATGGCATTGTTGAAAGGTATATTTATGAGTATGGCAGGTCCTGCACCTAACTATGATATGCAGAAGATTCTTTCATGTAAGTCTCCGAAAGAGGCAGCTATGATGAGTGGTTCCGTACCGGTTATTTTGCTGATTCCGCGTTATCTGATGATTATGGGGTTTGCTCTGTTGGCGATTTACTTCTTTAAAGTGGACGGTGGTTTGTCTCAAATGACAGCAACAAACACGGATTTTGAGACCATATTGCCTCATTTGATAACAAAATATGTACCGGTGGGATTGGCAGGACTTTTATTGGCGGGTCTGCTGTCAGCGTTCATGTCTACTTTTGCATCTACCGTCAATGCAGCTCCGGCATACGTAGTAAATGATATCTATTTGAAGTATATCAACCCCAAAGCTACTGTCAAGACACAGATTCGTGCCAGTTATTTGATTTCTGTTCTGGTTGTGATTATCAGCACGGTTATGGGCTTCTTCTTAAAAGATATCAATGAGATATTCCAGTGGATTGTGGGTGCCCTGTTTGGTGGCTACATTGCTGCCAATGTATTGAAATGGCATTGGTGGCGTTTCAATGGAGAAGGTTATTTTTGGGGTATGACAGCAGGTGTGGTTGCCGCTATTGTGATGAAATTTACAGTCCCTGATGGATTGGTGCTCTATTTCTTCCCTGTTTTATTTGGTATTTCGCTGATAGGGTGTATTGTCGGAACTTATTCTGCTCCTCCGACAGATGAAGACACTCTGATTAATTTCTATATTCGCGTTCGTCCGTGGGGATGGTGGAAACCAATTGTCGACAAGGCAATAGCGCGCTATCCGCAAGTGACTCGTAATAAGAATTTTAAGCGTGACGCATTTAATGTTACCATTGGTATTGTGTGGCAGTGTTGTCTGACTATTGTACCGATGTACTTGGTTGTGCGCGGAAATCTGGGCTTTATTGTATCTGTTCTGATACTGATTGCGACAACTGTTATACTGAAATATACTTGGTATAAGCCGTTGTGCCGTGAGGAAGAAGAATATAATAAGTTGATGAAAGAAATAGGATTTGATAAAGAGTGTAATTAATATTATTTGTATAGAAAATGGGAATGTGTCAAAACTGAAACCTAGCAAAATATGGTATTATCAATGTTTGACACACCCCCATTTCTTTAATATTCTATCTTGTCTGTTTTAGAACTCCATGCTTCGAATGCTTTAATAGCTTCTTCGCGTAACATAACTTCAGAAGGAAGTTTTCTGTTTTCCGGTTTCAGTTCCAGTTCATCATAGATAAATGAATCGTCGAAACCTATATTTTTTGCATCCGTTTTATTGTTGGCATAATACATCTTATCCAATCGTGCCCAATATATAGCGCCCAAACACATAGGACAGGGTTCACAGGAGGTATAGATTTCATATCCGCTTAAGTCGAATGTTCCCAGCTTGGCAGCGGCAGCGCGTATGGCGCTTACTTCAGCGTGGGCGGTGGGGTCACACGAAGCGGTTACCCGGTTGACACCTGTTGCTATTATTTCTCCGTTTTTGGCGATGACGGCTCCGAAAGGTCCTCCTCCGTTTGCGACATTCTCAATGGAAAGCTCGATGGCTTTCCGCATAAGTTCTTTTTTAGTCATAGTTGCATCGGTGAAATTGGATTATACATAAGTCTCCAGAAATTTCACATGTTCGTTTACCGTTACATTTACTTCTTTAGTGGTAGCGGGGAAAAGTATAGACTCTCCTGCCTGAATTTCCAACGAATGACCTTCATTATCAGTTACCGTGCATGAACCTTCCATACAGATATAGATTACAAAAGAATCCAGTTCGCTGTAATCCATAGTCATATTTTCCGTCAGGTCGTATACAGAAGTGGTGAAGTAGGGGCAGGTTACCAATTCTATCGGTTTGTTTTGTTCCGGCGTATAGCTGGTGCGATAGTCTTCTTCCACTGTATAATCGATGGCATCTTTCGACAGCTCGGTATGCAATTCGCGTGTATTGCCATTCTTGTCTTTGCGGTTAAAATCATAGATACGGTAGGTTACATTGGATGTTTGTTGGATTTCTGCAATAAAGCATCCGGCACCAATGCTATGGATTCGTCCGGCAGGCAGGAAGAATACGTCTCCCGGCTGAACAGTATAGTCTGCCAAAGCATCACAAATTGTATTGTCTGCAATCATTGCTGCATATTCGTCAGGAGTGATTTTCTTTTTCAAACCGGAACGAAGATGAGCTTTGCCACCTGCATTATCGATTACATACCACATTTCTGTCTTTCCCATTGAGTTGTGGCGTTTCCTGGCAAGTTCGTCATCGGGGTGAACTTGTATGGAAAGATCATCGCATGCATCAATGAATTTGATAAGCAAAGGGAAATTATCTCCGAAACGTTGATAGTTGCTTTCACCTACTAATGCTCCTTTGTATTCTTTTACCATGTCACTCAGGTTTTTGCCTGCGTCTGTACCATTGGCAACTACTGATTCGTCGCCCGGAACATTCGAGATTTCCCAGCTTTCGCCTACTTGTGCCTGTTCGGTTGCAAGATGTTTGAACGGGATAATCTTTTCACCACCCCAGATGGTGGATTTTAGAATGGGGTTAAATTTTAATGGATACATAGGTATATATATTAAATGTTTTTAGGTTTGGATACAAAAATACGGAGATTCTACGACTTTACCCATAGAATCTCCGTAAAAATCACTAGCTATTTGTGTGTTTTCAAAAAAGTGTATTAGTAGTCTGTATTGTTAGGGTCGAAGTTAGTCCAACCGTCCAGCCAGTTGTCATTTATACCGAATGCCCCGATGTAGTCTACCTTATCAAATCCATTGTCTAATAGAGCATTGTCGAATGAAGCGGCAGTCAGTACCGGGCTATTTGCATTCGGCATATAATTTACACCGATGCCGCGTCCGTCTTTAAAGTTCAGTTCATTCATGTCGGCAAGTACTTTATTTCCTTTTTGTGCTTTGAAGAAGCTGGAAGAATAGGACTCCTGACCGGCATCGATAATAGTTTTGTTTACTGCATCATAAAGCACGTCATCATACACTTTGTTGGCATCCGAACCGGTGACTGTCATACCGGCAAACCAAATATTTTGCAAATTGATAATGCCCTCTTGTGCTTGTTCTACCGTGTTTCCTTTCTCGCCGTCAATAATCAAACCGACAGGATATCCCACAGCTACAGAATTGAAGCAATTCAAACGGCTGGAACGGCGGATTTGCATCGCTGACTGGAACTTCCCGAGAGCTGAACCGTTATTGGGGTTGAAGCTGCCGGCATTGATATAGCTTTCATCATTGGTAAATCCGGCATCACGTCCGAGCGGGCCGATAAAAGTAATGTTACTGAATACTGCCGTTGTATAGGGAGAAACCAGAGAACCATCGGCACAGTTGTCCGATTCAAATCCGTTTGATTGTGATGTATCGGCAATTCTCGGATCGCGGATAGACAAGCCATATTGTATTTTACCGGAGAATCCGTTGTCTGTGTCGAATTCGTCATCCCAACCATTATAGGCAACCAGATATTTACAGTTTACAGAACCGCCGAACCATTCATAAGAGTCATCGTTGGAATAAGAAACCTGCAAGTGGTCAATGGTAGTACCGCTACCGACCGAGCCGAACGTAATGCCGTTGATTTCCTTATCTTTCATAAAGGGATAACCGGCAAACTCCACACGTACATAGCGGATGATACCGGAATTGTCGGAGTCATCATCCCCTCCGTGTTTGGTACGGGGCCCCCCTTCAATCTGCTGATTCAGCACGCCTTGATTGTTCTTTGCCTTACCACAGATAATCAAACCGCCCCAATCACCGGGTTTGCGTTGTCCTTTCGGCATTTCAGAGGTAAATACGATAGGAGCATCCTGCTTTCCTTCGGCTATCAGTTTTCCGCCCGGTTCTATAATCAGGGCAGCTTGTGTCTCCGGATAAGGTCGAGCAGATAAACCGGTACATCATTCCCTGGTCTGTCAATGCAATTGCTGTGGAAGCCGGCAAGTACATCTTGACGCATCCGGAGCAATATATCCTGCCCATCCGTGAATGGCAACGCGAGACAGCCAGCCTGATCGACCGGCTGAATGAACTGGGCGACTTGGAAGCATTACCGACATCCGTAACTTTCTTCTTGGTCCGCCTGAAAAAAGGGACGGCCGCTGGGTTGAAACAGTATCTGTGGGATCGTCATGGTCTGCTGATCCGCGACGCCTCCAATTTCCGCAGCCTGGATGAAACCTATATCCGTATATCGGCACAGACAGCAGCCGAGAACCAAGTACTCGTTGATGCGATACGGGTTTTCCTTGATCATTCCTTTGATCCGGCCTGCCAGCTCCGCCCCGCTGCTGTTTCCGTCCGGGAAGGACAGGCGGGTGATCAGCTCCATGCACATGCGGATCCAGCGGCACATATCGTCAATGGAAAAACAGGCGGTTTTGTAATGCTGGTAAACCTCCTCGTCCTCAAACAGCTGGTGGGCCTTGATCTCCCTGTACTCCATGCAGGCGAAAAACATCTGCAGAATATCCTGCTGCAGAATCCGAAAGCTCATCTCGTCCAGCCGCTTTTTCTTAGCCTGCTCTACCAGAAAACGGCGGATTTTCTCCACCAGTCCGTCGGGCTGCCCGGCAAAAATCAGTTCACCCCAGTCGGAGGGAAGGATAATCCGCTCCTTCAGACGGCGGTCTCCCTCCTCCCGCTCTCCGTCCCTTTGCGTCACATACTGGATGCTGTCCTGGCAGAGCACGTCGGCACCGGAAGCGGATGAACGCGACCGCATCGATTTTATCTATTATATACCGGCAACCGGTTGGGAAGTGGAAGACGCCGTCATCGTCGGCCCCAAATCTTCCATTATCCGCAGCCAACGTGTCGAAGAGGACAGCCAAGATACTTTCTCAACTCCGGCAGACATTTGGCCGACGGACCACAAAGGAGTGTTGATCAAGTTTAAATTCTGACTTCATTGGAGGGCTGTATCATTTAATACTACCCTCCTTATACCGGCGATTCACAAACTCCGCAATGCGTTCATACGCCTTAGCGATATGTATATTCACTGTCTTTTCACTGATTCCCAAAACATCAGCGATTTCCCGGTTCTTCAATTTATCGGAGAGAACAAGACGAAAAACCTCTCTGCATTTCGGCGGCAAGGAATCAATCGCCTGCTGGACCAGTACTTGGTATTCTTCATCCATCAAACTCTTTTCCGGTGTATCCGAATCTGGGATCAACTCAATCTCATACAAAGAAAAGGAATCCTTTTCCTGTACACACCCCCTTCTCAGATAATGCAAAGCCTGGTTTTTCACCGATATATACAAATAGCGTTCCGGCTCTTTTACATGGGACAGCGTTTCCCGCTTTTGCCAAATGACAGTAAAAACATCCAGAATAGCTTCTTCGGCCATGAAAAATAATAA
>OGXU01000978.1_pt1 | contig 15505 bp, 10 predicted proteins | sample 1576381 | NCBI WGS metagenome assembly OGXU01 (sample SAMEA3541544, study PRJEB24748) | human gut metagenome | biome: human gut; feature: human-associated habitat; material: faeces | place: China | collected 2012 | reverse complement strand
ACGCTGAATGAACAACTGAATGTTAGAAGTATAGTTGATCACGTCGATATTTTCCCTGCTGGCGGAGTGGAACACGCCCCACCAGACGCCGCCGTTCTCGCAGATCGAGCTTTCGGATTACGAGCCTGCGTTCGATGCGGCCATCGCCTGCTCGCGCGCCGAGATCGAGGCGATCGTCAATAACCCCAAGAAGCCGACCTTCGGCAACACCATCGTGGCGCTGGAGCGTCAGGGGGCGCTGCTCGACCGCATTTCGGGTGTTTTCTACAACCTGCTCGAAGCCGCGACCTCGGACCAGATGCAGGAGATCGCGCTGCGCGTTCAGCCCAAGCTCACCGAGCTGTCGAACGACGTTTCGCTCAATCCGGAGCTTTTCGCCCGCGTGAAGGCGGTTTACGAGAAACCCGGCCGCGGTCTTTCGAAAGAGGACAGGAAACTGCTGGAAGACACCTACCAGAGCTTCGCCCGCAACGGCGCCGCCCTTTCGGACGCCGATAAGGAGCTTTACCGCAAGTAAGCCTCCCAATCCAGTCACTAAATCTTTTGAAGATATGGAAGTAATGGAGCTGGTCACAGCACGTTTCTCCATTGTTCCATAACCGATAACGACTACTTCATCCAGCAACTGATGATCTTCTTTTAATACCAAAGACAAGCTTGTCCGATTTCCCACCTTTACTTCAAGAGACTGAAAACCGATATATGAAATCAGTAATACAGCATTTGACGCAACTGACAGGTTAAATTTTCCATCCAAATCAGACACTGTACCTTTCCCGGCCACTCCTTTCTCCTGAATACTGGCACCAATCACCGGATCTCCATTCGTATCTACAATCACTCCTTGTATCTTTTTCGAAGTTGCTTCCGTTTGCTCTTGTTTTACCGGTACGGGAACCAGAACGATATACCCTTTTTCTATCTTGTAAGTAAACCCCGTTCCCGCGAGCAACTTATCCAAAACAATAGAGAGTTTTTGTTTCTTAAAATCAACACTCAATGTCCGATTCACATCTATTTTAGTCCGACTATAAGTAATGCTTAATTGAGTCTGACTTTCAATAGCATCAAAAGCTTTCAACAAAGTTATATTTTTTCCGGCAATAGTAATCAACTGATTCTGCCCATAGATAGTACCCAAAGGGACTATAAAGAATAAGGTTAACAATAAAATACGCAAATTACTGGTATGTTTTATAGTAAAATAAGAATTAAAATTCATACTTTTGTATATTAAATGAATACTACATTTAAGGTTCACTATTTCCTAAAATTTTAAATGATAACGGTATTTATTTCGGGTTGGACAAAAGGATCAGTTTTGTCCAACCTTTTTATGGATGGGTACCTCCTTTCTTACTCTTATTCGCCGGTGAAGCAGCTGTCAGTATCACAACCTTATTGTCTGTGACCTTGCTTTCCATACCTCCGACGGTCATTGTTACAATATGAATTGCTGCTTGAAGAGGTTCGCCCTTTCTAAGCTTAATGGTATATAAATCATTTGTGTATAAATGCGGTTCTGCCTTTATTTCTACATTATAATGTCGTCCCAATGTGTTCAGAATATCCTCCAGATGGCAATCGACAAAATTCAATTCACCACGTGTCCAACCGGAAGCCATCATCACATCTATTTTTCGTTTTTCATAATTCTTAGTCAGGTGATTGTATTCAAGTTGTTCACCGGGAGTAAGAATAAAACAGCTGTCTGGTGCCAGCAGGTTATTGATTTGCACTTTTCCATTTTCAAGAGTTGTAATCGTTTTCCTGTCTTCCGAATATGCCTGTATATTAAACTTCGTACCTAAAGCACGAACTGATAACAAAGATGTCTTGACAATAAACGGATGTTTCTTATCCTTATGGACATCAAAATTCGCCTCTCCGGAAAGATAAACAGTACGTGTATCGCCTCGAAAGCTTTTCGGGTAAATGATACTGCTCTCCGAATTGATCTGTACCTTTGTCCCATCCGGCAAAGTCAATTCTCCCCGTTCACCCATGGGAACAATATATTCTACCAATTTGCAAGAATCAGTATAATCATTTATATAATACCACGATAATAGCACTGAAAATAAGGGGATTAATATCATAGAAGCAATGCGAAGAAGTGGTTTGATTTCCCAATGCGGTTTTATTATCGGATTTGCAAGTCCCGCTTTACGCCGGACCTCATACCATGAACGCCGGGTGGCCTCATCAGGTTCAGCGATGATATTCATCCACTCTTCCTGTATAGCTTCTTCTTTATCTTCTGCATCAGCAGGAGAAACCAGCCAACGCCAAAACTTCATCTGCAAGGAGTTTTGCAGGGGATGGCGAACAAAAAAATGTATTAGTTCTGATATGCTTTTCTTCTTCATGATTTTATCCGTTTATTAATAAGATGCACGAGATAGAATACACACACAGTCTAAAAGCTATTTTTTCTACTTTTTTTGAGAAAGGAGAATAAAAGAAGAGTTTTTGTCAATAGGAAGTGGTTTTATTTAGAAAAGATAAAAGTGCTTCAGCATCTTGCGGATATCAGCCAATGCTTGTGTGAGATGGTTTTCTACAGTCCGTTTGTTTATTACAAGCAGTTGCGCTATCTCATCATTGTTTTTGCCTTCTTTACGGCTCATCTCATAAATTCTTTTTCGTTGGGCGGGCATTTGCTCTACCGTATGCTGTATCAATAGCAGTAATTCTTCGGCAAACATATTTTCTTCGATGTTTCCCGCACCCTCATTCTGCTGACGGGAAAGATTCTCCTGTTGCTTTTCTCCATATTCATTCACCAAAAGTATATGTCGTAAATGCTGGTACACAGCATTCCGGGAAGTCCGATAAAGGTAGGCATTCAGATTTTCGATTTTTGCCATCTCCTCACGCTTCTGCCATAGTTTGAGGAGAATATCTTGTGCAAAGTCCTCGGCCGTTATATCATCCTGAAGCAAACCGGATATAAAACGTTTCACTCTCGGGAAATAACGCATAAACAAAACCTCAAAAGCTTTCTCATCTCCTCGTGACAAAGCTCTCAACAGTATTTGCTCTTCTGTAAATTCCATTTGCAACTATTGTGTTTAAGTATTAGTTGCAGCAAATATAAGAATTTTCCTATTAGCAATGAAATTAGAAATTCTTTATGAAAGGGTTCTAAGACAAATATAGCCGGATAATATTTCATACCCGGCTATATATTACGTGCATATTACTTATATATCACTTGCTTTTATTTAGTTCTTCAATGTCTGTGCCTTACTCTTCTCTGCCCAGGCTTTCTCCATCCCATAGAAGTTTATTTCCTGTCCTGCAGGCTTCCCATCCAGCTCCGCCTGTTTCTGCTCAAAGAAGGCTTTCCAACGCTGATAATACAAGTCTTTCAAAAGTCCACTCCATTCCCGATGCGAATAATCATGTAGTCCGCCTTGATTGGCAGCAATGCTATCTCCCCAGACTGTGATTAATGCGGAAGCATTCCATTCGTACAATCGCTTTTCTTCTTCTGTAGTTCCCAGAGAACGAGCTGCATTCAACCAAGAGGAAACGGAAAATTCTTTCCGGGTAGATAACAAACGATCCTGTGCCAATATCAAGTCCAGGAATTGCTGTGTTTGTTTGCGGAAATCCTCTTTGTCCTTTCGGTCATAGCTCTGTGATATTTCTTCAAGTAACACATTTCCTTTATCGGCATTACTCTGACGTACGATGTCTACCAAGTCATACTCAAAATTGTTGTTTCCTTTATACTGGTCGGCAACGGAAGTAAATAGCCGGGCTGCCTTTGCAGTAGAATCGGGAGCATAAAATAGTTTGGAATATCCCCAAGTGGAAGTTCTATCCAGATGGAAACCCGGACGGGCACATAACAAAGACTCAATGGTTCCTTCACCCTGATAATCTTTCGGAGCATTGTAAACGGTGTGTTCCAATGCACGCCAAGCCTCCATTATTTCCGGTGAAACTTCTCTGCCATAACGAGCTTTCAAGTAAGTCTGCAACCATTCATCGGAAGAAAAGCGTTCTTCACGCCAAGGAAGTTCGTAAAGGAGTTCGAACATCACCGGATTATTCTCTATGCCCTCCGGGGTTGCTCCTACTCCATGCAACATTTTCCCATTAGTGTGTGCACAAGCATCATAATACCCGTTCACCAACTGATTCATCCGGCCGTGCAAACCAACATTACCTCCAAAATTCAGCAACATACAATAAAGCCAGTCGTGTTTGCCAAAGCCCTTTTCCCGATACCACATGGAATCCGGATCTCCCCATTGGGGACGTTTCTCACTATATAAATCTAAAACGAGCAAATCTCCCTGATTAAGAGAAGCAATCATTTCTTCCCGAGGACTCGCCTGCCAGGCCTGAATGATCCAAACAGCCTTCGGATTGGCTTTCTTCATAGCTGCCATAATGGAAGCACCGGTTTTCGCCAAGTCTACTCCTTCCGTGTTACCTCCCTCATGAAATGGATCCATGCTGTAATAGTTGGCTTTTCCATAGAGTTTCTCCAATTCCTCATAATACATAGCGGCAAAAGAATCGAAGTGTTCATCTTCCGTAGAAAGGAAAGCCGGACGGGGGAAGCCACACCATTTACCGGGATCAGCAATCTGATAACCTAGCTTTTCACCAATGTTACGGGGAACCATTCCAGCATATCCGGGGAATACTGGTTCAATACCCAACTCCCGCATACGGGCTACGATCTTCTTCTGAAGCGCTTCTTGTTGCTGATACCAGCTATCGGGATTCGGTCCACCCCAACCCTCCAGATTATTCATTTGCCACCAAGCCATAAAGGCCGGGCCGGAAATAAATTCATTGACTTCTTCTGTTGTGTATCCCAAACGTTTCAGCAAATTGTACCAGACCACCTCCATTCCGGTGATGCTCAAAGGCATATTGATGCCATGCATTGCCATCCAGTCTATTTCTTTTTCCCAACGCTCCCAATCCCAGAAAGCCATGGAATAAGAATAAGTGCAATAGTTCAGATAATATCTGTTCTGCATGGATGTCTCCTTACGTATCTTTTCTTGTGGAAGCGGTAGTATTTCCGGTAACTTCTGCGAAAGATTATTCCAGGAAAGATGAATACCGGCTACATATTTCAGATACCAGTTCAACCCCGTAGCCAGAGACAAATCAGAGTTTCCGGTTATCAGCACTTTACCGTCTTCAGAAGATATTTCAAAATAATCTTTTAACGGATTGTTTTCATCAGCAATCATCCGAAAAAGAATTCGATCTTTCGAAGTACCTTCCGTCACACGATCTGCCAATGTATTGACAGGAGACTGTTCGGTTTGGCAGCTACACATCCATGTAGCCCCCAATAATAGAATGAATAAAAGACGTGTATACATAGTTTTATTTACAGTTTGTCAAATATAATAATTAAGAGTCGTATTTTATCTATTTACTACGTTTTATTCAATGAAATAAGAAGAATTGTGGACGACCATATATATTTATATCTTTCACCTTTCCTGATAAGAATGAACCTTTACGAACTTTCACGCGAAAAGCCGAAACCTTATAAATTTCTTTCAGGTCTATAATAACCCGGTGAGGATGGTTAGACTCCACAGCCGCATTCGTATGCCAGAAAGAAGAGATATCTCCATCAAACAGGTTTTCTGCTATTCCCAAGTTCTTATCAGCTTGTTCGCTGCTTACATAAACGACTTCCCATTTAGTTTTGTCAATCGGCTGTCCCTTATCATCTATCAGTTCCACTTCCGAAATGCAGGCCTGATTATCCTCTGTGTAGGAAGACAGAGTCTCTATACAGAAGTGGCGAAGAGTAGTCGCAACCGGTAAATCGAATGACTGCCACTCATTAGTCTCCTGCAAAGTAGTTTTTAATGCAAGATCACCGTCTTCCAGAATCGGAGTGCCTACCACTGCACGACGCTGGCCTTTCTGATAATTCTTATCAATACCCAAACTATCCAGAATGGGTTGATTCAATCCTTGCAAAACACGCTTACCCGTATCTTCCATTTCAAACACTACAATTTCATTTTCTCCCTCTTTCAGCCATGGAGCGGGCAGATAGAGTGTTTGTTGAGGGCCGATATTCCAGAAACGTCCCAGAGATTTGCCATTTACCCAGACAGCACCTTTGCCCCATTGACTCATATCCACAAAGCAGTCACCTTTCTTCTCTACTGTAAACGTTCCTTTATGGAAAGCAGGAACGCCTTTGATGGTTTCGCCAAACTCCATTTCCGAAACTTTTTCTTTATACAGAGGCAATGGAGTGATAGACCATCCGGCCAACTTTTCATTTCCCCACAAAACTTGGCTGGTGATACCTTTCCGGTTAAACAGTATATCGGGGCCATAGTTGACGCGTCCGGTATTTTCTACCAGAATCTCCAGTGTGGCAGGTGTCTTCGACACATTCAAGGTCACACTGTTCTGATTATAACGACGATCCAGGCTGGCTACTTGCTTACCATCTATGAGGATCACAGCATAGTCACGCAAATCCTGTATGACAAGTTTCTGTTTTCCCGCTTTTTGAAGTGTGGTCTGATAATGAATATATCCGAAATCAACTCCTAAATCTTCCATTGACAGCACATTTTCAGACTGGGTAGTCTGATGAAATGCAGTCCTTAATGGAGCACTTTCCTTTAATTCGACTGTTGCAAAAGTGGTAGTCGGATTATCTGCCGGAACTTCCGGCAGTACTGTTCCCGCAGGCAGGTATTTCTGAATCACTTCCCTGAATGCATGATATTTGGGATAACAATTTCCCCATTCACCCAAAGGAGCGTCATAATCATAGCTTGTGGGCTGGGGCTGATAACCGCCTCCGGTATTGGCTCCATTGGTATACTCAAAGTTTGTACCACCGTGAAACATATACATGCTGACAGAAACACCGTGGCTCAACATCCAGTCCAGCTGTTCGGCGGGACGTTCATAAGCAACAGAGGAATGTCGTCTGCCCCACTCATCAAACCAGGCCGGATAAAACTCCGCAACAAAATAGGGACCGCCCTTTTGGTACTTATCTACCACTTTGAATATATCTTCACCAAACACTCCGTTCAATGTAGGCAGTGCGCCCTCAACATGTCCAGCTTCCACCTGTCCACCACCGTCGCAGGTAAATAGCGGAACATTGAATCCTGCTTCTTTAATCATATCGCGGATAGCAGCAAGATACTCTTTATCCGCTGCATACGATCCATATTCATTCTCCACCTGCACCATAATAATATTACCTCCATTATTGATGGTCAAAGGAGACAGTTGTTTGCCAAGTTCTTTGATATATCGTTCACAATAGGACAGGAAACGCGGATCTTTACTGCGATAAGTCATATCCTTTTCTTTCAGCAGCCACGACGGGTAACCTCCGAAATCCCATTCTGCACAGACATACGGACCGGGACGAAGAATCACATACAGTCCCTCTTCCTGTGCCGTACGGATAAATTCCGCAATATCAGCCTGTCCACTAAAGTCAAACTCTCCCGGCTGACGTTCATGGAAGTTCCAGAAGACGTAGGCAGATACCGTATTCAGTCCCATCGCACTCGCTCTCTTCAGGCGGTCACGCCAATACTCGTGCGGAATGCGGGGATAGTGCATTTCTCCACAAATCAACTGGATATCCTTTCCCTCGATAGTAAAAGTACCATTTCCTATTCTAACCTGTTCCTTGGGGGAGGAACAGGAAGAAATTAGAAATGATACTATGATGTTAAGTATAACAAGTACGGTTTTATGATTTTTGTTCATCTTCATTCAAATAAGATGTGAGTTTCAAATACTCCGACCGCAACATGAGATCTGTTCTATACGGTCGGAAGTATTCATCAATTTATTTTTAGAATGTAACTGTTCCGAACAGGTTCACGGCATATTTGTCTGCATCATCATACCAATGAGTCACATTCTCTGTTTTAGCAAACTTAATGGCATATACCGAATTGTATTTCCAATCGGCTACTTTTTCGGGCATCCAGATTCCCACTTTATAGGTTCCGCTCACACCGGCTGCCACACTTCCTTTGATAGTGTATTTCGCAGCCTGATTCGGTTCCTGTTCGGTAGCCGGAATCCAGGTTTTAGGATCCACATCCAGTTTGAATTCTTTCACTACCTGGCCGCTTTCGGAAACCAATACGAGATATACCTCTTTCGGATTAATCACCGTAGCAAAACCGGTATTTGTAATCGTCAGATCGTATTCCAAATTTCCACCTTTTGCTTCTACTTTCGATTCACTTTGAAGATTCAGACGATAGCCCAAATGGTCGCGTACAAAATCATAGAATGAACGGACAACTTCATTGCCCTCCTCATCTTTGAAGTAACTCTCATCAAACAGAATGTGATTATCATTTAATAAAGCGGGATTTACCTTTACCCGTTTCCAACTCATGATATTTAAATCATAGTTTTGCGTCACATCAAATGCCGAGTAACGGTGTTCGCGCAAAATACGCAGTGATTTTATCGGACTAATCAACTCTGCCAATCCCCATTCTGTATCCTCATTATAAGGGATCTCACCACTCATATAGAAATTGTTCACTTTCACCTCTTCCGTTATCTGCTTGTAATCATCCGTATTAGGAACAAAGTCATTGCCCGGTGCAAGCGGATGTTCGCCGGCTGTAAAATAATCATTCGCATATCCGATGCGTCCACGAGATCCTTCCTGTTCCAGTGTCAACGCTTTCTTATGATTCGGATAACGCATTTCTACACAATAAGGTGCAGGCAAGGCTCTCAATAAAGCACTGACGATTGCATTCTTCGCACTCTGGTCATTCATCAACGGAGAAGTATGCCACTCTCCCCAAGCACCGATAAAACCAACCTGCATGGTAGCAATTTGTCCAATGTATTCATTCAACAGAGGAGTAAGTTGCTCGATGTGCCGGAGAATCCATTGTTTGGATTCGCCACCGGAAGTATTCAGCCCGGCGTGATTGTATGCAAAACGAAGAATGGCTTTATACCCCTGCGCTTTCATCAACTCGAATATCTTGCGGATATTCGACAGAGCTTCAGCATCCAGGTCTTTACTCACCCAGTTAGTTAAGTAGATATATTGCTGTACAAGAGTCAGGTTGTCGTCCTTTGCATCAAATTGCTCTACTTTCTTCGTATACAAATCATTGCCATAAACCTCATAATCATTATATGGACTTTTCATTTGGTCGGCAAGCAAATTACATTCCAAGTGGAATCCCCTATCGGGATTCCTAAGCGACTCGATCGGTACAATATTTCCTGTTACCTCCGGAGTTTCCGGTTCACTCGTTCCGTCTTCTTCTCCATATTGTCCCGCATATACATCTATTGTATCAGAACAAAAGCTACACATAATACCTAATAATAAGGTAGATAATATGGTCATAGTTTTCTTTATATTGATTAACATGATTGATATACTTTTAATTTTCACCCGATTAATTTTCATTGTAGATAAAACGTGCAGGAGCACCGGTTGTCCAAGGACTCCACAATGTTGCCCCTCCATCATGAAGAATACATTGATGAGACATATCATCAGTGACCAACAGATAACAGTACGGTCCGGTATGATTAGTGATTGCATCACCGCTCCATTGACCGGAAGCACACAAATTGAATTTCCAGTCGTTCAAATGCGCCTGTCCTTTTACTGATTCATAATATTCAGGATCTTTCAATACATTCCATTGACCTTCGGCAGTTCCGGCTTCTGCAAACAAATTCTTATATTCCTGTATGGTCGGCAAACGCCATCCCTTAGGCGCTATCTTATCACGAATATCGTAATGATAATGCACTCCATAGGCTTTCACTCTACCTTCTCCGAGCGATGCAGGTGTCTTTTTGAAATTATTCGCTTCAATATCTGTACCATCAGCATATTTAGTTGCGCGCAGGTTATCTGCCAACCAAACCAATGATGTTTTGTCACTATAAAATATACGAACAACACGATAAGTAATCTTTTCATCTCCACGAACATCGATGAAGCGCATCATTTCTGTCATATTCAGTACTCCGGAAGAACGTGACACCCATTGCCCATCATCAGTCTTCACATTCCAATACACAGAATTGGAAGTCCAACGTTTGATAGAAAGTTTATCGAGCAGTGCCTGAAGTTCTTCATGAGTCAATGATGATTTACCATTCACAACTCCCACACTATGTTCGGCAACCGTCTGTTTCATTTCAGGATCCAGTGAGAAACAAAGCGAGTACGAGGTAGATTCAGGCCATTCCTGGGTATCCCATTCAAACTGCACAGCAGTTTCCGGGGCATTTTCAGCCAAAGAAATCTTAGTCAAATCTTCCGGCTGCACTAATTTGCTAGTCATACGTTTCACCCGAATGGTGCGTGCTTCCGAAGCTGCTGCGGTTATATTACCAGTTTCTTTGACCGTCCAATACAATACCGCTTCCTGCCCCGCTTTAATTCCCAATTGAGAAAAACTCTGATCGGCAGTCAGTGCAGATATCGCAACAGAAGTCGATTTTCCTGCATCAATTATTACCGGTTCTTTGAATTTCCTGTCAGTACAAATAAGCAGCTTTGCTCCATTTTCCAGAGGTTTCTCCCAAGAGAAACTATATTTCTCAATCGATAAATCATTCAAATCAATGATCGCTCCATCTTGAGGCGCGCTCAAGTAAATATCCGACATCGGAATGATTACATTGTACTTGTCTTCCTTACATCCGGCAAGCAACAAGATTCCTAATAGACTATATAATAAATGTTTCATAATGCTATCTATTTTTTAGTAACCGGGATTTTGAATTATAATGCCTTGTCCTTCAGTAATCAGATGAGTAGGCAACGGGAATTTCTCATATTTATATTGTCCATCCACTTTCGTTTCTATTTTACCTGTCGGCTGTCCGGCAAATCTTGCTTTGGCAAGTGCTGCTTCAATAAATTTTCCGTGGCGGATCAAATCCTGACGACGCACTCCTTCAAAATAAAATTCATGTCCACGTTCTTCCAACAATTTATCCAGAAAATCTTCTACAGATGAAAAATCACTCAATTGATAAGCTTTTAGTCCACCATGAGTAACCCGCACCTGATTCAACAGGCCAATCGCCTCTTGAGTGATACTGTTTCCATTGCGAACGATAGCTTCCGAAAGTAAAGTCAATACATCCGCATAACGATAGATGGGCATATCTATTTCGCACTTCTCACCTACTACCCCCTCAATTTTATATTTCACCGGAATTGCACCGTAGAAGAGTATACCTGTCGTACCACCGTCACGGTCAAGCGCCCGGCTATGGTGTACGCCCTCCGTACCTGTATATTCACCAATAATTCTTTCACGTCTCTTGTCTTTAGGATCATAAGATTCGTATGCAGGCCAGGATATTTTAAATCCTCCCCAGGCAGTCACCGACATTCCGGCAGGAAGCGGATAGTCAGAAGTCAGTACGTGAGCGAACCATTTCTGTTCCATCACACCGGCCTCGGCCACACATGAGAATATGACTTCCGAATTCTTTTCACCAGATAAAGAGAACAGAGAGTTATAATCGTCTACCAATTTATAACCGTATTCCGGTTTTGTCAATTCACGTCCTATTTTCTCCGCCTCATCCCATTGCTTGGTCATCATGTAGAATTTCAGCAATAATGTATTGGCCAATCCTTTGGTGAAGCGTCCGTAATTTGTATCTTCATACTTATAGGGCAACACATTAGCTGCATCTTTCAAGTTGGAAACAATGTATTCACGCATAGCTTCTTCCGACAAACGTGGAATAACAATCTCCGCTTCCGGTTTTTGCAAAGTCTCCAGATCGGCGATAGGTATCGGACCATACATATCATACATCAGAAAAGCCAGGAAACCACGTCCGCATTTCAATTCCGCCATATAGCGAGCTTTCAAGGTTTCATCCATATTCACGTCCTTGATGCGATCCATTGTCAAAGTCATGGAAGCCAAATACTGGGAATAGTCATACACACGACGATAGTCACCGTCGATATGCCAGTCATTAGCTTCATACGAATTGTATACGGTAGTCCATCCCCAAGTGTTTTCCACATAATCGGTTACCATTTCCGAAGTCGTCACATAGCCTGCCGCTACTTCAAAAATTCCCCACGGAGAAAACACATAATAAGCACTCGAATTGACCAAAGCATTTACATCTTCAGCATTTTGGGGAAACATTCCCGGATTAATTTTATTATATACTTCCTGCTCCAGCGTACAAGACGAAATGAGGAACAAGAGAGTTGCTATTGCAGTATAAATTGTCTTTTTCATATTCATCACTTATTAGAAAGATATTGATACACCAAAATTATATGAGGTTACATTCGGATATGCATAGGTTCCATTGTCCGTTTCCGGGTCCAGACCTGTCCAGTTAGTAATCACAAACGGATTATTCACGTCTACATATACACGGAGATTCTTGGCAATCTTCTGGCTGATAGGCACTTTATATCCTAATGTAATGCTTCCACAACGAACGTAATAGATAGATTTCACATAGTAATCCCCCCATCCGCTTCCACCTCTGACAAATGTCGGATCTGTGGCTGTCAGGTTATTGCTATTAAAAGCTTTCAGGGCATAAGTAGAAACATTGATACCATTGTCCATACGTGTCCAGCCCTCATAATAACTGGCTCCTCTCTTTCTGCCGGCTTCTCCATAGAAATAGATATTCAAGTCGAAGTTCTTATATCTGAACGAGTTGTTCAGACCGTAGATAATTTTTGGATCACCATTACCCATATATACTTTATCCTCATCTCCCAATACTCCGTTTCCATCGCGGTCTTTCAACTTCATCATACCCGGAACCAAGTCTTTTTGAGCGTCCGGAACTTTTTCTCCCGGTTGCAGGATGCCAAGCGCTTCATATTCCCACCATGCACGAATCGGATCATTTTCTTTTTCATAAGGTTTGGGTTTCCAGTTCGGGTCACGTGTCAGCCAACGGTCATTGTAATGTGACAAGGTTAATGTCGTATCCCATTCAAAATCTTTAGTAACGATATTCACCGTATTCACTGTGATTTCCACACCCTGACTTTGTGTTGATCCTATATTACCCGCTATTTTATTTATTTCATTATAAAAAGGCAATGGTTTATTTGTCACCAACAAGTCTGTAATCTTACGTTTGAAATATTCGGCTGTCAACTTAAATCGGTTGTTGAATATACCTAGATCCACACCTACATTAAATTCCGTAGTCGTTTCCCAAGTCAGGCTCCTGTTGCCCAAATCCGAAGCATATACTCCTGTTGATTCTGCACCTCCGATAATGGCACTTCTTCCCACTTCATAATAGTCGTAAATGCGATAACCGACATTAGAGTTACCCGTCTGTCCATAAGAAGTTCTTAACTTCAACATAGACAACCAGTTTGAAGCCCCTTTCATGAAATTTTCTTCACTTATCATCCAACCGGCTGATACGGACGGGAAATAACCCCAACGATTTTCCGGGGCGAAATTGGAAGCAGCATCAGCACGAACTGTAGCTTCCAGTAAATATCTGCCTTTATACGAGTAATTGGCACGGGCAAACAAAGAAGCAATACTGTTAATAGAAGCCCATGAACCTACAGATGGTTTCTTGTAATTTCCTGAACCCAAACTATTATATCCAAAGCCATCTACAAGAAAATCTTCATTTCCGGCACTCAATCCATCATTTTTAAATTTTTGGAAAGAATAACCACCAATAGCTTTCACGTTATGATCGCCAAAGTTCTTGGAGTATTGAGCTGTCAGCTCCATCAGATAGGCAGTACTTGTTTCCTGCGAAATATCCGCTCTTCCGTTTTTGGTCTTTCCCTGCAAAGTTGTCTTAGGCAAATAGCTGGAACGTTTCTGGAAACTACGGTCGACACCTAACTGCAACTTCACTTCCAAGTCTTTCAACGGTTTCACGGATACGAATGCAGATCCTATGATCCGGTCTTTTACCGTATTATCCTTAATATCCAACAAAGACACCGGATTCGCAACGAAGGGACGTTTCGGATCAATGAAATAATTTCCTTCAGAGTCATAGATAGGAATTGTAGGATTGGATTGGATAGCACCGGTCAATACACCGGAATATTCATTGGCATTGTCTCCCAGAGGAACATTGTCATACTTATTCTGCGAGTAAGTAGCAGTCAGTCCGAAAGAAACATATTCACTCAATTCCTGATCCAGATTCAAACGGGCAGAAAAACGACTGACACCATTATTCTTGACAATTCCTTCCTGGTTCATATAGTTGACAGAAGCCAGATAACGGGTTTTCTCCGTACCACCATTCACAGAAAGATTGTGTTGTTGCGTATATCCATTGCGCATCACCGCATCCAACCAATCGGTACCGCTAGCAGTCAATATTTCATCATTATTGAAAGTGGGTTTATATTGAGTAGGCGGAGTGTCCTGCTTTTCAACATATCCTTCATAGATACCCATTCCGTTCAACTTTAACCACTCTTCATGCATCTGTTTATTATACATATCCATATACATACGAGTATCAAGCATCTTGTAGTTGGAACGAGCTACCTGCACCGACCCCATACCGGAATAAGTCACTCTGGGCTTTTGACTTTTACCACGTTTGGTGGTAATCAAAACAACTCCATGTCCGGCACGCGCACCATAAATAGCTGTGGAAGCAGCATCTTTCAACACAGAAATGGATTCAATATCATCCGGATTCAATGATTCCAGTACATTATCAATATTACCCGATTCATAGAAACCATTACCAGAACTTAAATTGGAAGTAGAAGACACCGGGAAGCCGTCGATTACAAATAAAGGTTCATTACCAGCACCGGTAGACGCTTCTCCACGAATACGAAACTTCGCCTCACCACCCGGTTGTGCAGAAACCTGGTTCACACGGAACCCCGCTGCTTTACCCGCCAACGCACGAGATACATTCGGTACGGTATTCATCTCCACATCTCCCATGTTTACCATAGAAACGGCACCGGTCAATGTCTTCTTGCTCTGTGTACCATAACCCACCACTACCACTTCATCGAGTTGTTTGGAATCTTCCTGCAAAATGATTTTCATATTTTTTCCGGGTTGCACGGCAACCGTTTGAGACTGATAGCCGATATAGGAGATATCGAGCTGTGCCTTCGATGAAGAGACGGAGATTTTGAAGTTCCCGTCAATATCTGTTATCGTACCGTTACCCTGTACTCCTTTTTCTAATACACTGGCTCCGATAATCGGCTCCCCCTGTGCGTCTGATATAGTACCGGATACGGTTATTTTCTTTTCTTGTTCAGGAGACTGTGCCTCAATGGATAATATAATCTTCTTGTCTAGTACCGAATATTTTACATTAGTACCGGAAAAGATTTCTTTCAACACACTAAAAATGTTGCTTTTATCAGCAGAAACTGATACGCGACGATTCAAATCGACATGCTTATTATTGAAGCCTCAAATCCGCAACCGCCCTCATAAGATGACACAGAGGTCAAAAAGGTAGCGAC
>OGXU01000971.1_pt1 | contig 15567 bp, 9 predicted proteins | sample 1576381 | NCBI WGS metagenome assembly OGXU01 (sample SAMEA3541544, study PRJEB24748) | human gut metagenome | biome: human gut; feature: human-associated habitat; material: faeces | place: China | collected 2012 | reverse complement strand
ATGAGTATTTGACTCCGGATTATTTCCGGTGGTTGTATACAGCTTTTACTCGGGCAACGAAGACATTGTACTTGGTGAATTATCCGAAAGAGCAGGTGGAATAGATGATTTTTAGAACCGCCTTTATACTTAATTTGCTAGAGGGATAAAACCAGGCACCGGGGAAGATAGCGTTCGGCACCGAGGAAGGCATACTCCGGCACCGGGGAACAGTGCCCTCCTCGGTGCCGAACTTTTACGTCTGTTTTAAAGAAAAGTTTGTACTCGGTTTGAGAGCATGAAATCAATCAATTTGAAATCAATTGATTTCAAATTGATTGATTTCATGCAGAGACTTTTTTTGATATTCTGATCTGTCTTAATTTCACGCTTTGGCATTATTCCTTTCTGGATATTTTCCTCTTGATAGTTCCGGAAGACAGATTTTGTTTATTCTGTTATAATAATTATGTATAATGGAACCAATAAATATTTATCATAGATAAGTATAAGATTATCAGCATAAAATCCCGTATAAATCATCCGATGAAAATGCAATAATGAGAAAAAGATAATTTTTTTCATAAATCTTCTAAGTGTTTCTCCATAGATGAGTTGTTATATATGCGAGTTATGGAACTTAAATACTAACATTTGGTTCTAACTTTTAATAAAAACTAATGTTTAATCTTAAATTCAAATGTATGAGAATCAATTACTCGTGTAGAGGCTCGAAATACTTTCGAGCATTGTTGATTTTGCTGCTATTTGCTCTTCCTGCACAATTTGCAATGGCACAGTTGACAATAAGAATCTCCAATTCCTCTTTAGGAACTGTGATTAAGCAAATTCAAGCTCAATCCAAGTATCAGTTTTTTTATGATGACAATCTGGCAAATATCCAAGTAGGCTCTTTAGATGTGAAAGATGTATCACTGGCAGAAGTCTTGGATATGACTTTGAAGGGAAAAGACATTGTCTATAAAATAGATGACAATGTGGTTTATTTGTCAAGAGTGAATGCTTCGCCATCATCTAATGCCGTGAAGCAACAACAGAAAATCACAGGTAAAGTCGTAGACTCTAACAACGAACCTCTGATTGGAGTCTCCGTGTTGGAGAAAGGTACGACAAATGGTACTATTACCAACTTTGATGGTGAATATGCTATAGATGTATCAAGTACTAATGCAGTTTTGCAGTACTCTTATATCGGTTATCAAAAGGTAGAAATGCAAGTCGCAACTAAAAGAGTGATAGACGTAGTGCTGAAAGAAGATGCGCAAGCTTTGGAAGAAGTCGTTGTTACCGCTCTTGGCATTAAACGTTCGGAGAAAGCGCTATCTTACAATGTTCAGCAGATTAACGCTGATGCTATTACTGACAATAAAGATGCAAACTTTGTCAATGCCTTGAATGGTAAGGTTGCCGGTGTTACTATTAATGCGTCATCATCCGGAGTTGGTGGTGTTTCAAAAGTCATAATGCGTGGTACAAAATCAATCATGCAATCTTCTAATGCTCTTTATGTAATTGATGGTGTACCCATGTTCACAGGCAGTGGTAATGGTGGTGGTACAGAATTTGCTTCGAAGGGAGCTACTGAGCCTATTGCCGATATCAATCCGGAAGATATTGAGTCTATGTCCGTTTTGACAGGTGCGGCGGCAGCGGCACTTTACGGTTCGGATGCAGCGAATGGCGCAATTATTATTACTACTAAAAAAGGTAAGGAAGGACGGGTGAGCATTACAGTAAACAGTAATGTAGAATTCAATTCTCCTTTTGTTATGCCTCAGTTTCAGACTCGTTACGGTACGGGTAGCGCTGGAATCCTTAATGCAACTCCCGATCATAGCTGGGGACCGAAACTTACTACCGAGAATTATTATGGTTATAATCCCAGAGATGATTATTTTCAGACAGGTGTAATCGGAACTGAAAGTATTTCTTTCTCTACTGGTACCGACAAGAATCAGACTTATGCTTCGGCAGCAGCAGTCAACTCAAAAGGTATCAGTCCTAATAATAAGTATGATCGTTATAATTTTACAGTCCGCAATACCACTTCCTTCCTTGACGATAAAATGACCTTGGATATTAATGCCAGTTATATTCGTCAGAGTGACCGTAATATGGTGAATCAGGGCACTTATAATAATCCTTTAGTGGGTGCTTATTTGTTTCCGCGCGGTAACGACTGGTCAGATATTGAAATGTATGAACGCTATGATGTTGCCCGTAAAATTTATACTCAATATTGGCCGGTGGGCGATGCAAGTATGGCAATGCAAAATCCATATTGGATTAACTATCGTAATTTGCGTGAAAACAAGAAAGACCGTTATATGTTAGGCGCAAGTTTGAATTACAAAATACTGGATTGGTTGAGCGTTTCGGGACGTGTACGTCTGGATAACTCAAACAATGACTATACAGAGAAGTTCTATGCAACAACCAATACTCAGTTGACCGCACTGTCAAACCGTGGACTTTATGGTATAACCAAGACTCAAGATAAACAATTATATGCTGATTTCTTGGTAAATATCAATAAAACATTTGGTGAATCTTGGAGTTTACAAGCAAATGTCGGTGGTTCATTTACGGATATGAGATCGGATGCAATGACGGTGCGTGGTCCTATTGCAGACGGAAGTAAACCATTCGAAGGTGAGCAGGTTGGTCTGACTAATTATTTCGCTATCCAGAATTTAAGTACTTCTAAGACTAAACATATGCAAGAAGGATGGAGAGAACAAACTCAGTCTATTTTTGCATCCGCTGAAGTAGGATATAAGAGTACTTATTATTTGACTCTTACGGGACGTAATGACTGGCCCTCACAATTAGGTGGACCGAAGTCTGTTAGCAAATCCTTCTTTTATCCTTCAGTAGGTTTGTCTGTTGTATTGTCTGAACTAATACCGAATTTGAATAAGGAGTATTTATCATATATGAAAATACGTGGTTCATTTGCTTCTGTAGGTACAGCATTCAAAAGATATATCGCCAATCCGCGTTTTGAATGGAATGAAAGTACAGGGCAATGGAGTGTATTGACTCAATATCCGATGTACAACTTGAAACCTGAACGTACGAAATCCTTTGAGTTAGGTTTGAATATGCGTTTCCTGAATCATTTCGAACTGGATGTGACTTATTATAATGCTAAAACGATGAACCAGACCTTTAATCCTGAATTATCCGTAAACAAGTACTCGAAAATATATATTCAGACAGGTGCGGTACGCAATCAAGGTGTTGAGTTGTCATTAAATTATAAGAACACCTGGAAAGACTTCACATGGGATACCGGATTGACGTATTCTATGAATAGAAATAAGATTCTCACTTTGGCGGATAATGCCGTAAATCCGGAGACCGGTGAACACTTCTCTATTAAAACTTTGAATATGGGTGGTTTGGGTAGTACCCGGTTTATCTTGAAAGAAGGTGGAAGTATGGGCGACATTTATTCTCTGATGGACTTGAGAAAAGATGCTAATGGTGCCGTTTATATTGATGAGAACAATAGTGTTCATACACAGAGCATACAAGATGCTGATAAATATATAAAACTGGGAAGTGTATTGCCTAAAGGAAATTTGGCATGGCGTAATAACTTTATGTGGCGGAACTTTAACGTTGGTTTTATGCTGTCAGCCCGTTTGGGTGGCGTAGTGTTCTCTCGTACACAAGCTATGTTGGATAATTACGGAGTATCTGAGGTGTCTGCGGCTGCACGCGATTTGGGATATGTATCAGTGAATGGTAACGACAAGGTGGCTCCTGAAAATTGGTATTCGGTGGTTGCTGGTGATACGACTGTACCACAGTATTATACTTATTCTGCTACGAATGTACGTTTGCAAGAAGCTTCTATTGGATATACATTCCCTAGAAAGATGTTGGGGAACATTTGCGATATAAAAGTTTCCTTGGTTGGACGTAACCTTTGGATGATTTATAATAAAGCTCCGTTTGATCCCGAAACAGTTGCTTCAACAGATAATTTCTATCAAGGAATTGACTATTTTATGATGCCTTCATTGCGTAATATAGGTTTTAACTTGAGCTTTAAATTCTAAACAATAATAGGTATGAAAAATATAATTAATAAACTGTTTTTAGGTTCGCTGACCGTTGCCTTGGCTTCGTGTACGGCTGACTTTGATAATATCAATGCAAATCCCTATCAACCGGGCGATTTGAATGCGGATGATTATGCTTTAGGCTCTGCGATGAATAATCTGGCAGGTTGTGTGGTATCACCGGATGTGAATACGGCACAGTTTACAGACTGTCTGTTAGGTGGCCCTATGGGAGGATATTATGCAGATTCAAATGCGGGATGGTCAAATACCATTTCTAATTTTAATGCTAAAGATGACTGGAGTCGCGTATTCTTGAAAAGCGATAAAGTGATTCCGGTTCTATATTCCAATCTATCTGTAGTTGAGCTTGTGTCACATAGCACTAACAATCCGGTTCCTTATGCAATAGCTCAAATCATAAAGGTGGCAGTGATGCATCGAGTGACCGATACTTTCGGTCCTATACCTTATTCTCAGATTGGTGCGGACGGAGCTTTATCGACTCCTTATGATTCAGAAGAAAAAGTATATAATACATTCTTTGACGAATTGGACGCTGCTATTAAAACATTGAACGAGCATCCTAATGAATTGCTGACATCGACAGCAGACTACGTTTATGGTGGTGATGTAAAGAAATGGATTAAATTTGCAAATTCATTGAAGCTACGTCTGGCTATTCGTATTGCCTATGTGAATGAAACTAAAGCGAGAGTAATAGCCGAAGAGGCTGTGAAACCGGAAAATGGCGGTGTGATAGAGTCTAATGCAGATAATGCAGCTTGGAATTATTTCACAACGATGCAAAATCCTATTTATGTAGCTACGAGATATAATCAGGTTCAGGCTAATAAGCACAGTGATAATAAAGATTGTACTACAGGTGGTGATACACATGCTGCAGCTGATATCATTTGTTATATGAATGGTTATAAAGATAATCGCCGTGAGAAGTATTTTACTAAATCCGAATGGCCGGGTGTTGATTATGTTGGTTTGCGTCGTGGTATTGTCATTCCGAACTTGACAGAGAAAGGACATAAATACTCAGGAGTTAACATACTCCCTACTTCTCCGCTTTATTGGATGAACGCTGCCGAAGTTGCTTTCTTACGTGCCGAAGGTGCAGCTATTTTTAAATTCAATATGGGCGGTGATGCTGAAGGCTTCTATAATACAGGTATTCGTTTGTCATTTGAACAATGGGGAGCAGCTGATGCAGAAGTATATATAAATGATGACACCAGTAAGCCTGCAACCTATGTAGATCCGGCGGGTGATAATACTTATGCAAATACTTTGTCTACAATGACTATCAAGTGGCAAGCAGGAGCGTCTAAGGATGAAATGCAAGAACGCATTATCATTCAAAAATGGATTGCCAATTGGCAATTGGGTAACGAGGCTTGGGCTGATTACCGTCGCACGGGTTATCCTCATATGATTCCTGCCACCGGAACCGGCAATAAGAGTGGGGGGATTGTAGATTCAAGTAAAGGGGCGCGTCGTATGCCTTATCCATTGGATGAATACAATAGCAACCAGAAAAACGTAGAAGAAGCTGTTGCCAAGTATTTGGGCGGTCCTGACAATATGGCTACAGATTTGTGGTGGGCCAAAAAGAAATAGTATTAACTTCAATTCGAATATATATATATGAAAAGTTTATTGAAATATAGTATGTCTGTGGTGGCGGTTTCGGCATCAATCTTGGCATTCTCTTCCTGTGACGACTGGACAGATCCTGAAAGTCTTGGTCTGAATAATCCTTCTTTTGAGGAACAGAATCCTCAATTGTATGCTGATTATATTCAAGACTTGAAGAACTACAAAGCAGGAGAACATAAAGTAACTTTTGTGTCATTTGACAATTCTCTGAACGAACCGGCCAAACAGGCAGAACGTCTGACTGCGGTACCGGACAGCGTTGATTTTATTTGTCTGAATCTTCCGGACAATTTAAACCCCGTGATTCAGAGCGAGATGGAAAAGATACGTGAAAAAGGTACCCGTACTCTTTATAGTATTGATTATGGTAGCTTTGAAACAGACTGGAAAGCTATGGTGAAGGAAAATCCTGCATTGACTGAAGAAGAAGCATTAGAATATCTGGGAGAACGTACGGATGCGATGTTGTCTCTTTGTGATAAATATGGTTATGACGGAATCCTTATTGATTATACAGGTCGTTCGTTAGTCAGTATGAAACCTGGAGCCCTAGCTGAATATAATGTACGTCAGCAGAATTTCTTTAATAAGGTAGTGGAATGGCAAGCTGGGCATACAAATAAAACGCTGGCTTTGTTTGGAAATATACAGTATTTTGTGCCAGAGAATATGAGTATGCTGAACAAGTTTAACTATATCATTTTGAAGACAGCATCTTCAACTAATGCTGATGATCTTTCTTTGAAAGCTTATTTGGCTATTCAGGCAGGCGAAGATATAAAAAATGAACTCTATGAAGGCATTAATCCCGTTCCGACAGATCGTTTTATCGCATGTGTACAGTTCCCACAAGCTGGAGACGATGACAAAGTGATAGGATATTGGAATACGGTAGACGAAAAGGGAGAAAAGACACTGGCTGCCCCGGGGACAGCTCAATGGATGGGACAGTTTTCTCCAGACTATACTCGTAAGGGTATCTTTATTATGAGCGTTCAGAACGATTATTATAATGATACCTATAAACAATTGCGTGAAGTTATTTATATTATGAATCCTAATAAATAAGCTTGGATATGAAATTCTATAAATATTATTTTCTCTCTTTGGCTTTTGTAACTGTGGTTATGACCGGGTGTAAAGAGGCCGATATTGATAATGAACATCATTATGATAATAAACTGTATATAAGTTCTCAACCTATTTGTGATGACTTGTTGATTAAGGAAAGTATTACAGAGGCTTCACGTAGCATCGCTTATCGTATAGCATCACCAGCCGAAGAGGATATACAGATTGATTTTGAAGCCGCACCTGCTATGACAGCTTCTTATAATCTAATTTATGGTGATAATGCGACAGCCCTTGCTGCTGATTATTATGATATTCCGAAGAAAACTGCGACAATTAAAACCGGAGATATATCCAGTGATGATATTGTAGTGAATTTTAAGAATACGAATGAACTGGATGATTCAAAACGTTATGTACTTCCGGTTACTATTACAGGAGCATCGAAAATGGCTATTTTAGGGAGCCACCGTACTGCATATTTTGTCTTTAAAGGCGCAGCTTTGATCAATGTAGTGGCAAATATTAAGAAGTTATATTTTCCCATTAAATGGAAAAGTAATGTGAGTTCTATGTCAACCATTACGATAGAGGCTTTGCTTCGTAGTGATGATTGGGTAGCAGGACGTGATAATGCATTGAGTTCGGTCTTTGGTATTGAAGGCTCATTCCTTGTGCGGGTAGGAGATGGTGACCGTCCGCGTGATCAAGTTCAGGTAGTTGCGCCAGGCGGAAATTTTCCAGAGGCAAATGCAGTTCCAGGATTACCGGTAAATGAGTGGGTACATATCGCAATTGTTTATGATGCTACAACTGGTGAACGTATTTTTTATAAAGACGGTGTGCGTGTTTATGGAGATGAAGCTGCAAGTGGAAAGGTTAGTTTGACTAGCGGTTGCAATATTGGCAAGTCTTATAATGAGGAGCGTTGGTTACCGGGTGATATTGCAGAGGTACGTATCTGGAATGTACAGCGAACTGCAGAACAGATAGCAAAGAATCCTTATAAAGTATCACCGGATAGCGAAGGATTGGTAGCTTACTGGAAGTTCAATGAAGGTACTGGCGGTACAATTAGAGATCATACTGGACATGGAAATGATATTACAGCTGTAGGTGGTGATCCTAAATGGATAAATGTAGAAATACCCGCGCAAAAGTAATTCTGGTTTAACTGTAATCTAAATTAAATGAATTTATTATGAATATTCAGTATATAAAATTAGGTTTATTAGCTACCCTATTTGTAGGTGGTACTGCTCTCTTTACATCTTGTGCTGACGACCTTGATGTCGGAACTCAGTTTGATAAAGAAATGTATAACGGTGTGTATGAGAATAATGCATATCTACGTGATGGAAAATCTAATAAAGTATCCAACATTGTCGAACTTTATGGGGAAACTTATCAAACCTCAGTGAAACTAGGTCTGAGTAAAGCCCCTGTTACTGAGACTTCTGCAAGGGTTAAAATAGATGCAGCTTATTTGGCTGCATACAATAAAGTGCATGGAACAGAATTTGAGCTGTATCCGGAAAATCTGATTTCATTTGCTAATGAAGGAAAGCTGGTTGTAAATGCTGCAGCAAAATCGGCTGAGGTGAATATGGCAATTCAGGCTGGTGAAGCACTGCAAGAAGATAAAACTTATGCCATCCCCGTGGTCATTAGCGAACATAGTAATGATTTGGTTGTCAATGATGAGAATGGCAGTTGCATTTACTTAGTCAAAGATATGCGTAAAGCGGGAGATGCTTATAAAGGAGATGATGTAGTGCAGGGATATTTGTTTTTTGAAGTAAACGATGTAAATCCATTAAATGCACTATCCTTTAAGTTAGAGAATGGGAGGTTTTTATGGGATGTGGTTGTCTTGTTTGCTGCCAATATTAACTATGACGCAGATGCTGGGCGTCCTAAAGTACAATGCAACCCTAATGTACAATATTTGCTGGATAACAACGAAACTTTCCTGCAACCTCTTCGCAGACGTGGAATAAAAGTATTACTAGGGATATTGGGTAATGGCGATATGACAGGAGTTGCTCAACTTTCAACTCAAGGAGCAAAGGATTTTGCTCGTGAACTTGCTCAGTATTGTAAAGTATATAATTTGGACGGAGTAAACTATGATGATGAGTATTCTAAATCTCCGGATTTAGATAATCCTGCATTAACAAATAGAAGTAGCGCTGCTGCTGCCCGTTTGTGTTACGAAACCAAGCAAGCAATGCCAGATAAACTAGTAACTGTCTTTGACTATAGCTATATGGGGATACATGGATACCCAACTGAAATTGAAGGTAAAACTATTAAAGAGTGGGTGGATATTTCTGTCCCAAATTATGGTTCATCCTCATCCCCAACTGGAGATATGACTATGAAGCAATGTGCAGGTCTTGCTATGGAATTTAATGGTGGATGGAATAGCTTGAGTGCATCAACAGCTCAAGGTCTTAAGGAACGTGGTTATGGTTGGTTTATGGGATTCGCTGCTAATCCTAAGTTATATGGAAATATTTTTAGCCGTTTGAGTGGAGGTGGTACGGTGTTATATGGCTCTGAAGTTGCAGCCCCTACGGTTTTTTATAAGAAAAATGACCCGACGCCTTATAAATATCCGGATGATTTTAAGTAAAATTAGAAATATAACTTCAATAAGAAAAATAATATGAAAGTATATAATACACCTTTTTTGTTTATTCTGGCATTAGCTACATTATTTACTCTTGCTAGCTGTCAGGATGATGAAGCTCTGGATTTGGAAACTTTTCCTGTGAATCGACCTGTTATCACTATTAATGGTACGGAGGGAGCATCAAAGGCAGAATTGAATGCAATTTATAAGAGTGATGGTACATTAGAGTTGGACGGTGTTGTTTCAAGAACATATACATTCAACTTTTTAGCTTCTCCAGAAGATGCAACTGTAACGTTTGATGTTTTATCTACTAATATACCTAAAGAGAATATTGAAATTAGCAGTACAAAAGCTATTATTCCTGCAGGTGCTACTACCGCTTCTGTTACGGTGACTTTGAAAGATGAAGATTTCAGTTTTGCAGCGTCTAATTATGATGCGGTAACATATGAATTGGGAGTGAAAGCTAATGTTGAAGGATATAAAATAGGAACAGAAGCTATTGAATCTAAAGTGGTGATAAAGAAAGAGGCTTATATTGCTTCTTGTTCAATTGTCGGGAGCAATGGAAATACAACTTTATTTGAGCGTGCATATTCTAACAATCAGATTATGAATCCTGATCCTATATCCTATACTTTTAAAGTGGAATTAGATAAACCTGCTAGAAAGGATATTAGAATAAATCTTACTACTACAGGTTTGGAAGATAAGTTTATGAAGGACATAACGGTTACTCCTGCTGAAATTATTATACCTGCTGGAGAACTCTCCAGTGAAGATATTACATGGGGTGTTACAGATGATTTCTTGTTGCAAACAGCCGAAGAAGAGTTTTATGTTCTTAAAGTTATTGCATCTGTTGAAAGTGAGGATCCAGTTGCTCAGATTAATGAGAAGAAAAATATATTAATCTTTAATGTCAACAAAGTTCTTACTAATATAGGACTTTTACCTGATAAAATAGCAAGTTGGACTTCTTTATCTAAGTCAGGATGGTCTACAACGACTTCTAATGGAAATGGGCAAGTTCTAATTGATGGTTCTGGAGGAGATGAGGGGTCTGATATTTATACCTCGAATGATAACTTCTGGTTTATAGTTGATATGCAAACGGAAAAAACATTAAATGGTTTGGGCGTTGATTATTATTATAATTATGATGGGTTGTCTGCTCCTAGAAATGCTACTATTTCGACTTCATTAGATAATACGACTTGGGAAAAGCAAGGTACGAAAGAGACTCCCCAGGTAGCTAGTCATTATTTCCAACTGTATGAACCTGTGCATGCTCGCTATGTAAAAGTGGAGTTATCGGGGAAATATGGCAATTATCTTGATTTGACAGAAGTTTATATGTATGGTTCCGAAAACTAGTTCTAATCTATAGATATTGGTTATATTTTGTTTGGGGATATTTGAAAGGATATCCCCAATTTATTTACAACAGAATTCGTATCTTAGAATATAAACCTCATCCCCCCTTTTTTCTCCGCCTGCCTGTATTTCTTAATTTCCATTGAAAGATACTTCATTTGTTGTGCAAACATGAAATCACGGATAGGGCATAAGTCCGGATCTTCATCATCTTGGGGACGTGATGCTTCCAATGCCTGATAATATTCCAGTTTATCTTCTTTGAATATAGTGGCTAGAGGGAGTTGATGATAAGAGAGAATATAGTTCATCAATAAGCGTGAAGTTCTCCCGTTTCCATCGGCAAACGGATGGATGCTGACTAGATAAAAATGGGCGTCGAAAGCTAACTGATAGATAGAGTCGGGCGTCTGAACTTGTTTGATACGCTGATTTAGTATTTCGCATAGACGGGTTACTTCACGTTCTATTTTCTGATAGTTTACGAAATAACGGTCACCTACATGCACGGAAGATTTGCGCCAATCTCCTTTGGAAGAATCATAATCTCCTGCACTGGAATGGATTATACTTCCCGTAGTACGCATTACGTGAGCTGAAATTTCCTGTATAAAAACAGGAGTAATTTCACGTTTCTTTCTAGCTTCTTCCACTATAAAACGCAAAGCTCCGAAATGATCCTTTACCATATTATGATCATACAGCGGTTTTCCCTTGGCAGTGATACCGTCTACAATCAACAGGCGGCTTTCTTCTTCGGTGAGTGAAGAGCCTTCTATTGCAGTGGAGTGATGAGAAATGAAGATTTCATTCATTAGCTCGAAATTCACAGCCTCTTTCAGTTTCAATTCATAAAATTGCTCTAGTAATGGTTGTATGGACATATTGTTATAGATTAGCACTGCAAATATAAACAAATTATTGAGGAAAAAGATGCTGACAGGGGGATATCAGGATAACTACAATAAAAATGATTTCATTCTGCACGGAAATGAATGAGAATTTGTTTTCAATTACTGATTCTCATAAGTATAACATGAACTTTTAACTCATAAATTCCACCAGTTTCACCTTATCTCTGAAACATCGATGAATAAGGAGATAGCGGGTGAAAGCGTAGAAGAAATTAAGGTGAAATCTCCCGTTATTGCTTTCACCTTTCAAATTTATTTATACCGGTTGCTGGGCATATAGAGCCACCGTACTGAATATATAGATTCAATATGGTAAGTATATAGATACAATGTATTGAATATATAGATACACCAACTCAAGTATTAGTGACTGAAAATTAAGGTGTTAATACCTTGTGTTCAGGCTGTTAATACCTGATGGATTATCTGTTAATACCTGACAGCGGATTTGCTATAAGCATATTCTTATTAGCTATAATCATATCCGGATTAGCTATAATGATATTGTTTTTGGCTCAAGCGATATTTTTGAAAAAACAAGGTGAAACCGATAATGTTCTGTTTTTACCGGAATTTGCCACTTGCTTTCACCCGCTATCTCCTTATTCATCGGTATTTCGAGAATCAGGTGAAATCGATGAATAGCAATGGTCTTATAGTGGCATTTATGATACTTTATCTCAAAAAGTAGTGGAAAGTAATCAAAAGCGATAGCCTGAAAGCAGACTTCTTTGCTTTCAGGCTATCGCTTTCAGCCGGAATCCCGATGATTAGCTACTTTCAGCCGAAAACTGAAGGCTGAAACCGGGATGGCGGCAACTTTATTTAGAAAGGATTATTGCTCTTTAGAGAAAGAATAAGGCATATCCTCTTCTTTCGTTCCTCTGTTCTTATTCGGTTGGTTACCCATATCCACTTTGATAGTGCCACCTTTGAATAAGTCTTCGTGACAGAGATAATTCTTGGTGTAATCAGTACCATTGACATTCATCGAATTGACATAAAAATTCTTCTTACTGTTGTTCGGAGCATCAATCACTAAACTGTTGCCGTTCTCGAAGTGGAGCGTAGCTTTCTTGAATAACGGGGCACCTATGATATACTCGTCCGTTCCCGGGCAGACAGGGTAGAAGCCTAATGCCGAGAATACATACCAGGCGGAAGTCTGTCCGTTGTCTTCGTCTCCGCAATAACCATCCGGTCCCGGAGTGTACATTCTGTCCATAACCTGACGCAGCCAGTATTGGGCTTTCCAGGGCTGACCGGCATAGTCATACAAATAAATCATGTGCTGGATAGGCTGGTTGCCATGTGCGTAGTTCCCCATGTTCATGACAGTCATTTCACGTATTTCGTGAATCACCTGTCCGTAGTAGCTGTCGTCAAAAACAGGCGGTACGGCAAATACGGAGTCCATCATTGTGATAAACATGTCTTTTCCGCCCATCAGGTCGATAAGTCCCTGAGGGTCGTGGAATACAGACCAAGTGTAGTGCCAGCTATTTCCTTCCGTGAAAGCGTCCCCCCATTTCAGCGGAGAGAATGGAGACTGGAATGTACCGTCTTCGTTGCGTCCGCGCATCAGTTTGAATTCTTTGTCGAAAAGATTCTTGTAGTTCATGGCACGTTTGGCGAAGAGGTTAATCTCTTTCTTCGGACGTTTCAGTTCTTTGGCGAGTTTGTAGATACACCAGTCGTTGTATGTGCATCCGCCATCAGTTTCTCAAACAATTTCATTGCTTCAGGCATATTCTCATTCAATCCCGACAGTACAACATAGGTACGTTCGTTACCCGGAGATACGCGGAAGTTACATGCCAGGCGATAGAATTCGCTTTTTACTTGCTCCGGTGTCATATCGGAGGTTCCCAGATAGTCAATGTAATCGAAAGCGGTACCGAGGGCTTTATCATTATTATTGCCCATGTCGAATACATAAATCAACTGGAACAGGTCATTACTTGTGTTCTGTTTGTATAGTACAGGAATGCCCGATTTAGCTTTCAGTTGGCTGAGGTCTTTCTTAAAATCAAGGAATACAGGCTCGATGGGCTTTACATTACTGTTTTGTATCTCCTTCAGGAAGTCACTGGCAACGTCACGGTTCATCACAATCGGAGTGATGGTTGGTTTTGCCATTTTCTTCTCATTCGGATTTTGTCCTTGCTTTTTATAAATAACGGCATAGTTCTGATCGGTCAGATATTTATTGACGAAAGTTACGATGTCCTCTTTGGTGAGTTTGGCAAGACGGTCGATGGCGGTTACTTCATCTGCCCAGTTGGTGCCGTTAATGAATGAGTTTACGAACATGTCTGCACGTCCCCTGTTACTTTCCAGTTGTTGAACCTGGTAGAGTTTGAAGTTATTGATATTGGCTTGCAGCATTTTTTCGTCAAAATCTCCTGCACGTAGCTTTTTGATTTCTTCAAGCAACAGGTTCTTTACATCATCCAATGTCTGTCCTTGTTTGGGACGGCCTTGCAGCATTAAAGCCGAGTAATCTGCCATATCCAGTGGGTAACCATAGGCCTGTAACACTTTCTGTTGCTGGTTGAGATCAAGGTCTATAAGACCGGCTTTACCGTTGTACAGGATTTGTGAAACGACCTGTAGGATTTCGTATTCCTTACTGGCAGCTCCCGGGAATCTCCATGCCAGTGTCAGGCTCTCGGCGTCCGGACCCAATACTTCACGGACGATAGGGGCAGTGATGGATGATTCTTTCGGCAAATTAAGTTTTGGTAAGTTATTATTAGGCCTTAAATGTCCGAAGTACTTATCAATCGTAGTAATCATCTGGTCCGGATCAAAATCACCGGATAGGCAAATAGCCATATTGTTGGGTACATACCATTGTTTGTGGTAGTTTTTGATGTTGGTGATAGAAGGATTCTTCAGATCTTCCTGTGTACCTAACACAGTCTGTGTACCATAAGGATGGTGTGGGAAGAGGGCAGACAATACTGTTTCGTATACCTTACGCGGATCTTTGGTCAGTGACATGTTTTTTTCTTCGTACACTGTTTCCAACTCTGTGTGGAAGCCTCGAATGACGCAGTTTTCAAAACGGTCAGCCTGTATTTTAGCCCAGTTGTCTATCTGGTTGGCAGGGATATTTTCTACATAGACAGTCATGTCGAATCCGGTGTAGGCATTGGTCCCTTTAGCTCCGATGGCAGCCATTAGTTTGTCGTATTCATTAGGTATGGCAAATTTGGAAGCTTCGTATGACAGGCTGTCTATTTTATGATAGATGGCTGTACGTTCTGCTTCATCAGTTGTTTTACGATATATCTCGAACTGTTGCTCAATCTGGTCGAGCAAAGGTTTTTCGGCAGCATAATTTTGTGTACCGAACTTTTGTGAACCCTTAAACATCAGGTGTTCGAAGTAGTGAGCCAGTCCGGTGGTTTCTGCGGGATCGTTCTTTCCACCTACACGTACGGCAATAAAAGTTTGTATACGTGGTTCTTCTTTGTTCACGGTCATGTAGACCTTCAACCCGTTGTCCAGTGTGTAAATGCGTGCTTTCAACGGATCGTTGGGCACTGTCTCATAGCGGTAGTCTTTGGACGTAGCTCCACTCACACTTGTCACTATTAAGAGAAATAGCGACAGGCAGGATAGTTTTAGTAGTTTATTCATATCAATGATAACAATTTAGTTACAAAAGCAAAGGTAGCGGATTTTTGCGTATCTTTGTCCCCTTGAGACAGATAAAATGATTGAATAAAGTAATTTCAATCGTAAATTGTAAATCGTAAATTGTAAATCAAATGATTACTATTGAACAACTTAAAGACGTGAAAGAGCGCAC
>OGXU01000962.1_pt1 | contig 15642 bp, 13 predicted proteins | sample 1576381 | NCBI WGS metagenome assembly OGXU01 (sample SAMEA3541544, study PRJEB24748) | human gut metagenome | biome: human gut; feature: human-associated habitat; material: faeces | place: China | collected 2012 | reverse complement strand
GTTACCCAAAAATTTGAAAATGAAATTTTAGCAACAGGAAAAAATTATGGCGTTGTAAGTGGTTCCTTTTTCTTTACATCTGAAAACTCATCCTTAGATGCATTTGCTGCCTTTCATGAGGTAGATTATTCTGTTACTTTTACGAAACAAAGCAATGGATATAATGCAGCATATAAAATGACAGATACATATGATTTTGATGATAATAAAATAGCATATGACAATTTTGCAATAAATTTTGCAAATAAGTATTGTCATGGTATGCAAATACAAGGTTATATTAAACCATTTAATATAACTCTAACATACTAATTTTATGAGAAAACTAGTGTAAAATGCTCCAACTTCAACTTTTTGATTTGAGCTGACATCTCTGCTGTATCATTTCAGACCATGGCATCAGCTCTTCTATACCTTCGGACTCATTTTTGTAGTCCGGCATATAGAGCAGTACGGTCTCCAGATACGCATAGATATTCAGGTTGTTGAGTTTTGCCGTTTCCACAAGGCTGTAAATGATGGAACTCGCCTGGGCTCCTTTCACAGTGTCATGGAAAAGAAAGTTTTTCCGCCCTACCGCATGGTGTGCTACCCGTCAAGAGGACAATGAAAAATAACAAATTTTTCTTCCGTCAGCCAGTAACTGGCTGGCGGTATTTTCATGCCACCTGTAACTTGCGCTGCAGACGTCGGTTATTATAGTAATCAATATAATCTTGAATACTTTGGATTAACTCTTCTTTTGATCTGCTTTGCTTCTCTAAGCATATTCTGATACTCAAGAATGTCCTTTCCAGATTCCTCTAAGATATCTGCAGTCTGTTGAATAAATGCTTCAGCATCATTCCACGATAAAAATTTATATTCTTTTCCATCAAATTCTACTGTATACTCACTCATAATTTTCTCCTTTTATCTTCAATAATTTTTAACATATAACAATATTTGTTCCCGGAACGAAATTAACAATTCCACAAATGGATTTCTTAATTCCGGATACACGACAGTAAGTAATCCAATCGCAGCCAACACCAATATGCTTATCGTAGCTACAACCTTGATTGTTGCAATTACCGTTTGAATAAAAAACTTTATCATATTAGTTTTTTCTACGACGATAACATTCTCTTCCTCTATTCCATGCTTTTCTTTCAAATTATTTTGTTTTTCTTCAAATGCTCTTTTTTCTTCTATTTTGTTTACGAGACTACTTCGGAATTTATCACTCATTTTCTCCACCACATTCTCTTTTTCTTTTTGACATCAATGACTTTAAGCTGCGGAAATACTTTTTCAAAATACGCTGCAGGAATATATGTAAACATATCTGGACAATATTCAGAAAAATATGTTACGTCTGCTTTTTCCCCCATCATTGCAAGTAAGTCTTCCTGATCTGCTTTTGATGTAAAGTTAAAGACATAATTTACATTCTGATAGAAAATATTATCAATCAGTTCCGTTGAGCTTTGTATTTCGCCCGGATTTGAGCCTAAAACCATAATCTTGATATCTTTCTCCAAAAAAGAAATTTTATTGAAATCAGGGCTATTAAACGCCCCATAATCATATATTATAAACTCATAATCCATATGTAAAATTTCTGGAATGATATCTTGTCTATTATACATCTCTATATTAGCATACGAAGCCTTTCCTTTATTTTCATCCACAGAATCTACCGCATATACCTCTACAAGATCCTGCACAAATCCTGTAGAATTTAATTCCACGTAACAAACTTTTTTACCACAAGACATAAGATATTTCACAATCTGCATTGCCTGTGTAGTAACTCCCATCCGACAGCAAGCTCCAGCTACACCTACCATAATTTTTCGTTTAGTACCTACATTCCGACTTTCTACAGGAATATCAAGCAGTTGTTCAGGGTTCACCGTATTATAATATCCATTCATGCACTTTTCTAATTCATCTTTTTTTCGATTGTCCAGTACTTCAAAGATGAATTTATTAAATCCTCGCTTCTGTAACTGTACAATAATCTCAGATGACGGAAGATATGAAGTCACTAAAAAAATAGGTTCTGCATTTCCTGCTTGATAAATTCTTAATATTTTATCTGCTAACAAAGTAGCATTTATTGCGTACTGTTCAAGATCATAAATCACAAACTCCACCTTTTTTTCTCTCATACGCAATATCTCATTCATTTGCTCTTCTATGTCAAGATTTTCTTTGACATATTCTACTTCTTGATTATTGATCTTTGCCGGCTCTTCCACCCAATAACCAACTTCCTGATTTCCTACAAATAAAATCATCTGTTGTCCCCCTTTTAAAATTCTAAAGATTTTTCCTTTGTAAAATTCTGTTCTATTGGATTCATTCCAGTTGAAATTTCTTTTCTAAATCTCTCTTCCATAGCCTGATGGACTGCACCAAAGCTTATTTTTTGAAAAGACCCTTCTTTGACAAGATCTAAACACTCTTGAAAATCTGCTTCATTTTCTACTAATAATACTGCTTTATCACTTTCTATATTTTTCAGAAATTCAAATTTATTTTGCGTTACAAATAATTCGCTATATCCTTGATTCCAATATGCTATTTCATCCGGAACATCTGACAAAAAATTATTTGTAACAATTGTAAGATTCACATTTCCTTTTTGAAAAAGATAATGATTATTTTTATTATTAAGAATTGTTCCTTCCTGCAGCCACTGTTGAAATTGTTCTTCGGATATCCCATTTGTCAAAAATATTTTTTTTAAATCGGCGTTTAATTCTTCATCAATATATTTCTGTATCTTTGGAAAGTTCTCTCTATAAATCGTAAATATTTCTCTAAATGATGCTTGAATCATTTGATCTATATCATTTTTCAAGTCTTCTGTCTTAATTTTCTTCTCACATTCTTTCATATACTCTTTAAAAGAACTGGATAAATGAGATTTTCTTGCGTTTGTCAATTCAATTCCATATTGTTTATGCAGCATAATAGAAATTGCATCTCCTTCAAATTCGATTTGAGAGATTGATTTCTCCGTTTTATGATTATGCAATAATGCATGTCCCAACTCATGGCTCATGGTCGATAAATTCATCGTATCCTCCATCAAATGATTTAAAGCAATACGATGATCTTCCCGGTTATAAAATCCCCTTATCGCAATCGATGATAAATCTTCATATGTTACCGGACATCCGATTTCTTTTTCAGAAAAACGAATCAATCCATTTGTAATTTTTTTATGTAAATCTGAAGAATATCCCATTGAAAATATTTCCGGATATTTTTTTTTGGAAAATTCCGTTTGTGAAATATCAAAAACGTTTCCAATTTTATAATAGTCTTTTTGAAAGCTTTCAAGTTTTCCTTTTTTATATAATTCTCGTTGTTCATTTGTAGCTTTAGAAAGTTGTACTATTTGATCCTCTTCAATTTTTAGATACGTGACTTTTACCGGAACTAATATTTTTATGCCGGTAGCCCCTCTTTTAACAGGACTTCCCATATCTTTCCATTCTTTATAAGATTGTACAAAAGTAGCTCCTTCATTCTGTGCTAAAATGAGGGATACATTATTCGGACTATACTTATAAAATTTAGATGCAAACTGAAAATATTCAACCAATTGTTCCGGATTTTTTTTATATCCTTCAGCTATTCCTTTTATCATTTCATATGCTGCATTTTCATTTTCTTTTGCCCTTTTTTCCCATTCCTGTTTCTGTTTATTCGATGGTTTTTTTACATATGCCATACGTATTACTCCTTCAGATATTTTTTTAAAATCTCAGTCTGCTCTTTTTCCGGCAACATATCGACCTTTTTCAATAAATCTTTTTCCACAGCACAGCCTATCATATCTTCGATTACTTCTGATTCGTAATAATAAAGCTTTTCATCTTCGAATGAAAATACGATTGCATAATTTTCATAAAAACCCAATAATTGATTGTCTCCAAAGTTATTTTTTTCCATATTTTTTTCTCCTTGGAAATGGGTGCTATTAATAGCACCTACTTTCTTTTTTCTCAAAATTCTATTTCGTGTTTCATTTGTAAATGATTATCCCTGAATGTTTGAATACTTTTTTTTTGATTATAATTCTGTACAACATTTTTAATACTTTTTTGATTTCCCTCTCGAAAATCCCGAATTGCTTCATCAAAATGTTGTTCTAAATACTGTGACATATACTGCTCTACTTCTTCAGGTATTCCATATTGCTCCAATAAGCTTTTTTTTTCTTGAACAGTTTTCATATCTGAATTTGCCAATGCTTTCATCTCTTCTTCCATGATTTTCAGAACCATTTCATTCGGATTGATATAATTTTCATACCGATATCCTTTAGAAAATAAATATTTTAGTTCATCATTCCAATCTTTTGTAAATTTTGTTCTATCTCTGACAATTTTCACTTCCGGAAATTCTTTTTTTATTCTGTTCTTTAATTCTTGATAACAAAATTCTCCTGCCCGATCTGCATCTACACCAATCCAAACTACTTTATATTTTTTTTCTTTTAAATGTTCAAATACCGATTCATATTTTGTCACACCTGAAAGAGCTAATTGATCAAAGGCATGATAGTTTCTTTTACTCATTCGCATGAGCGACATTTTGCTCATTGCATCAATTGGAGATTCAGTAACATATAAATATTCGGAGTTATAGCTGACAAACCATCCTTGGTTGTAATCACATCCTCTCACATCGCCTTTAAACTTCAGGAATGTATTTGTTCCACATAAACTGGCAAAAACAGGCTGTTGATTTTTATAAGATACAAATACACAATTACGATTTTGATCTTGATACAAATGTTTTTTTTCTACCATTTCCTGAACAACTTTAGAATCGATATATCTCGATTGCGTTAGATAAGCAAACACATTTTTCATATTTTGTCCTTTTTCCGGTAAAATCAAAGCTGGGACTTCTTCCGGTTTTTTTTCTTTTCTTTTAATACCATGCGAATTATAGTTGAAATTTATTTCTGATGCCAACTCATTAATAACTTCATTTTTAGGCTGATTTTTAAATTCTGAAATAAAATCAATAACCGAACCTCGATGTCCGTTGCTATAACGAATAAATAAGTTTCTGTCCACATCAATCCTAACACTCTCATGTTCTTTGATTGTATAATGCCTACCTTCTCTTTTTAGGGTATATCCCATTTGATTAGCAACATCTACAATCTTTATATTGGACTCAATTTCTTGTATAATCTGTGTATTAATTTCTTTTTGCCGAACATTTATTTCATCTTTATGTTTCGCAATGAATTCTCCTATAACAGAGCGTTCATCCGTGTTCGGCAAATCGACATCTAACACCTTTGCAATTCGATTCGCATATTCTAATTGCCTATCGGATGCCTTCATAACCGATCCACCTTTCTATCATTCATATATTTTTAATTTTTCATTTAATTTCTCAATTCGTTGGTTATACTCTTCATTTTCTTTTTCATATTCTTCAATTCTTTGTAAATTGGATTGAATCAACGAATTATATCTTTCTACTTCTGCATGAACTTCTTCTGCTTCCTTCTCTGTAAGAAATTCCATATTCGCTACCATTTCAGAGGAAGATTTATTAATTTCTTTAATTTCTTTCTCAAGCATTTTTATATTTTTATTATTCTTTAAAATAGAAGCTTCATAGAGTTTAATATCATTTTGTGTATCTTTAATGCAATAGTCATTTTGACTCCTTTTTGGAATATGTTCAACAGCTTTTATGTTTGTACTATTCCCATAAAACCTCAAGAAAAATTCTGTTTCGGGATTATTCCCATTCAAGGCAATACGTACAGATATAGTATTCCATTTTTTTGGTATATCTTTTATCTGTACAACTAAAATATTAGTATCTTCATATACCGGTTTAATATCCAACTTTCCCTTGAATCGTTCTGCGGCTGACCAAGAATAATTTTCAATGCCGTCAAAACTTTTATTGATTACTTTGAATTGGATTTCCATCATTTTCTGTTCTTTGGAATACTCCCAATTAATCAATGAAAAACTTCTCTTTAAATCAGCTACTTCATATTTCGTGTTATATTTTGCAATTTCATACTCTCCACTTTCACGAGGAAACCACATTCCAGAGCTAATTGCAACTATATAAAAAATTGCAACCACTATTACAGAAAGTGAAAGAATAGGATTTATTTTTTTCTTTAATTTATAATTTTTAAATTCCATATTTCTCCTTTCTTTTATGGGTGCTATTAATAGCACCTAGTATCAAAAAGAAAAAAATCAAAGGTCTGCCTCTGGAAAATCAATTTCTAAAAAAGAAGGTTTTTCCCTTTCTTTTAACTCCTCATCAATGATTCTTTCTGGTAAAAGTTCCTCTGTAAAATAAGCAATTGGAATTGCCATTTCTTTTGCCTGTATCAACTCTGAAATATTTTTATCTTCCTGATCTATACATAAAACTATATCTGCATTCTCCAGCGAATCCGTAAATAGAATTTTACTTTTATACCTTGCTTTCAGATTTTGCATGTGGTATGGTTTTCGATATTTGCGTGTAATCAAAAATACATTTTTTACATTTCCTTCCATATCTATCCCCACTTTTTATACTCTGCTTTACCTTTTTCGTAATTATAAAAAATTTTACAATACGTCTTATATTCGTCATTTAGTTCTACTTGAATTACAATCTCTTTTCCATTTTTTTCGTAAGATGTAACTCTTGCTTTTGTAGCTTCTAATTTCTCCTCAAATATATACATCCCAAATTCTTTCTGTAATTTTTCTAAATCTTTAGCGATATATTTTTGAAGCTCCTGATCTATGTCTGTAATTTCAACTGGTGCAGCCTCTAACTCATCCTTCAAAAAATGGAAATGGAAATTTTCTAATTTTGTATCATAGCTTACCTTTGTTTGAATCGGTTCTTCCTCTTCTTTTAGGTAAACATCTACCGGAAATTGCATTGTATCTGTATCCTCTACTTGTGTACCGACACCTACAACTATTTTTTCTTGTAGTTGATCTATAATTCCATTTTGGGAAAGGAAGCTGGAAAATAGATATTGAAAATAATTAAGTTGATCATTTTGGCGTAAAAGTCCTTTTACAATTTGATCTGTATATTCATATTCAATTCTGATATCTGGTACACTGTCCGGCGGTGCTATATCTGATACTTCATTTTCTTTTTCCGTTTCATTTTTATTTTCCTTTTCCGTTTCATAAACTGGTTTTTTTTCTATGTTTTTTGTCTTATACGTAAAAATTATAAGTCCTATGCATAACACAAAAATTATACCAAAAAATATCATCTTTTTTTTATTGCTCATAATCAATTTCCTTTCAATTTATTTTAGAAAAGTCCTGAGATCCATTCCATCCCCAACCCTTCCATCCATACACATTAATCCATTCTTGTAATGTTCGCAATTTAACTGTGTTTTCTCTTGAAACAACATTTCCATTTCCAACATAAATGCCAACATGCCCAGCATCATGGTTTCCACATTTTGCATTATATCTGTAAGAATGTCCATACACTGTTGCACCTACAGGGATATTTTCTTTACTTCCCGAAACCAAAAAAGCATTTGCTGCTTCAGTAGCACAAGCTCTCGATTGCCTTGGAGACTGTCCTGCTTGAAAATAGACATTTGCAACCCATTTTTGGCACATATTTACCTCAGCTCCTAAGCTATCCAAACTCAATGCTATTTCTGCTATTCTTTTTTGTCCTTTTGATACTGATCCATCTCCACTGCCGGTTACACTATCTGAAGATATATTGTTAAATCGGTACAAATCATATTGTTGCATGATTCTTATGAGCTTAGATGCATACGAATGATCTGTAGCCCATCTTGATGCTATTTTTAGTGCAAACATATCCGGATCAGTTATATTTTGCACCAAATCTGAATAAACTCTTTGGATAAGACCCGAACGATATTTGATACAATCTGTATAATTTTTAAAAATCAAAAATCCTGCCGTAATTGTAATATGATCTTTTCCAACTTGTTCTCCAGTCTGCATATTCACAATTCCAATAGGAGTTGAATCGCCTGCAGGTGCCTTCATTCCAAATAGGTTCTTGTAATTGTATGCTAATTGAGATAGACCTTTTCCAGTTTCGCCCCCAGGACCGAATCTTCCGTAACCGGATTCTGCCACAATCTGAGCAATTGTTACAGCCGCCGGATATCCATGTGTTTCCTGTTCTTCTAATGCTGCAATTACCATTTCTTGGGTAATGAAGCTTGGAAGTCCTTCTAAATTATTTATATCTGCATTATTTTCAGTAGATGTAGATACAAGCATACCAATTATCATGATTATTACTGTTAAGAATATAGCACCAGAAATTCCAAGAGCGGTGAATACAGCAATCAGCTTTTTTTTCAATTATACCCCTCCCGTAAAGATTCGTTCCTCTTCTTTAGAGAGGTATACTTTAAATTCTATGTTTCGATCTCCTGAGATGCAAAGTATATTTTCACCTTTCATCAAACGTGGAATACGATTTCTTTGTTCGTATGTTAGCACGTTTTCAAATATTTTATCCAGTAGCGGTAATGCACTGCTATCTTGATGAAATATAAATTTGTACTGCGTTAATTCAAACAGCTTCTTTAATTCATCAACTCCACTAGATGAATTTTCATCCGGTACGTAGTCTCTAATTGATTGCGAAGCCATCATAATTCCTCCAAAAAATTTTGGTGCTTCTCGCATATATATCGAAATGAGATTTAATGCATAAAGTTTCTTAACATTCAACCATCGATGGCTCTCGTCAATCAGGATTAGAAAATGTACAATATCTTCCCATTTGATTTTTCCCGATTCATACAATTTTTTCATAATACTTCCATTAGTTACGCAATTATCCCAACAGGTTGATAAAATATTAAATAATTGTGCATCAAACACTCTATCGTCCATTTCTTTTAATTTTGACATATCATATGTAATAATCTGTACGTCTTTTAGATTAGAAAAGCTTGTGTATCCATTAAAAATATGACCATAACTACTTATCAAATCTTGAAAAATCCGTTCCATCTGTTGAAGCTGCAATAACTCATGTGCTTTTACCTGTCTTTCGATTTCATCATACGTTGTATTTTTTATTACATCCATTTGTTCTTGTAAATAGATATAAAAATCTTCCATAATTGGATAATATTCCGCTGACAGCTCTGTAATTTTCTGTTCTCCATCCGGCAGCAAATTGAATTTCTTATATAAACCATATAATAAATTCTTGAAAATAGTAACTTGATCTACTGATGCTTCAGGCACTAAAAATTTATACCATGTGGATAGTTTAGAAATATGTCGTGCAAAAGACCCATTATCTGATTCAGATGATTTCAAGATTTCAAATGGATTTTGGATTCCATTCGTACCGTCACACGCTATTATTTTTCCTCCCAATGTATTCGTTAACTCCGTAAATTCTCCTGTAATATCAAATGCTCTTACAAAATCTCCTAAAATTGCTCTTTGAAGAAATTGTTTCTTTAATAAAGTAGATTTCCCGGATCTCATAACACCTATGATTAAGCTATTATAATATAATCTTGTATCACTTTTTGCGAAAATATCAAATAAAACACTCCCCCCGCACGGTGTTTGTCCTAAATATAATCCATATGGATCTTCCAAACAAGAAAAATGGAAAGGATTTCCTCCGGCAACTGCCGAAGCTGTCAATTCTTGTCCCGGTAGCGTATGAGGTTTTTCTTCTTGTTCTTTATAGGACTCAAAAATACTCTCAAAATCATATTTTGTTTCATTGAGAAACACAGCCGCTTTAAACTTATCAACTTCCAACTTACTAATAATCTTATCTACCTGCTCCTGCAACAAATATAAATTTCGATTTGCAACAAAAACTCGTATACGCAATGCTTTCATAATCTCTCCATAATTAGAGATTTCATTGTAGAGATAATCAAGTTCTTTCACTCGATTCTGAGATTCTCTACGTTCAGAATGACTATTCGCCTGATCTATTCTTGATAGTTGTTCTGAAACAGATTTGTTTATATTTTTTACCACTTCTTCCATATTTTCAGTATCCACATCCACTATCACCTGATTTGATATACACTTCGTTAGCACAGTTGTCTATGATCGTTTGTGCATCATCATTATAATGTTTTCTTGTATGCTCTGAAGCATACAAAAGATATACTCCAACTTCCAAATCTTTTATGATGGCTTTTCCATCCGCATCTGTCACGCAGCTTCCATCCGAAGTTTTGTAAGCGCTTAACTCTAAAGCTACCTCTTCCAATTGCTCCGCTGTTCCAATTGCATTTAAGTCAATTCCACTTTCTTGGTAGGTATCCAGTAATTCATACTCTCCATCTACAACGTCCGCTACCTTTGCATATTCAAAAATGACACCTTCTTTTGTTGTTCCAACTCCGCCGTCCGTTAATTCTATTTCAATACTTCCCTGCTCTTGTGAAATGTTTTCTAAATCATCCGGCAAAGCTATATTTTCATTTGCATGTGCCGGAAAACTAAACAATAATGTTGTAAGAATCAAAGGAAGCCATTTCTTAATTTTTTTGTTTTTCACTGTCTTTCCCCCATTTCTTTTTAGCTACCACACTTCCGATTCCTATCGCTAAGTATAAGAATGGAAGTGCTGTAAAGACCAGCTCCCGGAAAGACATGCTTCCCGGTACAATTTCTTGTTCTTGTTTCTCTGTATAAGGAATCCGTTCGCCTGTGACTACCAGTCGTTTGGTATTTAGTCCATATGGCGTACATGTGATTAGAGATACCAAATCTTTTTCTGCCTGTATCCCCAATCCTTCTACATCCTCCGGATGAATGATATCAATTTCCGATACCTGATACGCTAACTTTTCGCCACAGACTGTTACGAAAAATAAGTCTCCTGTTTCCATTTCATCTAGCCTTGTGAAAAGCTTGGCGTTTGGAAGTCCTCTGTGTCCGGTTAGGAGACAATGTGTGTTTTCTCCCCCTACCGGAAGGCTGCTTTCCGGTAGATGTCCTACTCCATTTACTAAAACTTCCTCTTCTACCCCGTGATAGATTGGAAGATTCACATTGATTTTCGGAATAGAAATAGTTCCCATCATTCCGGTACCGGATAAGTTAAGCTGTTCCTGATAGCTTTCTTCTCCTAAAATTCCTTGTTCCATATTACCAACGATAATTCCATTGGCTTGCCATAGCATTTCATTGTATCGTATTGCTTCTTTTTTTGCTTCCTGCACTTTTGCATCACTCGTTTGGTTCATTTCGCCTTGATAGGTCTTTATCACACTCTGTTGATAGTTTTGATCCATCACGCTTGCAATTAACGGGTATGCACAAAGAAGTAATCCTGCGATAAATAAAATGGTTCTTATTCTTTTTTTCTTAGACTTATTCGTTTTCCTTTTTGCTGTGTTTTCCATATACAAATGCTCCTGCCACAAGTGCTGTTCCTGCCACAAGCATAATCAATGCCACAGATGATCCTGTAATTGGAAGTTTCTTTCCTACTGCATTAATAACAGTCAAGTTGGAAGAACCCTCTTCCACATCGGTTGTAAGGTCTACATCCGTTTCTTTATATGCTCCATTCAAGAACTCTTTAATATGTGCTGTTGTTTCTAGGTCCTGCAGCGTTTTATCCGTTGCTCCGTCCCCTTTTATATAATCATTTCTGTCATCTGTGAAAGTTGCTTTCAGATTTAACACGATTGGATCAAGCAATGGACGGTAGCCTGTCGGTGCTTTTGTTTCTTTCAAATAATATGTACCGCTGTCTAATCCATAGATGATGAACGTTCCCTCTGCGTTAGACACCATTTCCACTGCGTCTGCCGGCTGCTCTCCACCTGTATGATCTGTTCCTCCTACGCTGTCACGATTGATTACGTTGTATCCGTTTTCTGTTTTCTTTACATATACTTCATGTTTGAGTTCCGGATCGGAATACAAACGGAATTTTGCTCCTTCCAATTTCAGATCGTGATCATTTGTTTTTAAAACATTAATCTTATATGTGAAGCAGACAACCGTATCCCATGGTGTGTATCCGGTATCCCCAGCTCCATCTCCATCCGGATTGTTAGAAAATTCCAACCGAACATCATTTTCAAATCCCGGACGTCCTGTGTCCTCTGCAGCCTTATCATTTAAAGTTGCATTGTACCGTAAAACTACTTTTTGTCCATATACATTTTCGTCCAAAGCGTTCTTTTGGTCGAACTCACGATCCACGATTGCTTTAATATCCTGAACTTCTACTTTGAACGTTTCTCCATTTCCCGGATTTGTAATCACTTGAAATTCTTCTTTTGCAAGCTCATACATTTTATCTTCTGTCTGAATCTGAATTGTCACAGAATCCGGATCAAATGTTAAGGCTTCATCCATGATGTCATGCCATGCATAATAATATGTATCGTATCCGTTGATGTTTGGAATATTGGATTCAAATTTATAAGGTACTGTCTGTCCGATTTCATAATCTCCAATGTCGTTCCATCCGTCATTTCCGATTTCATCTTTGTTATCATCTTCCTGAATTTTCTTAATGACTGTCGGATAATCTGATTTGATGTTTACGTCTGCATCCGGATTCGCTGTATTTACGATACACATTGATGCTGCGGAATGAGTTCCTCCTACCTCGCTTACTTCATCTACGATGTAGTAGCCATATTCCAAGCCACTGATTTCAATGGAATTGTCTTCTTTGGTTTCCGTTGCAAGCACTACATCTGCAGCAACCTGATTTTTCACAATCTGATCTCTGAGCTCTTCTACAAAGTAGCGGAACTCACTGTAAGAACCTTCTACATTCTGTTCTGTCTGCGAGCCTTCCACTTGATTGTTATTCAAAGACTGAATGTAATCGATCACTTCATACTCTGTCACTTTCGCAGCGTCTTTTCCCAGTTTTTCTCCGACAACTGTTTTTAGCGAATCCTCATATGGCTCGTTGAATGTATAATTGATAGATTCTCCACCTACTGCGTTTTCAGCATCAAACAACTGATACACGTTGAATTTTTTGCCTGCTAAAGTCTGTCCTTCATTTCCTTGGATTGTAATACTTGCATCTCCACGTCCAAAATCTGCTACTCCATTCGGAGTATTCACAGTTGTACGTGCTTCTGAAGCCTGTACTTCTAATGAACCGGTGGAGCCTGTCACTCCGCCCATTGCAATTACTGTAGACAAAGCAAGTGCCATAAACATTTTAAAAGTTTTCTTTTTCATAGTCCCTCTCCTCTCTAACCTGTATCCAAATAGTAAAATCATTCCAAATACGATTGCTACTAACATCATCCATAATGTGGTATTTGATCCGGTGTTCGGAAGCTTCATACCGATGTTATTAATAATGGTCATCTCTGCTACTCGGTCTGCTTTTGTACCGGTAACGGTAAACATGCCTTCCGAATCACTTGTGAACGCTTCTCCATTTACATAAAAGATAAATTCATCTTTTACCGGAGTGCTTTCTGTATAGACTTCATATGTCACTAGATTTCCATTTTCATCCAAAGGTAATCTGTATCCTGCCGGTGCTTTTGTCTCCTGCAGATAATACTTTTGTCCAACTTTCAAATCTTCAAAATTTAAAATTCCTTGATCGTCAGTAATTCCTTTTGTAACTTCCTGTGTACAAGCTTTATCTGAGAACAATGTAAACTCAGCTCCTGCAAGAAGCTTGTCCTTATTATTTTCTTTATGGATTTGGAGTTTAAACGGAGACAGTAAATCTTCAACCGTCAAAGAAATATTTCCCTGATCCGTTACTTCAAATTTGATATTTCCAAGTGTTGGATCGTTTGTAGAAGTCAATGTAACTTTGTTATCTTCAGCAACGTCAAATTCTACGATATTTTCATTTACCACGTATCCATCCATGACTTCAAGTTCTGTAATTGCATGATGTCCACGTTGTAATGCTTTGAATGTCAAGCAACCTTTATCGTCTGTCACCAAAGTTTCCTTTGTTCCGTCCGGTTTCGTATGTTCAAATTTTGCTCCCGGAATTGGAATGTCAGTTCCTTCCTGTACTTTTTTTAAATCAAGTTTGAAAATGTTTTCCGGAATGATTGGTTTATTATAAGTATTTACATATTGATCCGTACCTTTAGAAGTAATTTGCATAACAAACAATTGCGGATTTAAAAGATAACCTTCCGGTGCTTTTGTTTCTTGAATGGTAATTGTTCCTATTGGTATTGCTGGATGACCTGTAGAAGATAAATATAATTCATTTCCTGTCACTAAATAATCTTTTGAATAAGAAGTATAACCATCTTCATCCGTCTGAAATACCCATGTTCGCGCTGGCGTCTTTCCTAGGGTAGCCGGATCTTTATTAGCTTCCCATAACCCTGCATAGTATTTCACCGTAAACTGTGCTCCCTGTAACGATGCGCTTCCCTGCGGTTTGTTTTGATTCGTTTCTGCATCTACTTTTCCAAGTAAAATACCCACCGGATCCATTTGCGGTAAATCCGCAAAAGCAACGGTTGCTGTTCCCCCTGCAGGAACGTATACAGATTTTGTTTCCGGATTTAATGCATATCCTTTCGGAGCTACTATCTCTTTTACATAATAAGTTCCTGCATTTAAAGTCAATGTATTGGAATTACCATTTGCATCTGTCGTGAATGTGCCAACTCGTGATGCTCCGGAAAGTGAAGAACTGCTATATACTCCAAACTGAGCACCCGCTAACGAATAACAACTATTTCCATTTGTCAAACTTGGATTTGCAGATGTTTTTTTCAAAGTTACTTTTCCCTGTTTCGGTGCTGGTGGAATATATCCTAAAAAGGCAACGTCCTGATAATTGTCCGGTGTAATATCTGCAATATACGCATGATAGCCCCAAGCAATCGGATCGGTCTTGCCACTTAAAGATGCGATATAACTTCTCGCCCTACCGTTATTGTTACAACTTCCATTTTGATATCCTGTCGCAAACGTTGCGTTATCCATGTCGTAACCCAAATCGCCTCCTGAATATCCCGGTCCTCCCGGAGAATAATACAAGATTTTTCTCACAATTGAATCATTCCACTCTCTAATCGGACCATACTTCGTTTGATCATTACCCCAAAAGGATTTTTTGTTTTCAGCGCAGTATCCGTAACTGTTTGCACCAGAAACTTCAAAATATCCATTTCCTGCGCCACTCACTCTTCTTCTCTGTGTAACATCAACTGTTTGTCCTGATGTAAATCCTCGTTGCACTAAACTGCGATCTTCTTTGTAAGATCTAAACTGGTTAATTTGGTTTTTTGCTAAGATTTCATTCATCTCTTTTTGGGTTGCCATCTCTACCAAAATGTTAAAATCCGGATCGGTAATATCTCCGTCTTGCCCAATTCCATTTTCAAATCGATACTCCGGTGTCAGATATGACTTTTCATCCAAGTAGGCTTCTATCCCCAACTTTTTAGCAATTTCTTTTCGATATACCACTGCTTCTTCTTCCATATCATCGCCGTTCAGATACATTTCTATAATTTTCTCATATTTATTTTCTTCATTTTCTTGAATTATCTCTTGCGCTTGAACTGTAGAAGAAAACAAAACACAGCTCAATATTAGCGCTAAGATTTGTTTTAATTTTTTCACTGTCTTTCCTCCCATCTCACTCAAAAAT
>OGXU01000920.1_pt1 | contig 16064 bp, 10 predicted proteins | sample 1576381 | NCBI WGS metagenome assembly OGXU01 (sample SAMEA3541544, study PRJEB24748) | human gut metagenome | biome: human gut; feature: human-associated habitat; material: faeces | place: China | collected 2012 | reverse complement strand
GTTTTTTTCTCGTTCCTTTGGCAGCATATTCTTCACGCTTAATAACTACCAGCAGGGCTCGTTCATGCCCGAACAGTACTTTTCTTCCAGCTTCGGTTATCTTCAGGTGGTTCTTTTCGTTGTAGGCAACCTCAAAATATCCCAGGTTCAGCATTTGCAGCAGATAATCCTGCCAGTCGCGTGCCGGAATATCCCGTCCTACGCCGTAAGTTTTCAGCTTATCGTATCCCCGTTCGATGATTTCCTGTGTGGCTGCACCTCTCAGAATATCTATCAGCGTGTTGATAGATACTTGCTGGTCGGCACGTGCGATGCCGCTCAACGCCTTTTGTACAATAATTGTCCCATCGAAACGTTCGGGAGGATTACGGCACACGTCACAGTTACCGCAATCGTGATCCATTGTTTCACCGAAATAGTTCAGTAAGATTCGCCGCCGGCAGATATCCGTTTCTGCATATTGCTGCATGCGGTTCAGTTTCTCCATATTGATTTCCTGCTGGTTGCTTTCGGCTGCAAATTTCGAGAGCAGGACGATGTCGCCGAAAGAGTAAAACAGCAGGGTGTCGCTGGGAAGTCCGTCGCGTCCGGCACGTCCAATTTCCTGGTAAAAACTTTCGATACTTTTAGGAAGGTTGTAGTGAATGACCCATCGTACGTTCGATTTGTCTATTCCCATGCCGAAAGCAATCGTTGCACAGACCACCTGAACACGGTCATTGATGAAATCATCCTGTGCAGCTTCACGTGCGGCAGTACTGAGTCCGGCATGATAGACAGCAGTTGCAATACCATGCTCTTCCAGCATTTCCGCTACCTTTTCGGTTTTGCTGCGGCTCATGCAGTAAATGATTCCACTTTCTCCGCGGTGTCGTGCAATGAAATCGAATATCGTACGCATTTTTTCTTTCTGCTGAAAACCTCGCTTGACGTCCAGACTCAGATTTGGACGGTCAAAAGAAGAAATGAAAATTTGAGGGTCTTTCATTGCCAGCTGCCTGATGATATCTTGTCGTGTAATTTTATCGGCTGTAGCAGTCAGTGCAACGACCGGAACATCCGGAAATTGCTGGCGAAGTATTTTCAACTGTGTATACTCCGGACGGAAATCATGTCCCCACTGTGAGATACAGTGTGCTTCGTCGATGGCGAACAATGAAATGCGGATATCCTTCAGCAGAAAGTTGACCTCGCCCATGAGTCTTTCCGGTGAGATATATAGCAGTTTGACCCTTCCCTGCCTGCATTCGAAACGGATATTGGCATCTGTGGTCTCATCGTTCGTGCTGTTCAGGGCACGGGCAATGATGCCGTTTGCCTGCAAGCTTTCCACCTGGTCTTTCATCAGCGATATCAGGGGAGAAACTACAATGGCAGTTCCTTCCATGAGCAGAGCCGGAAGCTGGTAGCAAATAGATTTTCCGCCGCCGGTAGGCATGAGTACAAGTGTATCTTTTTTATGTAAAATTTGAGTGATGATTTCTTCTTGCAGTGGCCTGAATTGAGTGTATCCGAAGTATGATTTCAGCGTTTTTAGTATCATTTTCTATATTTATGTAATTAGCGGGCAAAGATAGTTCAATCTTTTAAAATATCGGTTATCTTTTATTTTTAGCCTGTTTTAAATGTGAAAAAATGATATTCTAGAAAAATAAGCTCGTAAATATGTTGTAAAATACAAAAAGTCTTAGCAAATTTGTATAATTATAGTATTTCGGGGAGAAGAAACAACCATTATCTAAATATAAAGACAGATGAGAGAAGAGGACAAATTAATGACCGAGCAAGGTCAAGTTTTAGAAAAAAAGCCCTATAATCTTCGGGAGAGGAAGATAAAGGACGCACCTTACCGTAACATGATTCGTGCCGAACTGGCTGATGAATTGTATGACCGAATTATGAACATTATTGTTCTTCAGAAGAAATACAAGGATCCTAATTATTCGGCGAAAGATCTTGCGAAAGAACTTAAAACCAATACTCGTTACTTGTCGGCTGTCATCAATTCCCGCTTCGGAATGAACTATTCATGCCTGGTAAACGAGTACCGAATCAAGGACGCTTTGCATATGTTGATCGACAAGCGTTATGCGGAAAAGAATGTAGAAGAAATCAGTACAATGGTCGGTTTTGCCAACCGTCAGTCGTTTTATGCGGCTTTTTATAAGAATGTTGGCGAAACACCTAATAACTATAGAAGACGAAAACTGGAAAATAATAGGTAACGGTTAAAGAAAATAGAACTTATAAAAACAACAGATGTCATTCTAAACGGGAGAAAGTACATGCAAGGCTTTTCCGAGTATACTTTCTTTTCGTTTAGAATGACATTTAGTTTGAGGGCTTTTTATAAGTAGATAATGGATGGTTATAAAAAAGAAGAATATATATGTTGCAAGATTCATTTTCATATACAGTAGAACAGTTTGCAGATTTGCAGATTTTGCGTTACCGGGTTCCCGGATTTGAAAACTTGCCCTTACGGCGCAAGCAGTTGATTTATTATCTATCTCAGGCTGCTCTTGAAGGAAGAGATATATTGTTCGATCAGAACGGAAAATACAACTTGCAGATTCGTCGTCTGCTGGAAGCCGTTTATATACATTTCAAAGGTGACCGTACCAGTGAGCAGTTTCTTGCACTGGAAGTCTATCTGAAACGTGTATGGTTTGCAAACGGTATTCATCATCATTATGCATGCGACAAGTTCGTACCGGTATTTACATCTGCTTATCTGGAAGAAGTTGTCAACTCACTGCCTGAAGAGGTGCTTCCGCTCGAAGAAGGTGAAACATGTCAGGCTATGTGCGATAAGCTGTTTCCGGTAATCTTCGATCCAAGCGTTATGCCCAAGCGGGTGAACCAGTCGGATGGGGAAGACCTGGTGCTCACTTCTGCTGCCAATTATTATGAAGGGGTTACTCAGCAGGAAGCAGAAGCCTTTTATGCAGCCCAAAAGAAAGCAGACGATCAGGAACCGGTAATGTATGGTATGAACAGTCGTCTGGTAAAAGAAAACGGACACGTGTACGAACAGGTATGGAAAGTTGGAGGAATGTACTCGTCTGCCATTGAAAAAATTATTTCATGGTTGCAAAAAGCTGAAGATGTAGCAGAAAATGACGCGCAGCGCGAAGTTATCCGTCTGTTGATAGAATTTTATCGCACAGGAGATCTGAAACTGTTTGATGCTTATTCCATAGCCTGGCTGAAGGATACTGATTCGTTGGTGGATTTTGTGAATGGCTTTATCGAAAGCTACGGCGATCCGCTGGGAATGAAAGCAAGTTGGGAATCGATTGTCAACTTTAAGGATATGGAAGCTACTCACCGTACAGAAACCATCAGCAGTAATGCCCAGTGGTTTGAAGACCACTCGCCGGTAGATGCCCGCTTCAAGAAAACAGAGGTGAAAGGCGTTTCGGCAAAGGTTATTACAGCAGCTATTCTGGCCGGCGATCTATATCCGTCGACTGCTATCGGTATCAATCTTCCGAATTCCAACTGGATTCGTAGTGTACATGGCTCGAAGTCGGTGACGATTGGCAATCTGACCGATGCTTATAACAAAGCTGCCCGTGGTAATGGTTTCCGCGAAGAATTTGTATATAGTGAAACAGAACGCCAGTTGCTTGAAAAGTATGCCGATATAACCGATGATTTGCATACTGATTTGCATGAATGTCTGGGGCATGGTTCAGGAAAACTGCTTCCGGGAGTAGATCCGGATGCTTTGAAAGCGCATGGTTCTACGATTGAAGAAGCACGTGCCGATTTGTTCGGTCTTTACTATTTGCCCGACGCTAAAATGATAGAACTGGGACTTGTGCCGGATGCTGAGGCTTATAAGGCTGAATATTATTCGTACATGATGAACGGCTTGATGACGCAGTTGGTACGTATAGAGCCCGGGTGTACGGTAGAAGAGGCACATATGCGCAACCGTCAGCTGATAGCTCGCTGGGCACTGGAACATGGACAGGCAGAGCATGTGGTGGAAATGGTGAACCGTGACGGAAAAACTTACGTACGTATTAACGATTATGCCAAGTTGCGTATGCTGTTTGGTAAACTGTTGGCCGAAATTCAGCGCATCAAGAGCGAGGGAGATTATGAGGCAGCCCGTCAGCTGGTTGAAACGTATGCTGTACAAGTCGATCCGGTATTGCATGCCGAAGTCTTGCAACGATATCGCAGTCTGCATCTGGCTCCTTATAAAGGTTTTGTCAATCCGGTGTATACGCCACAAACCGATGAGGAGGGAAACATTACCGATGTGCATATTTCTTATTCGGAAGGGTATGCAGAGCAGATGCTCCGATATAGCAGAGATTATTCTAATTTATAATATACTTCCGTTGTAGAATACGAAATCTGCAACGGAGGATTTTATGATTGCTTTTTATTATGGACAATAATATACACGAAACAATTAAAGATATCAAATCGAAATTCCGTCTTTTCATGAACGGCATGGTTTCGCAAAGCATGCGTGAAAAAGGGATGGAGTACAAACTGAATTTCGGTATTGAATATCCCCGTATCAAGGAGATAGCTGCGGGATATGAGCCCGACCATGAACTGGCTCAGGCACTGTGGAAGGAAAATATCAGAGAATGTAAGATTCTGGCAGGTCTGCTTCAGCCGGCAGATACGTTTTATCAGGAAATAGCTGATATCTGGATAGAGGGTATGGACTATCCTGAACTGGCAGAATATACAGTGATGAATCTGTTCCAGCGTTTGCCTTATGCATCGGAAGTTGTGTTCCGCTGGATGGCAGATGAACGCGAGATGTTCCAGCTTTGTGGCTTTTTACTGATGGCGCGTTTGCTGATGAAAGGAGAAAAACTGAACGAGCGTGCTGAGGCTGAATTTCTGGATCAGGCCTGTACGGCTGTGGAAGGAGATAGCGGTCCGGTTCAGAAGGCGGCATCCGTGGCATTGCGCAAGTATGCACACCAGTCGCGTGAAAATAAAAGAACCGTAAGCAAGCAGTTGGGTATCTGGGCAAAATCGGAGAAGCCGGCTGTCAGGGCATTGGCAGAAGAGATTAAGGCAGATTTGGAATTCTGATGTTTTAGAGATTCCTGATTAGAGAAATTTTTCTTTTATTGTTTTTCTTAATTGCATAAAAAAGATTAACTTTGAACCCTGAACGAATTACCGGATGGAAGAGAATATAAAAGATAAAGCAAAACAGATTCTGACGGATTATCTTCAGAAGAACGGGCATCGGAAGACACCCGAGCGTTATGCTATACTCGATACAATCTATACCATAAAGGGACATTTTGATATAGATATGCTCTATTCCTATATGGCTGAAAAAGAAAAGTTCCGTGTAAGTCGTGCTACTCTTTATAATACAATCATACTCCTGATTGATGCGGGGCTGGTGATCAAACATCAGTTCGGCAATACTTCACAGTACGAACGTTCGTACAACAATGAAACTCACCATCACATGATATGCACCTCGTGCGGGAAAGTGTCTGAATTTGAAGATGAAACTTTGAAGCAGGCTATTGCCGACACAAAGTTGAAAGGTTTTCATGCTTCGCACTATTCCTTGTACATATACGGGTTGTGCAACAAGTGTATGGCGGCTAAACGTAAGAAAAGTAAATAAACTTATTATAAAAGTTGGAAATCATGAAAGTAGATGTTTTGCTAGGTTTACAATGGGGCGACGAAGGAAAAGGGAAAGTAGTCGATGTCTTGACTCCGCGCTATGATGTTGTTGCTCGTTTTCAGGGAGGACCGAATGCAGGTCATACTCTTGAATTTGAAGGTCAGAAATATGTACTCCGCTCTATTCCTTCCGGAATATTTCAGGGAGATAAAGTAAATATTATCGGAAACGGTGTTGTTCTTGATCCGTCTTTGTTCAAGGCAGAAGCCGAAGCGCTGGAAGCAAGCGGTCATCCTTTGAAAGAACGTTTGCACATTTCAAAGAAGGCTCATTTGATTTTGCCTACTCACCGTATTCTGGATGCTGCTTATGAGGCTGCAAAAGGAGCTTCTAAAGTAGGTACTACAGGTAAGGGTATCGGTCCTACTTATACTGATAAGGTAAGCCGTAACGGACTTCGTGTAGGAGATATCCTGCATAACTTTGAAGAAAAATATGCAGCAGCTAAAGCTCGTCACGAACAGATTCTGAAAAGCCTGAACTATGAGTATGACATTACCGAACTGGAAAAACAGTGGATGGAAGGTATTGAATACTTACGTCAGTTTAATTTGGTAGACAGCGAACATGAAATCAATAATTTGCTGAAAGCAGGCAAGAGTGTTTTGTGTGAAGGTGCTCAGGGTACAATGCTGGATGTTGACTTCGGTTCTTATCCGTTTGTTACTTCTTCTAATACAATTTGTGCCGGTGCTTGTACAGGTCTGGGTCTTGGCCCGAATAAAATCGGTGAAGTGTATGGTATCATGAAAGCTTACTGTACACGTGTTGGAGCAGGACCGTTCCCAACAGAATTGTTCGATGAAACAGGTAAGACTATCCGCGATCTGGGACACGAATATGGTGCAGTAACTGGTCGTGAACGTCGTTGCGGTTGGGTTGACCTGGTAGCTTTGCGTTATGCTATTATGGTGAATGGAGTTACTCAGCTGATTCTGATGAAGAGCGATGTGCTCGATGGATTTGAAACTATCAAGGCTTGTGTAGCTTATAAGGTTAATGGTGAAGAAATCGATTACTTCCCATTCGATATTACCGAAGGAGTTGAACCTGTATATGTAGAAATGCCGGGTTGGAAGACCGACATGACTAAGATGACAAGTGAAGATGAATTCCCAGAAGAATTCAATGCTTATATTGCTTTCCTTGAAGAACAGTTGGAAACTCCTATCAAGATTGTATCTGTAGGTCCGGACCGTGCACAGACTATCGAACGTTACGTTGAAGATTGATTCGGAAATCTGAGATATAATAAATAATATAACGAAAGCCCGTTGGTAATATTCCGACGGGCTTTGTTTTTATCTTTCTAATAAAGCAGGCATACACAGTATTTCTGTGGTGCTTTCAGGGAGATTACTTTTCCTCCTTTTAGACGTGTCTGCTCTTTTCTGAATATTTCTCCGTTTACCGGATTGATCCATACTACCTTATATGTCTTCCGGTCATGACTCAGGTCCAGGTGGATATCTGTTTCAAGACAATATACGAGGTATCCCTTTTGGGCTTTTCCCATCACCCATTGCCGGTTGCTTTCTGTAAGTGAAGCGATAGGCTGAAACTCTGAAGCCAGTGTATATACATCCATAGCTTCGATAGGAGGAACTTTTGCCAGTGAACCGCCTGCCATGAAAACAGCCCAGTTGGCTGCATTACCTTCGACGTTGCGTGGCATGGCAGCGTTGTAGGTTACCGCTTTTTCCGGATAACGGGAACGATATTCGTATACAGCCCGATAAATGCTTTCACAAGAAGTTGTACCGGGATTGATGAGCCGTGCCCACTGTCGGGGAGCCAGACTACATCCTCCTTGGGGCTCATACAAGCTTCCGTCGTTACGATAGTGCCATTGCCGGATGTCGATGATGTCTACCATTTTATTATAGAGAGAATCTTGCAGAACGGCATCCTGCACATCTTTGGTTGCTGTCAGGGCTACCAGTTGATGGTTGGGGCAGGAAGCGATTTCTTCCAGCCAGAACTTCATGAAATGTAACGGACCGGTATATTCCATTCCGATGCTGTGTATGACTCCATTGTTGTCGTGGAACGTATTAACGCTTTGCCGGATAAACAACTGATGATATTTTCTGATAACCGGACGGGTTATGTCATAGAATTGTTCGGCCATATATACACGCTTGTCGCCTGCAAACAATGTTTTCTCGGGGAATCCAAGATTGTTGATGTTGTTTGCCGAACGCCAGGGATAGTCACACCAGTGCGCTCCTTCTTCTATGATGTTATGCTGGTTGTAATGGTCGTGCCAGAGTAACAGATTCTTTCTGTCGGCAAGGTCGACAAACTGTTTGAGTCTGTACCAATACCAGGGATTGAATTTATTTAAATCGTATTTACTCAGTCGGTCTTGCGCTTCTCCTGTTCCACTGCGACTGTATGGATATTCGTTGAAAGGAGCCCAGACCTCCGAGTCAGCCTGCATGTTCCGCTCATGATCGTTTCGCCGGCGTTCGTACCATAATCCTGTGCGGTGGTGCAACACATGGCTTCCCGATGCCTCCAGTTGCCGGGCAATGCTGTCCGGTTCTTCCGTATATCCGTGTCCGGTTCTTCCCGGATAAAAAAGTGTGAGTGAACCAATGCCCTGCCATCCTGTTGTTCCCGGTTCCGACTTATGTGGATAAGTGCCTCTGGTCATTATCTGACTTCCTCGTGTCACCCATCCGTTGCGGATAGTGAGTGGAGCAGACTTTACGGCATCAGTATGTTCTTTTCTCGGTTTATATTTAACTTGTGAAATTTCCGGAATGTTATGTATGCTGCAATCTATTGGGTATGATACAATCATGCTGTCTATCCATTTATCCATTCGGATATCAGGATGTAATGATTGCTTAGACATCCAAGCTGCATATTCTACCGTAGGTTTGGCTGTTTCGAGTGTATGATAAACAAAAATCTTATTTTCTTCCAGCTCTTGTTTTTTCCCTGTACGTTCTGTCAGCTGTGCGTAAAATATGCTTTCCGGTTTTATGAATGTATGGGATAACTGATAATATCCGTTGCCGTAAGGCTGAGTCCACATACCATAAGCCCAGTTGTGTGCTGTCGGAGGGGTAACACAGTGAGTCTGTGAAGCCCGACCTTGCCAGAAAAGAGAATTGGCGGCTGTCCATCCTGCTCCCTGATCGGATATGTCGCGATAGCCATACTCCAGATTTCCCCCGGATACGGTAATCTTATCCATCAGAATACCGTTCGAAAATCCTCCGGTAGACCCGCTGAAACTGTAAGGACATTCTGAATGACATTGTACAAAGGCATTGGGTCCCGGCACACCTTTTCCGACACTGAAATCACGATAGCCGTTTTCGGAATAGCAACGCTGGAAAAGTGTTTGCTGGCCGAGAGTGTGAAAGGCATACCGCCTATGATTTGCTATTTCTGAAACCGGCTCCAGAAACTTACAGTCTTCTACGGTTATCTGGCTGCTTCCTTCCAGCAACATCACTGCCGAACCGGCAAAATGCTTGGCTGTTACTCTTCTTACCCATCCGTCTTGTATGTGATTGAAGGTAATAGCCTGCCAGCGGTGATTTTCATCTTTGGGATTGGCCGCATCAAAATCGGAAATGCAGCATAAGTTTTCTATACCTATATTATATATACGTCCGGTCCATTTCAGGGGAGTGACATATCCTCCTCCATATTCAGGATCAAGGCTCATGGTAATTGGCACGTCTATTTCGATACCTTCCTTACTGACTTGAGTGACGTTACGTTCCCATGCCATGGTGTATTGTCCGGGCTGCCATTTCGAAAAGTTGTACTCCTGCTGGTTACCCAGACGGTCTGTTCCTAGCTCTGCAAGCCACTCGGGAGTACACGGGCGTATTACTCGTATTTTATCTCCAACCTTTAAATGCTTGTCGGCCGAAGCTAAAGGAATGAAAGTTGCATTTACAGGAACATATTTGTCGGAAACTTTCAGGCTGTCGGATGTTTTGGCATTGTCATATCCCAGTATACGGATTAATTCGTTTTTTGTAAATCCTTTTGCTTGCAAAACTGTTCCTCCTGAAGCGTTGCATCCGCTACCACGTAGTACAATACCGCTTTTGCGTATCAATAACTGTCCTTCGATGTGGTATATGCCCGGAAGCAGCTGTATAGCTCCCCGGAACTGATTATCCTGCAAGGGGAGAGAACTGACATAATCAATTGCCCGCTGGATGACGGCTGTTGCATCACCTTGAGGCGGATGAACATAGACTTTGGCTTCTATATAAGGAATGGGATGTTCCGATCGCTGATATCCGCAATATGAAAAATCAGGAACCCGGTCGCCGTTAGGGTAAGCATAATATACGATTTTTCCTTCTTCCGTTATGTGGATAGGCATGCCTGGATGTGTTTTAAAATGTCCGCTTGAGTGACAGCAAATACATATGCCGGCGGATAATAGAAGAAATTTTTTTGTCGCGTTTTTCATAAATAAGTAATATAATGATTGATTTGTATAAGCAAATGTATAAAATAAAAGGAAATAAATGCTACCTTTGCCTGCACTTTGTAAAGTTGGAACGAATATATGATTTCTATTGAAGGACTGAAAGTTGAGTTTGGAGTTACTCCTTTGTTCGAGGATGTTTCATTTGTTATAAATAAGAAAGACCGTATAGCATTAGTAGGTAAAAATGGTGCGGGAAAATCGACCATGCTGAAGATTCTGGCAGGCCTGCAACAACCTACTGAAGGGAATGTTGCTGTACAGCGAGGAGTGACAATCGGATATTTGCCTCAGGTGATGATTCTGAGTGATACGCGTACGGTAATGGCTGAGGCCGAAATGGCATTCGAACATATATTCGAGTTACAGGATAAGTTGGCAAAAATGAATCAGGAACTTGCCGACCGTACGGATTACGATTCGGAAAGTTATCATGAACTGATAGATCGGTTTACTCACGATAACGAACGCTTCCTGATGATGGGCGGTACAAATTACAGAGCGGAAATAGAACGTACCTTGGTCGGACTCGGATTCAGCCGGTCTGATTTTGATCGTCCTACCAGTGAGTTCAGTGGAGGATGGCGTATGCGTATTGAGCTGGCAAAGCTGTTGTTACGCCGCCCTGATGTATTGTTGCTGGACGAGCCGACCAACCATTTGGATATTGAAAGTATTCAATGGCTGGAAAACTTCCTGAAAATGAGTCCCGGTGCTGTTGTGCTGGTCAGTCACGACCGTGCTTTCATCAATAACGTAACAAACCGGACTATCGAGATATCTTGTGGACGTATTTATGACTATAAGGTTGCTTACGATGAATTTGTCGTCCTCCGTAAAGAACGTCGCGAACAGCAGTTGCGTGCGTACGAAAATCAGCAGAAGGAGATAAAGGATACTGAAGACTTTATAGAGCGTTTCCGCTATAAAGCGACAAAAGCCGTTCAGGTACAAAGCCGTATCAAGCAACTGGAGAAAATAGTTCCTATTGAAATAGATGAAGAAGATAACTCAGCACTTCGTTTGAAATTTCCTCCTGCCATGCGTTCCGGCAATTATCCGGTAATTTGCGAAGGGGTAAAGAAAGCATATGGCGACCATGTTGTGTTTCATGATGTAACTTTGACTATCAATCGTGGAGAGAAAGTTGCTTTCGTTGGAAAGAACGGTGAAGGTAAGTCAACTCTCGTGAAATGTATCATGGATGAAATTCCATACGAAGGAAAGCTGGTAATAGGACACAATGTACAGATCGGCTATTTTGCACAGAATCAGGCGCAGCTGCTTGATGGAAATCTGACTGTTTTTGATACGATAGATTCTGTTGCCAAAGGAGATATACGCTTGAAAATACGCGATATATTGGGGGCATTTATGTTTGGCGGGGAAGCTTCCGACAAGAAAGTAAAGGTACTTTCGGGAGGGGAGCGAAGCCGACTGGCGATGATAAAACTGTTGCTGGAACCGGTAAACTTCCTGATACTGGACGAACCTACCAACCACTTGGATATGCGTTCCAAGGATGTGCTGAAAGAGGCTATCCGTGAATTTGACGGTACGGTGATAGTAGTTTCTCACGACCGTGAATTTTTGGACGGACTGGTTACAAAGGTTTATGAGTTTGGAGGAGGTGTAGTGAAAGAACATATTGGAGGGATTTACGATTTCTTGCAGAAAAAGAAAATGGAAAACCTCAATGAACTTCAGCTTTCTCAGTCGCCTACTGTTTCTGCTGCGAAGAAAGAAGAACCGGTACAGGCCAGTGACAATAAACTTTCGTACGAAGCACAGAAAGAGCAGAACAAAAAAATCCGTAAACTGGAAAAACAGGTTGCAGATTGTGAAACGCTTATTGAACGTCTGGAAAAAGAAGTTGCCGAACTGGAAGAACGGATGGCTACTCCAGAAGGGGCATCGGATATGAAATTATACGAACAGCATCAGCAACTCAAAAAACGGATTTCGGATGCTGAAGAAGAATGGGAGAATGTTTCTCTTGAACTGGAAGAACTTAAAAGTTAAAACTGCTAATTATAATTGATTATGAAAACAAAACTTTTTGCTGCTATGGCAGTGCTGGTTGCTGCTGCCATGACAGGTTGTGCCGGACAAAAGGAAGCTAAAACTACTTCCGGTATCAACTTGGAAAATCTTGACACTACAGTTGCTCCAAGTCAGGATTTCTATCGTTATGCATGTGGCGGCTGGATGAAGAATCATCCTCTCACAGACGAGTATTCTCGTTATGGAACATTTGAAGTGCTGATTGAAAACAACCGCAAACAATTGCAGGAACTTATCGAAGGACTGGCTTCTAAGCAGAATGAACCGGGTTCGCTGGCTCAGAAGATCGGGGATGTGTATAACATGGCAATGGATAGCGTGACTCTTAACAAAGAGGGCATGGCTCCGGTAAAGGCAGAAATGGATAAAATTGCTGCTTTGAAGGATAAAAAAGAAATTATCCCTATGGTAGTAGAACTGCTGAACTGTGGTATCGGAACTTATTTCTCAAGCTTTGTTTATGCAGATCCGAAAAACAGTGATGTCAATATGTTCCAGATTGCTCAGGGTGGATTTAACTTGGGTGAGAAAGAATATTACCTCGACAATGACAGCGCAACTGTAAATGTGCGTGAAAATTACAAGAAATATATTGCTAAACTCTTTACTCTGGCAGGATTCTCTGAAGCTGAGGCTCAGCAGAAAATGGCTGATGTAATGGAAATAGAAACTTCTATCGCTAAGGAAGCTTTCAACGCTGTACAGCAACGTAATCCAGAGGCTAACTACCATAAGATGTCGTATGCCGATCTGAAAAAGACTTTCTCTGGTATTGACTGGGATACTTATTTGAAAGGCTTGGGCATCAAGGAAGTTACTGAATTGAACGTGATGCAGATAGAACCTCTGAAAGAAGTTGAAAAACTGATCAACACACTTCCTGTATCAAAACATATCTCTTATTTACAGTATAATTTGCTGGACGCTGCTGCTCCTTATCTGAGTGATGACTTTGTAACAGCTCGTTTCGATTTCTATGGAAAGGTATTGTCTGGACGTCAGCAGAACTCTCCTCGCTGGAAGCGTGCCGTTAGCGCTGTAGAAAGCATGCTGGGTGAAGCTGTAGGACAAATGTATGTAGAAAAATATTTCCCTGCAGCAGCCAAAGAACGTATGGTTAAGCTGGTTAAGAATTTACAGGATGCTCTTGGAGAACGTATTAAGGCTCAGGAATGGATGAGTGACAGCACGAAGATGGTTGCTTTGGAAAAACTGTCTACTTTCCATGTTAAGGTGGGATATCCTGACAAGTGGAAAGATTATTCAAATCTGGACATCAAGAAGGACTCTTATTGGGCTAATGCTTGCCGTGCAAACAAATGGGGATTGGATGACATGTACAGCCGTCTGGGAAAACCTGTTGATAAGGATGAATGGCTGATGACTCCACAGACTGTAAATGCTTATTATAATCCTTCTACTAACGAAATCTGCTTCCCGGCAGGTATCCTGCAATATCCGTTCTTCGATATGAACGCTGATGACGCATTCAACTATGGTGCTATCGGTGTAGTAATCGGTCATGAAATGACTCACGGATTCGATGATCAGGGTCGTCAGTATGACAAGAATGGTAACCTGACCGACTGGTGGGCAGAAGGTGATGCAGAACGTTTCGATGCTCGTGCAAAAGTGATGGTTGATTTCTTCAACAATATCGAAGTATTACCGGGACTGAAAGCTAACGGACAACTGACTTTGGGTGAAAATCTGGCAGACCATGGAGGTTTGAATGTTTCATATCTTGCATTCCAGAATGCAATGAAAGAAAATCCTCTGGGTGATGTAGACGGATTTACTCCGGAACAGCGTTTCTTCTTGGCTTATGCAACCGTATGGGCTGCCAATACTCGTGAAGAAGATATGCGTTCTCGTACAAAATCAGATCCTCATTCATTGGGCGAATGGCGTGTAAATGGTGCTCTGCCTCATATTCAGGCTTGGTATGATGCCTTCAATATCACTCCGGAAAGTCCGATGTATATTGCTCCTGAAAACCGTGTAAATATCTGGTAATACAGTTCTTTATATACCTTAGAAAAGGTCATGTCAAGGCAATTTAGGTTTGCCGTGGCATGGCCTTTTTTATTGTATTTAGTCTGATGCCGTAGAGGGGAAAAAGATGAATCTTGACGTTTTCTGTCTAAAAACATAGTTTAGTAACACGAATAAATTTGTTGCATTTCTGCTCATTAATTTCTAATTTGCGCATCACTATGTTAGAGATATGAAAAGCATATCCTTTTGTTCAATAATTAAATCTTGAAATACCATGAAAGTATATCAGACCAACGAAATTAAAAACATTGCCCTGCTTGGCAATGACGGATCAGGTAAAACCACCCTCACAGAAGCGCTGCTCTATGAGAGTGGTATTATAAAACGTCGCGGCAGAATCACTGCCAAAAATACAGTCAGCGACTATTTTCCGGTAGAGCAGGAGTATGGTTACTCGGTCTTCTCTACCGTTTATCATGTAGAGTGGAATGGCAAAAAACTGAATATCATCGACTGTCCGGGAAGTGATGACTTTGTGGGAGCTGCTATTACAGCATTGAACGTAACGGATACGGCTATTTTATTGTTGAATGGCCAGTATGGTCCCGAAGTAGGTACACAAAATCATTTCCGTTATACTGAAAAGTTGGGAAAACCTGTGATTTTCCTGGTAAACCAGCTTGATAGTGAAAAATGTGATTTCGATCATGTATTGGAACAGTTGAAGGAAAATTACGGTTCTAAAGTTGTTCCGGTTCAGTATCCGTTGGCTACAGGACCAGACTTCAATTCGTTGATCGATGTACTTTTGATGAAAAAATATTCATGGGGTCCTGACGGTGGAGCACCGACTATCGAAGAAATTCCTGCTGAGGAAATGGAAAAAGCTCAGGCTTGGCATAAGACTCTGGTAGAAGCTGCTGCCGAACATGATGAAACTTTGATGGAGAAATTCTTCGAATCTGAATCGCTTACAGAGGACGAAATGCGTGAAGGTATTCGTAAAGGATTGGCTGCACGTGGTATGTTCCCTGTTTTCTGTGTATGTGCAGGTAAAGATATGGGAGTTCGCCGGCTGATGGAATTCTTGGGTAATGTTGTTCCATTTGTTGATGAAATGCCTACTGTACATAATACACGTGGTGTTCCTGTTGCTCCTGATGCAAACGGACCTACTTCTTTGTATTTCTTTAAAACAGCAGTTGAACCACATATCGGAGATGTACAGTACTTCAAGGTTATGAGTGGAGTTGTACACGAAGGTGATGATTTGAATAATGCCGATCGTGGTTCTAAAGAACGCATGGCACAGCTTTATGTATGTGCCGGAGCTAACCGTGAAAAGGTAGACGAACTTCGTGCGGGAGATATCGGATGTACAGTGAAACTGAAAGATGTGAAGACAGGAAATACCTTGAATGGTAAAGACTGCGAAAATCGTTTTAACTTTATTAAGTATCCGAATCCGAAATATACTCGTGCTATTAAGCCTGTCAATGAAGCTGATACAGAAAAGATGATGGCTGTATTGAACCGCATGCGTGAGGAAGATCCGACTTGGGTAGTAGAACAGTCTAAAGAGTTGAAGCAGATTTTGGTTCATGGTCAGGGTGAATTCCACTTGCGTACCTTGAAATGGCGTCTGGAAAACAATGAAAAGCTTCAGGTACAGTTCTATGAACCTAAGATTCCATATCGTGAAACTATTACAAAAGCTGCTCGTGCCGATTATCGCCACAAGAAACAGTCGGGTGGAGCTGGTCAGTTTGGTGAAGTTCATCTGATTGTAGAACCTTATTATGAAGGAATGCCTGCTCCTGAACTGTATAAATTCAA
>OGXU01000894.1_pt1 | contig 16407 bp, 21 predicted proteins | sample 1576381 | NCBI WGS metagenome assembly OGXU01 (sample SAMEA3541544, study PRJEB24748) | human gut metagenome | biome: human gut; feature: human-associated habitat; material: faeces | place: China | collected 2012 | reverse complement strand
TATCTGGGATCACCGCTCCGTTTGCCGAAAATTTTAGAACAACAGGTCTGACACTTTAGCACGTTAAAGTGTTAAACTTCACCGCGTTAAAGTGGTAGCGTGTGAAAGTATGAACAAATCATGTCACAATTATTAACAAACTATGAACTAAATAATATCAAGAAATCTTCTGATAAGAGGTTAAATTATATCATTGTTTATATTCTGATATTTGCTATAATATAATCAGAAAGAGAAAAAGAAAAAACAAAGACTCAAGGAAAGACTTGAAGAAAGGTTAAAACTATGTTAGTAAAGAATGCTGAGAATTATATCAATCGTTTAAAGAAGATGATTATAGCGCGTTTTGGTAATATTGAAACAGCTATCACACATGATGATGATTGTGATATTCACGCTGTACAGATATCTTTCTTATTAAATGGTAAGTATTCATGGGTATGCGCATATGATGATGATGATGTTATCACATATTATGTATCTGGTAAGGGGCACACCAAAGAAATGACAATTGAAGATACACAGGTTAAGTCAATGTATAAAGTTCTTGATAAGGTGGAAGATCTTGCATATGAGACAGATATTGAAGCAACAGAAACCTCAGAATCCTCAAAAATCGAAGAAGCAACAGAAGATTATAACGAATATGAGGAAATTTTAGACAGCAAGGAGTCAACCGAACACGACAGAATCAATTACCTTATGGAAACGCATAGTACCCCAACTATAAATTTTGAGTATCGCAATTTAATGTATACAGACGAATACAAAGCCGCACACCCCGAACACAATGAAATGTCATTACCGTGCAGAGTATGTACACATTTTTGCACAAGATTTGACACTGAAAATTATAGAATGGAATATTGCTGTCGAAAAAATAAAGAGAATGAGAAAAAAGCAATTAAAAATTTCGAATGGCATCACGTCAACCTCAACACTCTCGCCAACCTTGATTTTGATATGTTAGACGAAAAGCGTCAGATTTACTTGTCAGCATACAGAGACTTAAAACAAACACTCTCATACTTGCGAAAGTGCAAGACGCAAGATACATATGATACATGTTTCATTCGTTACACTAGAAGAAAAAATATGTTATGGGCTGAGGGGGAAATTTCTGATGCTATGTGGAAATATATAGAAAGAAAGTTATCAATGCAAAATGTTGAAAGTGGTGTGTGGGCTTCAAAATGTGAGGACGCAACAGGACACCATGAATCACGTAGATACAATAAAAGTAGAGCATAACAATCACAGCTGTCATAACGGCTTGACGGTGAGAAATGGAGCAAATATGAATCTTTATGGAATTTACAAGCGCAACACAATCGACAATGTATCAGAAATGAACGCATTACTAGATGACACCCTCGATTATTGCCACAGACGCGGCTTGCACTATGTCACATGTGCAGACGTTCCAGGCTATATGAATGAAGGTTGTTCAACCGTACACGCATATAATGGAAAGTATGGAAAAGGCATAGTTCGCACAAGACCATGTTTCTATAAAGGCAGACGGTCAACCAATTACATGACTATCGAATATTGGGTGAAAGGAGAATTAAATGACACAAAAATTTAAGTATTATGTAACACTTGCATATCTTGACACATCTGAGGATGATGTAAAATTTGAATACATTGAAAATCAAGCTTACAACGCTAAAGACGCGGTAGCGTTGGCAAAAAGCTATATGTCACAATTTGGAAATGTGCAAGGGTTGACCGTAATTGAAGTATCACGCAAATAGAAAGTGAGGATTGACCATGGATGCATTAACCACAAAACAGAAATACCAGATGTATGATGAAATCGGAGAATTACTTCTCAAATATGGCAAGGACAAAACAACAAAACGAATGATTGCATCATTTTTTCAAGAAGTCCAAAAGGTTGAAACTTCAAAAGAGCTTATAAGCATGTCATTTGTCTTAACATCCCTTAGCTATCTTCTTGAAATAACCTTCCCAACCAAATAACAAACAATACAGCCGCCATTTGGTGGCTGTATTTATTAAGAACCGAACTTCACGCCATAGCCGTATATAAAAATTTCTTTCGCAATAAGCGGATCATTATTGAAATTATATGTCACATTGGTGCTATGAATATTGTTCAATGAAATAGTCTTAGCAGGTGTGGTATCAATAATACAATCTCCAAAAGGTAAAAAAATGAAAGTGCCAAATGTACCATCTGTTTTATAAGCCTTGAATGCGAACCCCATTGGAATGACAATATCATTATCGTATTTGCTAATTGAAATATTGCCAACGTTTCCATGCCAATAATGGTCATCCAGATTGTAAACTACGCTCACAGTGGGGCGATCATCAATGTATTCACTAGCATATCGTACAATCTTTGTTTTCTGTAATGATGATATATCAAGCTCAACACTCTTCCCCCAACTATCCACATACTCGAACGCATTAACAACATCATCCCTCAGCTTTCTCACCCCACGCCAAAACGCAAGATTAGAAAATCTTTCTGGTAAATTCTTCATTGGTTCCAAATATTTCAATAAATCCATATATAATACCTCTCTTTCTAATTAACCATTCTCAGCGATACAATAAATATATAAATCCCAAGCTGTTGCAATTGATACATCTTCTGCATTTGGTACAGCCGCTAAGGTAATGCTTTGTGGCACAATTGCAAGTTTTGCATTAGTTCCAGTTTTTGGAATTTGTAAACGTACATCGGCTTGTACAGCAAAACTTGTATATGCCAACTTATTATCAATTTTAACAATGGTACTATCTTTAGTTAAAAAAGGAATGTAACTTGTCATAAGCTTAACTTCATCCATCGTGTACCCAAACTCTTTTGTTAATGTAAGGTTGAAAAAACCATTAGCGGGATATAAAGCATCAGCCTTGAAATTTGGTGCAACGGCATTTATTTGTGCAATGGTTGGTTTAGAAGTCCAAACGCTTTTACGTACCGCAATGAATGGTAACTTTACAAGAGCAACAGGTTGACCTAAATAGCCTATTTGAATAGTTCGTTTCGGTTTTGTCACTGTGTCATGCCATTTTAAATTGTTGGACAATTCCCAATTTGATTTACTGTCACCGCTTGCGAAGTCAATGACATTTGTGCAAAACCAGTCCCACCATGCACCCCAAACAGTCGCCCAGACTGAATCATTGTCGGTTAAATCAAGAATTGTCTGAGGTGGAATAATGTTTAGATTCTTCAACAAATCTTCCAACTTTTTCACCCTAGCCTCTAACGCGGTCATGTCAGCTTGAATTTGCGTAATTGAGTTGTTTATATCTGTAATTGACTGTTTAATATCTGTAATTTCATTTTCAACGTTTGAAATTCTATTCTCTACATTATCTAAACGATGCTCGATATTCGAAATGTCATTTTTGATATTGGTCAATTCTGTTTGTATAGACTGTAACTCATTTTCGATATTCGTCACTCTAGTATCAAGGGCTTGATACTTTGCATACAAATCTTTTAAAGATTCTTCTACACTTTTTGCCCACACATTAAATTCATTGTTAAATTCATTCAAAGCGTCAATAACGTCATTCAATTTCGCCCACAAAGCACATACCTTTTGTAGTAGTGACAAACAATCATCAAAAAGCAAAGGAATCGTAAATTGATGATGCCAACAAAAGCCCAAATGCTCTTTGTCGGGCGGGTTGATAATAGGTATATTTGCCATATATTACACCTCACTTTCATAATTCTAAACTCATTATATCATAAGTTCCATTTTCGTCAATCACCTAAATAGCCCTAAAAAATTGTGCTTCAGTCTATCACAAATTTCCGTCTCAAAATCCCAAACCGCTGTTGTGTAACTCTGTGCGTTAGTTGCCGCGTTGCCGCTTGAGCCGTGGTGAGTTGTCCTATCATCAACATGATTTTTTGAAACATTTGTCAAATAGTTATCATCGAGTAAATCTGTTTGACCTTGCGGTGTATCTAAAAACTTATGCCAATCATCAGTTACATGCTCACTTACGTTGTTTTCTGTCTCAAACATTTTCTCCGTGTTGTAAGCTTCAAACCGTGCTTTTAGCTTGATATTCAGTTCGGGCATAATTCTCGCCATGTCACCTCGCATGTGCTCACGGAAAAGAAAGTCTGTTTCATAACCAATTTCCCACTCCAGAAAATGACGAATTATCATGTCGTTAATCGGCTTTCTAAAATCCTCACTGAAAAGCGGATAATCGTCAAGCCCAAAAGCCGCAAAATCATAATTATCAAACAAGCTTTTGTTCGATTTCCTGTCATTTCCAATTTGCGAATTTTGCAAAATATCATAGACATGGAGCGTATAAGCCGCCCCCACATCATACCAATACTTATCATTGTCCAAAAAATTAGTGTCAATCATTGGAATTGCCATTATCCTCACCCTCACTTTCTTGAGCTTCTAAACCGCTGTTCTTAACTTCCTTCACTGTCTCTCTATTGGTGTCCATAACTGAAAATTGGTCTAGCAAACCAGCATCGCCAATTACTCTATCATTAAACGTTGCCTTAACATCAAGCCCGAACTTAGCCTTGCATTGATCACAGAAATTTTGTCTTGCTGTTTCGTAGCTGTTACGTAGCACCATTAAAGTAGGTGCATCTTGCATTACTTCAAGGCTTGAAACTTGTGCAACTTTTGACTGTGTCCTACCATTGACACCCAGCATAAACATAAAGTCTGACATAAGCATAGACTTTAACTGCTCCACACTACCAGCCACGAAAGGAGCTGGTGTCTGATACACAATTTGGCGAATATCGTCATATTGACTTTTTAAAGGTGACATATCCCTAGTAAATACAACAGGTTTATGACCAGCAATTTGTTCATACAAATTGGCAAAAGTCATTTCCTGTCCGTCTGGTGCATTCAAAACGGCTGGTGTGTTCTGTGCTTTCAGATTGACATTTATACACCTGTCACATTCATATAGCAAAGCCGCGAAGTGCCGACACAAGCCGTCGATGGAAACAATGTCGTAATTTGTAAACGGGGATAGGCTAGCGGTAAGCGTCGCAACTTCTTTAATATCTCTAGTAACACTGTTCGTAAACGTCTGACACTGATACTTTGTCGCGCCACCGTACCATGTAAGTGTGCTTGCCGCCACACATTCACCAACAACAAAAAATTCAGATTCCTTCCATAGTCCGCCCAGCTTGCCTAAAACAAAATTCTCGTTTAAAATGCAATTTGCATGACGGTATATATCATCATCCTCAAACGGTAAACCTTCAAAAGTCCACGCATCAACAGCAATCCTACGAAGAAAACTGTAATATAGTCCAATCGTCAGCAGATTTTCCGCTTGTGTGTTCTGATTTTTAGTATTTCTTTTCAAACTCATACACCTCACTTTCTATTATTAACGTTCCACGTGGAACATGGAAAATAGAGCGTTGACCTTCACCCTCACCCCACACCCCTCAGCCCTCAGCCTTCCACCCTCATTTTACCATATTGACCGTCATTGTCAATTACCAATTTTCAGTGGTAGCACATTCGCAAAGTATTTTAAAGACCAATACGGGCAAAACATACTTCTAGCATCAATTCCCCCTATTGGTGGGGGCGGTGTTGTTGGTTGCACAACCTCAGTTGTACCGCTACCTGTTGCACTTCCAGCATTTCCACCAGCCGGATTGACAGGGGCTTTCGAGTCTGAGTCTGAAATTGTACCTTCACCAATTTGGATAACTCCCGTTTGGGCTTGCATGTCGGCAAATACTCTGTTGTACTGTGTAGTTGTCCAACGATTGCCGTCATTTGCACCCGTTTTAGCGTTTTGACGTGCCATGACCAATTTTATCCAATCACTTTCTGTCTCTTTTCCTGTTGTGCCCGTGAAGATATCTTTTACAGCGTCCCAGTATCCGCTGTCACGTATGGCGATACTTGCGGCAGTTCCAACAGCATAAGCACCAACGTTTGAAACATCATACCCCAAATGCTTTTGTATTTCACTTCTTATCAGACTGTAATAGTTGTTAAACATTGCCCAGTTTTGCATTTTTGAAAATTCTGATAAGTGATTATTTGTATAGTCGATGAAAAGCTGTTTCAAACCGCTGTTGCTGACAAGTTCCTCATTACCGACACCCAAATCAATGTATGGTTGAAAGCCGCTAAAAAGATTTGGATAGTGCTGTATACAAAATTGCATAAAAGGCACTAGTCCATAACGATAATCAAATTGATATCGTCCGTATGCTCTACCCTTATCTCCGTTTATATACCAACCACTAGTGTCAGAATATTCTTTACCAGACTCGAAAACTTGCCAATTTATCCACATTCGCGCACCAACTTGCTCATTTTCTTTCTTTTCTTCCGGAACAGGCTGTGTCGATTCTGAATTTTGTACAACTATAGCCGTATGCCCAGGCATGTGTAGAATGTCGCCCACTTGCAAGTTATCACCTGTTGTCAAATATTTACTGTCATACAATATATCAAACAGCTCTGTGTTTTTAAGCTGTTCTAGTTCGTTGTATGTATTCATACTTGTACTTACTAGAATATTGAGACAATTTAATATACATGCAACTAAAGCAGAGCAGTCAGTTGCGCAAGGTACTTTAACGTCTTTTGGTTTCCACCCGACTTTTCGACACTCATTTGTAAAAGTTTCCCTTCTATGTTGATTGTAACCAACATTTTGATTGTCGCATGATTCTATCATAAGTGTAGCAATTCCACGGGCGACGTCTGGGCGGTTGCGAATACGTGCAATCCAGTCCCAGCGCCTACCGTCTCCAGTTTGCGGAAACCAACCTGTTACACGGACTTCAAGTCCGTTTTGATCTCCGTCTCTGCCGCCCCAAAGATTGCCGTTCTCATCTTTAGACGCTTCGCCAATATATGTTGCCATATCAACCGCCCTCACTTTCTGGAAAATGATTTTCGAGAATCTTGTCAGTGTGTTTGTAATTTCCGATACCGTGCCAAAACCAGACACCGTTATCAAGCCTGTTTGCCATGTATGCAATTGCGTTTTGCGGTGCATTTTCCGCGGTGATGATTGCGCCGCTTGTGTGTACGTAGTTTACAATTGGTAAAGAATCAATTACAATGTCGGCAAGACTGCCATTGTAGTTGTAGCCGTACATGCAAAAATAGTTGTTAAACTTTTTTATATCTTGCAATGACGGATAATACCACGCAACAGATATCATAGGGAAAAGCGCATTATACATTGCAATTGTGCCTGTTGGGTTGCCAATAGTAAGATCAGATTCTTCAAATTTTGCACCGAGATTTTCCGCGAAAGTCTCAGCGGCTTGAAGCTCACCCTTAATGTCAAGTGAAAAGAGATTTCCGATTGAAGCAACACCAAAGTTTCCAAAGTCGCGCATAACACCGCTGTTGTTTAGCTGTGTAGTCGAAAGTTGAACACTATCCCATGTACTACTTGCAAGCGAGTAGTCGCCATTAGTTCCGTTTCCGTATTGCTCTGGTGTTATAACAATACCGCCTAATTGTGACTGGTTAGCCGCCCACTTGAATTTAAACTTTTTGGCTAACAGCGCGGACTCATCAAAATAACGAAAATCATACTCTTTAGCACTTCCACCGCAATTGACTGTTAACTTGTTAAATTGTGGGGAAGTGTAAAGCTTATTCCACAAAGGTTTTTCAACAAACGATTGCACCAACTCAACCTCTCCTGTTCTATTGTCAACCTTATCAAGATTTTCGCCGCTTATGTCAGTGGCAAAAAACTTTGGCACGTGATATGCTCCAATTATGTCTTCCTGTCTACCACACTTTGCATAGCGTTTAACTACTTCTAACGCTTGTGCTCTTGACAGCTTACTTGTGTTACTTTGGACTATACCGCCGCATTCGCAAGGATTTACACTAACCAACGAGAAGAAATTATTGATTTGCCCGTAATCGCCCATGGCGAAATTTGCAATTGCCGCGTAGAAATCGCTCGATCTATCTTTGTATGTATCAGTGTCGTTTGCTGTCATAAGATAAACGCTGTCATCATCATCTTTATGAAATCCATACTCAGTTCGTGCAATTTCCCACCTGTCAACTTGTGTTGGTTCGGGGTAAAAGTTTGCAAAAAGCCCGTCACTTGCTGGGTGCTGTCTCATGACTGGGGATGGATGGAATGTGAATTTATCAAGGTAAGTCGCCCAATAATCAACAGATGTATTTACATATGTGAGTTTGTTGTTTACATACTGATAATCAATGATATAAGCAAATTCAATTCGCGACTCGTTTTGATATGCCATATAATTATAGCGTCTTAATTCATCTGCTCGTACTGGACAACGGAAAGTCTGCCCATGTCTTTCCCACGTCACATTATCATAACGTTTATAAGTAAGAACGCCAAGAAGTTCTTTTAAGAACCCCTCAGCGTTTCTTTCTGTCGGGATTAACAAGTGTTTACCGCTGTCGTCAAATGGCGAGTCAAACAAGTATACAGTTGTCATAATATCCCCCCTCTATTAAGCATTTTTGCAAATTGCAACAGCATTTCCCCACGGTCTAATGCCGTATGTCTGCCATACGTTTAAGTACTGATTCTGATACATTCCAGCGGCATTGTAGAAGTCGCCGCTTGTACTCAGATTGTCGCGGTACTCGAAAGTATTAACATCTGCAAGTACTGCAAGAATGTTTTGGTCATCCTTGATGGTTTTCCAATACTGTGTTGCAGGATCAATGGCAGATTCAAAATCTAGATAATCAAAGTCTGGGAAAGGTGTGACACGTCCGACTAAATCAGCCTTAGACATGTTGAAAGCTCCCGCTAGTGTCTCAACATTGCAGTTAACTAATACGTCACTTCTTACAAATAAATACAAACTGTCGGATGGAGTCCATGTGATTGCAGGTGTTGCTCCTACAATTCCTTGTGCTGTTGCATATGCCTGATAGTTGTTGTAGTCACTTGAAGCATGTGTGATATCAAGTGCGATTTTCTGAATGGTCTTGATAAAGCCGACAGATGAAGCGGCAGGGTCAGCCTCATCCCATGGAATTTCCTTCTTAACTACTACGTTGTTTTTAACGGAAGTCTGAATCAACTTCTTGATAAGGTTTTCTTCTTCAATCTCGTTCCCACTGAAAAGACTTGTCACCATGCCCGTTACCATACTGTCAAGCTGCTCCCATGACGTGAAAGCACCTTCCATAAGCTCTCTAGGAATAGTTACTGGAAACTGTCGTCTACGATTCTGTCGGAAATAACAAGTTTTTACATCTGGTTTTGTCACCTGTAACAGCGTTGCTCCAAGAGAAATGTCATAATCACGCCCCATGGCAGGATTGACATAGTTCATTTCCATATCAGTTCCAAGTGGAAAACCTTCTTTTTTCAGCATTGCATACTGATTGGTATACATCTTAGATTCCACGGACTGGATGACAATCTTGTTTACAACATAGTGAAGAAACTCATTCATAAATGGTGCATACTTTACAATTGGTGTCATGGCGTGACTAATAGAAGTCGCCACGGTAACTTCGCCTGTTGCCCTCATGTATTCGTTTGAGGAATTCTTTCTAGCATCGTTAAAAAGATTTACTCCGCGCTGTGCGCTTGACAGCGGTGTTGTTGTTTTTGCCATACTTTTATACCTCACTTTCTATATTAGCTATAATAGCTTAAAATGTCATCGGTTGTGACTTCATCTTTTTCGTCATCGTCATCATCCTTTGTTTTTGTGGACGGAGAAATAGAAGTTGTTACACGGTTGAACAGCTCCAAGTTCTGCTTGCTGAGTCTGTCGTTTTCCGTTTTTAGTGTTGCGTTTTCTGTCGCAATGGCTTTCTCAGCTTCATTTGAAGCTTTCGCCATGTCAAGCACGTCAACAACAATTCTTCGCATTTCATCAACTGTCATTCCATCTGGAATTGAAAGCGTTGTCACCATCTTATCAATATCAATCATGCTTTTGCCCCCTCATAGTTAATATTCGCAAAGTGAAAACTGTGCTCCCATTCATATTCTGCTATTCTGCCTAATTCAATGGTGTGTCCCTCTTTTGGCATGTGCAGAAAGAACCCGTAGCCAATGTCAATGCCGACATGTCTACCTTTACCGCCAAAAGATGAATACAATCCGTTTCCTTCTGTTCCTAAAAGCGGTGTAGTCTTTTCTGCTCCGTCATGATAGTGTCCGGTGCTGTAATTTTGTACACCTACGACAGCGGACACGAAACCGCTACAATCATATCCAATTTTACCACGCGAGAACGCTTTATAAGCGGCTAACTCTTGCGTTGTATACTTCGAGAAATACGCTGGTTCAAGGCTGATTAAAGTGTTCATCACTTCATCGGTTAGGACTTGCCCTTTTGCACCGTAAAAATATGCATATTCATCACGGTGATAAAACATAAATAACGCTTTTTTGATAACTTCATAATATGTCATGCTTTCACCTCATCTTCCAATTTTGTTTTAATCTCTGATATCATTTCCCTCAGTGAGTTAATAGCATTTGTCAACTCTTTTGTTTCCTCTTTATGAACGTCTGTCTGGTACTTGATATAGTAACACAAGATTAACGTCATACAGATCGGAAAGCCAACACTTGTAATTATCTGTGTAACTGCACTTACATCCATCACAACACCTCACTTTCTAAAAAGGTGGGCGTGTCTCCACGCCCGTGCTGACAGTTTGCACAACTACCCCGTTCTTCGCGGTCTGTCTGGTAGTCCCTAACTATAGTTTAACATATATTTAATTTCTGTCAATAAGTACACGTTTGATTAAGTCATTAAATTTTTCGCTTGCCTCTTTTGAACTTGCACAGATTTGTGACGTTCGTTTATAGTATAACATCCACTCAATCAATTTTCTTGTTGTCGGTAAATATAACTCATTTGTGAGTATATTGTTTTTTGATTTATATTTACCGTCTACAATTACCATTGGACAACGTTGTTTTTCTGGAAAAATTACTGTTATTCCAAAGTCTGCTATATAGACACGGTTGGTTTTAACCGTTAACTCTGCGTACCACTTCCATGATAAATGATTAAAAATGTCGGGGTATACTTCTTCTTGCCAAGCTCCATTTATAGTCATGTCATTTGTTTGGGACTCATAAACGGCTAAATGTTTTGACACGTGTGCTTTTTTTGGCGGTTCGGTATACAGAACACAAATTTTCAGTGCATCGCCATCCTCAAGTTTACGATTGAAAATGTAAACTTTTCCCTGTTCTAGTTTACGTGCATCAATGTTGTAATAATCAAACAGAGGGCTTTTGGGGTTGATACTGTTTGCACATGCTACAATTTTAACATCTTTTCTTCTTCTAACTATAGTTGAAAGCTGTTGACTATAACCTTTCAAAAATTCATTTCTGGAAAGTGGTATAATTGTAGTAGTGTCAACATCTTCGATAAATTCATCTAAAAATATAGTTTTAACGCTATCGTATCCATTACCTTTGTATTTCATCCATGAAGCTATTGAAGAACTATAGCCACATGGTGAGTATACCCATTTATTGTTACGTCCCAATTCTTGTTTGCGGTAAACACCACTATAGTAATTCAAGTTCGCTTCTTCTTTCCATAGCGTTTTTTCAACATACGGCTTGATGTTGGCGACTGCACCCCATGCTCTACCACGGATAAGATAATCTTCGCGTGTACGCATGTATACAAATTGTGCGCCTGTTGCGTTATAGTCGTCAAACAACCCCTTGAAAACTGAGTATGTTTTACCCGCGGAACGTTCACCAAATACAATATAAACGTCTGCGTTTAAAGTGTACAGCGATGGAATATTTATATAGGTTTCGTCACCTACTGTTATATATAAGTTTTCTATTTCCATATACTATTATTCTCCTATCTTCTCTAAGATTATTGGTGATAAGTGTTTCGTTTTTACCGTAAACTTTTCTAAACGTTTACTTATATCTACATCTGTATTTTCTTTCTTGCCGTCTTTTGTTATTATTGTCGGCTTGATGCTATACACGTCTATTCCAATCAACGCGCCATATTCGGGCGATATTGATAAAGTATAAGTGGTGTCCTCTATCCACGTTCCACCATTGTCATAAGTCGGTATGGCGTTTGTGGTTGGATGTGATATTGTACGCCCCGATACATCTTTGTCAAAAGTTGTAAAAATTTCAAAATCTTCGATTGACGTAAGATAATTTACGGCTTTCTTCGAGAGTCCCGACACAGTCATATGCAATTTGTTATCAGTATCTTGATATATATATTTCTTCGCGCCAAAAGTCTTAAATTTCAACCATGCACCAGCATCTTCAGTTTCCCAATCAAAAACTCCTAAATCTGGTAGTTTGTAATCTAAACCATAGCGTTTTATAGCTAAGTCGATTTTATATTTTGCATATTCGTTATACCCGTTTATTACGCCTAAACATTCCTCTCGATTGATAACTTTTGCGCTGTCTGTATCACAGTAGAGCACATTTCTATCAATCTTCGACACTATATCATGCATTAAATGGTAGCGTGTCCACGCGGGTATAAAAACGCCAATTTGATAAGGCAAAAAACTTCTAAACGATTTATAAAATTTCTCAAGTTGCGCGGAAATTTCCTCTTTGTTTGTGATAGCACAGTGGTCTAAAGTCCACTCCGTGCCGTCAAGTGCAACAACATCATGAATAGGATCTTGCACAAACATACCATAAAAGGAATTTACGCGGTTTTTTGCTTTTCCGTAGTTTAATTCTTCGCCTTTTACATGCTTTAAACTCTGTTTGTTGTTGTAATACTTTAGCATTGTGCAAACAATTCCAGATGGTAAATAGTCAGCTCTACAATAGTAGCATTCATCAACACGGATAGCATCTATTTTGTACATGCGTAGAATAATAGCAAGGTCAAGGCTAGTGCATGTTGTTTTTATCATGTCGGCTTTATAAATTCGCCCGTTATCAAGTACGCTATCGCTTGAGACTTCGCAATGCGACGATGATAGAAATGTCATCGTACCTCTTGCGCGAACGTTCTTTGCTGTGATGGTACAGATAAATAGATAGTTGTCTGTGTTAAGGAGACGTTTTAAGTCATAAATATTCGCATTTGGCAAGCGTTTAAGCGGTGCTACTGGAAATTTCTCTGTTGCAATTGCAAAAGGATAGGCACTCCCAAAGTCGTAACTATCAACGTTTTCCATGATTTGCCCCGCGTACATGTAGTTAGCGTGTGTATAACCACCCATGAAAGCTTTTCGACAAATCACATATCTGTCATAGTCAAGCGAAGTGTTTTTAAACATCTTCATCCACTTAGCATCTTTTTTCATGATTGCTCGAAGTTCATCACGCAAGAAACCAGTGTTTGTATATGGAAATTCATAGAACGGTTTATTTTCCTGTTCTTCCAGTTGATGAATTTTCGCCACCATGATTTCAACATCTCGATATGTGTATTTTTCTTTATCGGGCGGCAAGGTTTCGTTAGGTTTCACAACATCTTTATAGTTCATTTCAAGCTTTTTAAGTCCTACGTCTTCACCGCAATCCGCAAGACCTTTATTTGTAAGCTTGTATGAGCATCGAAACTCTAGTACATCATCAATGATAAGATATAAGGGTTCGTGCGTATCCATGTAGAAACCGCCTGTCATGGTGTGTCCTTCTAGGTTTCTTATTATAGCTTCCATTTCATATGATAAGTTATGTACATAAACAATAACACGGTTCTCGCCTTGAGTTGCAAATGTCTGATATTGGTTATGCAAGTAATCATATAAATTTGACCATGATGAGCATGTGTTATAGTTATAGTCACTATCCATCACTGACCAATGCCATGTATAGATTATATCACAATCTTCTGCTATGTGTTCATGAGTCGTTTCAATGTCAAAACAAAGAAACTTTTTACAATATGAAATTTTTTCTTTTCGTTTTGCCATTGTTTACACCTCACTTAAATGTCGTCAAAATCCTCTTTCAAGTCTAACCATTGTCCAGATGACCCTTCACGTTGAACGTCTAAAAACCACTTATCAAGATCAACTTTCTCAAACTCAAATGGTCCCCATTGACCCGTCTCATATGACCATTTAGCATTGCTTAGTAACGTTTCACTATCGTACTGCTCACCCTCATGTGCTGATTGCCACGCACCCATATACGTCGTCATTTTCTTCCAATCTTCAAAAGATAAATTTTTGAGTTTTGGATGATTCTCTAACATTTTCTGGTATGCCTTATTTTGTAGTTGTCTATATCCCGTATAAGTTGATTGTTTCGCATTTAATATCTCGATAGCTGTTGATACTTTTTTCTGGATCGCTTGCAAGGACAAGCCTTGATACTTAATGTCAAACCCTTTATATCTGCCGTAGATAGGGTTGATTTCACCTGTGTAACGTTTACCGCGTTCACTGAAATATTCTCTAAGGGTTGCAAGTCTGGTTTGTGCTCTTTTGCCTAAAGTTCTAAGCAACAGAAGTGATTCATCTTTTGTGTAGTGCTTCTTGAGTAACACATACTTTCCATTGGACACGTCATATAAAATCCCTTTTGCGCGTTGGACTTCGCCAACACGCTCTTTTTGTTTACTTGCCATAAATTTCTACCTCTCTCTCTGTAAAAGGCTCAATATAGCCACTTGCGATTGCACTCTGTATCATGTCATCCGCTGACATGTGATACAGTTGAGCGTATACTTCAAGTGATTCTCTAACTTCTCTGTAATACTTGAGTCTCAAAACAGGTGTTTTGATATCGTCCAATGCTCTCAATACAATAGCGTGCTGAAGTTCTAATAATTGGCTTTCTAAATACATATATTTGTTTACCTCACTTTCGTTTTTTTTTATTCTAACATGTAATTGTGAACAAATATACGATACTTTGTTAATAAATTGTTAACATTTTATGAATTTAAAAGGGGACTTTTCAGTCCCCTAGCAGATGCAAAAAAACGAACAAACTTGATTAGTTTCCGTTCATTATTTGGTTGTCAACCGCACTGTTGACCGTTTGCCATGTTTAAAAGCTTCTTACCATGATTTTGAAGAATGTCTGTCCAGAGTTTCTTGAAATCCCTGTTGTACACTCAATGATGAAATCATGACCGTCAGCTTGCGCTTCCGTTAACAAATCAGCAATCTTATCAATTTCACGTGCAACACCTGTTGCGTAGATTCCAAAACCTTCTTCAGTTTCCATACAGAGATAGTAAGTGTTTTTTTCTGTCACATCATCAGTACCTACTACAATTCCTAACAGCTTACCAGATGGTTTTGCATCCTTCGCAAGTGCTGTTGTTCCATTGATTTTTACAAGCTTTACACATTTTTCGTCTCCAGATACAAGTTCAAATTTCTTCATAATTTTAAATCTCCTTTTTTGTGCTATTTGTTTGAAGTGTAATATTAGTAATATCAGCCGTTTATATTATAGTGTGTTGTGGTCTACGGTGGTAAACCAGATACATATATGCCGTCATTTACGCAACTTGTAGAAATTGCGATAATGTGTTTTCTCCCCATTGTTAAAAGTGAAAGTGTAATACGTCTCTTTATCCGTTTGCACTTTTTGCAACGTCCCCCGAATCTGATTTGTATAGTACCCCTCGCAGAGTAGAGTGGAATCAAGGTCATAATAATTGATTGCTCCATCATTTAAAGTCTCCTTTATAGTGGTGCGCTTGTCTACAAAGTTGATACGTGCTCCTGTTGGTACGTTCACACGTCTGATTTGTTTTCCCATCATCACTCCTCATCCTCATGTGTTTGCTCGTAAATTGTATATTTTACAGCTTCTTCGATATCCTCAACCCCTAAAACTTCTTTAAGGTCTTCGCCTTTTCTCCCTATGATCGCTAAACATGTAGATAACTTATCAAGTAATTCTTCCATATATTCTTGTATTGTGTCAAAATCGCCGTCACAAATATTTGATACAATAGTACGGTTCACGTCACATAGAATTACCAGTACCGCGTTTGCGGCAATTTGCTTCATCATTTTCTTTACTTCAACATTCTCAAGCGTTGCCATGTGTACACCGTTTTGTGTTAGCTTTCCAGCAACCCTAATCAAAGTTATCTTCTCATTATCTGACATTTTTTCAATCCTCACTTTCTTATTTTGTGTTAGGTGGTATATATCTTTGTTACATGTATATAGTACCATGGTTTGATTTTTTGTCTACTGATATTTTTTAATTACATGTACGAATTTTATTGATCTTTTATAGTTCATAGTTTGTTAACAATTGTGAAATGTTTTGTTCACATATAATCGAACACTTTCTCGAACACCCCTCCGTGAAATTTTTAACAATATATTTTCATACGTTACCACTTTAACGCGGTGAAGTTTAACACTTTAACGTGCTAAAGTGTTATGGTGATTGTTCTAAAATTTTCGGCAAACGGAGCGGTGATCCCAGATA
>OGXU01000887.1_pt1 | contig 16475 bp, 7 predicted proteins | sample 1576381 | NCBI WGS metagenome assembly OGXU01 (sample SAMEA3541544, study PRJEB24748) | human gut metagenome | biome: human gut; feature: human-associated habitat; material: faeces | place: China | collected 2012 | reverse complement strand
TAATAGACCCATTGGAAGAGTCAAGTATGCACTGGCTTAATTCCGCCAACGGGTTCATCAAAAATAAAAATGAATTCCGGCAATGCTTCAATTATTTTGCGATTATACTCTTCCAGATATTTGATATGTTGCTCCTTTTCGCATTGTGAAGTGACGTTCACCGTATATGCCAGCAGTTTACCCGGATGACTTTCGCAACTCTCTTTGTAAGACAGAAAATGATCTTCCAGCCAAATTACTTTCCCTTGTTCACTTATACAACGAACTCTAATTTGTGAGGTCTTAGAGTCTGATGAAAGCATTTCTGCAAAGGCTTGTTTATAGAATTCAATATCTTCCGGATGAATAAACCGATAGAAATCATCTATATCTTCAAAAATGATCCCGGCATCCTTTAATCCCAGTGTAAAAAAATAATCGTTTGAAAAGGAGCATTTGCCCGTAATGATATCATATTCCCACAAAGCTATTTGATGAGCTGCAAGGACAGAAAGTATTTCTTGTGAGTTCTCCCGTATGAGTTCACTCTTTTCATTGGAAGAATATAAATTAATCGCTGGTTCCATAAGCATTATTGTTTTATTTTGTTTGGTGTACCACTGCATGGCAGCAAATATAAACAAATAAAGCACAAGTTGTGCTCAATTTTCTGTTTTTTACTTAGAAACAATTATCTTTGCTCATCCAAAAAGAAAAAACAATGATTCAAGATACTATCTGTGCCATCGCTACCGCTCAAGGCGGTGCTATCGGAAGCATCCGCGTTTCCGGTCCGGAAGCTATTTCTATTACCGGCAGCATCTTCAAGCCAGCCAAAGCTGGCAAATTATTGAGCGAACAAAAACCATATACTTTGACATTCGGGCGTATTTATGACGGAGACGAGATGATTGATGAAGTGCTCGTCAGCCTTTTCCGTGCTCCTCATTCGTATACGGGAGAAGACAGTACGGAAATCACGTGTCATGGTTCCACTTATATTCTTCAACAGGTAATGCAGTTGCTTATTAAAAACGGTTGCCGCATGGCCCAGCCGGGAGAATATACGCAACGTGCTTTCCTCAATGGAAAAATGGATTTAAGTCAGGCAGAAGCTGTGGCGGACTTGATTGCTTCTTCATCTGCTGCCACTCACCGATTGGCAATGAGCCAGATGCGGGGTGGATTCAGTAAAGAGCTGACAGATCTACGCAACAAGTTGTTGAATTTCACTTCCATGATTGAATTGGAGTTGGATTTCAGCGAAGAGGATGTGGAATTTGCCGATCGTTCGGCATTAAGGAAACTGGCAGATGAAATTGAACAGGTCATTTCGCGGTTGGCTCATTCATTTAGTGTCGGGAACGCCATTAAGAATGGTGTTCCCGTAGCTATCATCGGTGAAACAAATGCCGGAAAATCGACTTTACTGAATGTATTATTGAATGAGGATAAAGCCATTGTCAGTGATATTCACGGGACAACACGTGATGTAATCGAAGATACTGTCAATATCGGAGGAATCACTTTCCGGTTCATTGATACCGCCGGAATCCGGGAAACCAATGACACGATTGAAAGTTTGGGCTGCCAGTGTATGCGCCAGTTCATGTCCATAAATAGAAATCAGACTGGCTGAATCTTGACTAATAATACCATTCTCCTTAGGAAAGAAACTGTTGACAGCCCAGCCTCCTCCACTTCCGGCAGAGAGAACGAGAAACATCGGTTCCTCGGTTTGCCGAGACGGATACCACTGCAACAATGTATCATTTATCCTAAAGAATTCTTTTTTTATACATTCAAGAAGAGTATGGTTAACAGTAGGCGCATAATAAGTGACCATACCATTAATAACACTTTCCAATTCCGGATAGATAGCTCCGCCACCACCCATTGTTTGGGGCAAACGAGGCTCTCCTCCCACCGGAACTTGTTTCTCACATAACCAGTCCATTATTTGGTCAACAAAAGCACTTCCCGCTTCTCCATTACTTAGAAAATCATCTAAAGCCGTACCGACTGCTATACGTCCCTTACCATATTCACGGTAAGCGCGGATAGGCAAACTGTCACTCCCCATTTCCCAAGGTATCCACTGTTCTGAAAGAGCCAGACCAATATGCCGACGATTCTTATAGTTCTGATAATCTTTGGTATAACTTGCATCAAAACTCTTGAGCAACCGGTTCAGAGACCAATTATCGACCTGTTCTGCTTTTACAGGATCAGCCAGAATAATCAAGCTACCTCCCTCAGATACAAAATCTTTGAGCAAGAGACACTCCTGCTCCGTATAAACCGGAGCAGAAGGGTCATTCTGAAAAGTAATGATTACGTTATATCTAAAATTAGGATACCAGGCAAAAGGATAAATCTTACGTTCCGGATCATATGGAATACGGATACGGGACACCCCCTTCTCATCCAGGACACTACCGAGTGAGGCTTGTGACGATACACTACGAAATCCTTTCTGGTGTAACATATCCGGCAATCCCCACATGAAATTGAACGAACATTGATGCGAAAGATCAATAAGGACATTATATCCTTTATCTATCGTCATGGCAATGGGAGCAGGAGGATATTTCTTCCCGATTTCGACAGGTAGAGTTTCTCCGGAATGCCACGCCTCGGTGATAATTTGTTCTTCATCTTTCAGTGTGCACCCAGTGACGAGCACAGTAATCCAAAGCATTAATAAACATCTGATAATCATTACTTATATACATTTTATTTAGAACGTTCAACAGTTATCAGTTTACCGTCTGCTTGTACGGCTCTGATAGTACATTGGCTGACAGGAAGTTCGTCGGGTAAAGTGAACTTCAGGAAGTTAGAGAAGTATTTTCGTTTTCCGTCTTTCCAGATTTCAAAAGCTACCGCTTCATTACCGTTAATTATGGTTACTTGCTGTCCACTGGTACTGTAAGTCGGGGTCTTGGTTATCTTTTGATTCTCTTTAAACTGAGTATAGTGACCTACATCCCCTATTTTACCAGTCAGTCCCAGACTTTCCAAACCTGCATCTCCGTCTTTCCGATCTTCAATATAGTAGAAAGGTTGAGGATTCGGATATTTGGAAGTGTATTCTCTAGTTTCTGCAATCATTGCATTGGTGACAGTATAGCGATTTGACCCATATTGTTCGATAGTTTCGTCTACCGGAGTCATAAATCCCCACATATCAAAGAAGTCTGCCAAATTCTTTTGAGCAATGTCACTGGCATATTTCACAAATAGCATTTGGCGCTCTCCTACAGGGATATTATTCAAATTTCTATTATTACGCAATTTCTTGAATAATTCCGGGTAGAAATCGGATTTGATACCACATCGGTGGAAATAAAGCCATAATTGCCAGTATATACGCATATGAATTTCCGTATCTTCCTTCTTAGGATCGCCAAGGAAATTACAGAAAGGACGGTTATTCAGTTTCCTGTCTGCCAATACGCTCAACGGAGCTCCGTTTGAACATTCTCTCCCTATTTTATAAAGTACATAATTTGAAAAGAGGTTATTGGATGACTCAAAACAACCGGTCCAGGCAATAGCTCCCTGGTGAAGGTGACCGATTTCATGGGCAGGGCCCCAGCAGCGTCGTTCGGTATATAACTTTTCAGTAGGCATAAATTCGTCCAATGCATTAATCCCGAAACCTATTTGTCCGTTACCGGCCCACATATAGCTATCATCATTGATCGAAGAACCATTCACATGATTATTGAACAATGCAGGACGAATATCCTCCAAGCCTAATAGTTCGTATTGCCAGTTCACAAAATGATCAAACATAGTGATATACTCAACTATAGAATTCGGCTGCCACTGAAGTAACTTGGTACGATGAAAATTCAGTAACATTTCATTTCCCTTAATAAGAAAATATTCATAGGTCGCCTTTTGGAGAAGTTCCGTGTAAACAGCATCAGTCTTATCCCTTTCCAAGTCAAAATAACCGCTAACTGTACCGGAAGTCAATGGTATATGAATCTTTACAGGTTTCGCATTCTCCGAAGTTAGTTCGGTGTTATACATAACAAACAACATACCATCACCCTTCATTTGGAGTTTGTTGATACCTTCATTCAACATGTATTTGTCTCCACTCAAATTGGAGGATCGAATCGCTTGTAAACTAATAGTATTCCCATAAGTTTCTCCTACCATGACTATTAATTCATCACCTGAATTTACATAGATACCAGTAGGATTATCCAAATCAGTGTATGATTTCATATACAGTTTATCAGCCCAATTATTAGGAGTACTATAAGGTTTGTATTCCTGAATTCGGAATTTCTTTTCCCAAGTATCATAAGTGCCGTTTTTCAGTTGCATAGCTATATTGATAAAATAGCCGGGCAATGCTTGAATTTGTTGCATAGTTGCCTCCGGACGCACTTCGCTACAAGTGAGATCTGTAAATACACTTAACAGCTGTTTCTCTTGTTCACTCAAGCCTGATTTCATCTCATAAAATTCGATTTCTTCACAGTTTACATAATCATCTTTTGCGGTATTGATTACAACCTTTAATTTAGTGATCTTTACTAATGGTCTATCCATAGCAAGTTTAGTCTGCGAAGTTGACTTCTTGAAATCGTATGAACCCAGAAGAATATATTCAGGTGTGTCTTGTGTCGCATAATACAGGTCAAATATCCCCCAATGACCTCCTCCGGTACTTCGCGGAGTATAAACAAAATAATCCAATGTATGTGTTCCGTCAAAATCAAACTCGAGAGTGACAGGGAATTTCGTGGCTCCTGCATCCCAAGGACTATGATAAAAATTATTTCCACCAAGTCCATCCCAACATTTTTCTATTTCTTGTCCCGGTTGATGCTGACTGGCAGTTCCACCGGTAGGTTTGAACATAACATCTCCTCCCGGTTCAACATCATCGGTATTGGGTTCCAACGGTTTTTGTTGAATAACACATTCAGCCGCTACGCCTTCATATTTCTCATTATCAAAATGAATAGAAGCAGAACGCACCTCTCCGTACATCGCATAATTATCAATATGGAAAGTATGTTCTTTACTACTCAGGGCACGTGTATCAGGAATAGTCGTCTCGTTCAACCAATCACAGACTTCTGGTATATTGACCTTATAATCTATATTAGATGTAATTTTAAGTCTCACATCTCCACCGTCGGCAGACAATGTAGTGGCAGTAAGCGGAGTAACCAAAATTGCCGGACCATATCCTAGTTGCCGAACCTTGATAGTATATTCTTTGACTGTCGAAACAACTTTTACTACTGCTTCTCTGACCTCTGGTTCTTCACTGGCAGGAATATACAGACGCACCATGTTTTCGTCAATAACTTTCGTCGCCATACACCAGTTTGGGGCAGAAGATGTAATACGCCATTCATCCTTGGATAAATTAGTAGTTACCGGTATTTCGATATCATGTTTTTTGTTATCGAAATCCTGTATTAGAAATTCTTCCGCTATTTCCAATTGAGGTATAGAATGATTTTCATCTTCATCATTGCATCCACAGAAGACTGGCATGCAGCATATAAGCATAACCAAAATTAAACTTTTGATTCTTTGTATATCTTGTTTATCCATACATTTTCAATTTATAAGTATATTATTTGATTTATTCCGCAACCCATAAATTTAACTCGGCAATAGCTATAGCATTCAGTGTCGACTCTTTAGAATGAGTCGATTCAATACGCAGATATCTGAACGAACCAGACATTGGCACCATAAGTTCCGATTCATAAGTGGCTCCCATTTCCGACAATGGCAGATCATCACTTAAAGTTTTCAATAAAGTAAAGTCTATTCCATTCTCACTTGTATAAATATTGAGTTCTTGCGGATTTGCATTACCATTGTTAGAACCATTAGCGGCGGTTCTAGTGATATAGCTAAATTTGAAACCACTATACACATGAGGCAATTCAACCTGTATATATGGGAATTCCGAGAAATCACTAGGATAACCATGAAATGCCCAATACGAATGGAAGGAGGTATTGATATCTCCATCAATGATATTGACAAGTTGCGTACGTGGATCCAATGATTCAAAATCTTCAGTTCTCGCATTGCTGGAGATCATGCTTTCTGTCAATTTGATCTCTTTTAATTCTGTTATGTCAATATGCTTCTGATATACGATACCAGCCAGATAAGTATTTGCCCCTTCTCTAATGTCAAATGTAGGCATACTACATTCGGACAATTCTATCGGTAACATGTATTTACCAAATTTCAAATCATCCGGAATATTAATTTTAACCGTAGCGATACTTGTACTTTTTCCGGAAACGAACGAAACCTTTTCTGCTAAAGTATAACAATTATCCGGTAATAATTCGAAATCTGCATGATTAGTCTCATTATAAGCAGTCAACAATTCAGGATTAATCTTTAAAGTGCAATCAAAATCCCAATTATTTTCCATCGGCATACTTATAGGTATAGTAATATCGAAACTTGTTTCCCCACCTTCTTCCGCTTTATAAGGCTGATAACCTGATTTTTCAAAATAGAGATAAGGGGTGACAATATCCGGAACAATAAATATTTGCCTTTTATCAATATTGATATCATCACTAGAATTATTCAAGACAAGTGGCAAAATATAGTTGGCCTCATCCAATTCTTTAATTTTATCAATATAGAAAAACGCCTTTACCTTTTTGTGGTTATCGGTATCTTCAAACGCCAATGTTGGTGTTTCCAGCTTGAAACAGTTATCAGGTAACAATTTATAATCCGTTTCATTTTCTGCATTATAAATTTGTATATTAACAGCATCTAAAACAGAAACATCAACTGTTGAATATTTCTTTGAATTATATCCGGCCCTAATAACGGTGAATTCACAACTGGCTTCATTACTTGTATCATAAATAGTAACATGCTGCTCTCCATTATTTTTAAAATAGAGAATAGACTCATATTGATCCAAATAATCCTCACATCCATCATCACAAGCGCCTAATGACACTAATGCGAGAAAAAAGATGATGATTTTAAATATATTGTTTTTCATACAGTTTTCTTTTTGTTGATTTACGAAATTACCACCCATAATTTTGTGTCAGTTGTTTGTTCAAGCTGATTTCTGTCTGAGTAAACGGATACAAGTAATGTTGTTTTTTGAATACACGTTTTTCAAACACTGTTCTTTCCCAAAAACTATCAGGAGTTACATCACCGCTTCCGGTAGTTTCCACATTCATACCCCACATCTTACCCCCGTCACATTCTTCAGCGATTTTCCAAGTACGAGTATCAAAAAAACGATGATTTTCGAAAGCCAGCTCTACACGACGTTCTTTACGGCATAAATCAAGTAATTCATTATCATCAGCATGAGGATAAGATTCAGTAATAGACGGCAGAGCAACTCTTGCTCTCAGCTCTTGCCACACTTCCATTGCTTTGGTATAATAATTAGCCGGGATATTCACCCCTCTAATTTTACATTCTAACACAGCCTCTATAAAATTCAGGTAAATTTCTCCCAACCGGAACGTTGGAAAAGTAATTTCTCCCCATTGTCCATTTGCCGAATTAGCCGTATGGTCATAAAAGCGATTCACCAAAAAACCAGACTTAGGACGAGCGTCCGAAGTATAACCGTTGGCCCCATGAGCAAAAGAAGTAAGTGTCATTTCATTACCATGATGCCATTTGCTCCCACTAAAGAAAACTGTTACATAAAAACGCGGATCTCTTTCCGTACACATCTTTACAGTATTCAGTTTGTAAGAAGCAGCTCCTCCCCATGCAGGATAGACGAAATCAGTATAAGCCATCTCGTCCATAGGATAACCAGACTCCTGATCAACTATAGGACTACCGTCTGATTCATAACCTGTAATAGGAAACCTACCTGTCTTTGCCATTGGATAGGCATCCACTTGTTGCTGAGTAACCCCGACAAATCCCCAAGAAGAACTACCTGCAACGGAAGTAGGACATGTATGAGCCGACATTATAAAACGGCCTTTCGAACCGGTAGTCCATATTAACTCACTGTTCCACTTTTCTTGTGTTATGCCATAATAATTATCATACGGATCATCATCATCAGAGTGATATAATTGGTAAAGATTGCCATCAATGATCTTGTATGCTGCATCTGCTGCCGTTTTCCACTTTGCCGCATCATAATTCTGCGGAAACAGATTCGTTCCATCAGGATTTTTAACAGAGGCATACATCGTATTTCCATTAAACAAATCACGTGCAGAATAAAGAGTCAAGCGTGAGATTATGGCTTGGCAAGCACCTTTGGTAGCCAAGCCCTTTTCTGTACTGGAAGTCCAATTAGACTTCATATACGGGCTATCAATCAACGAATTCAACTCACCTATTACATAATTCACACATTCATCCCATGTATTACGGGGACGTTCCAGCTCAGCTGCACTTTTTGTAAAATCAAGTAGCTCATCATGCAGAATGAATACCGGTCCGTAGATTCTCATCATCAGAAAATAGTAATAACAACGTGCAAAACGAGTTTGTACCTTCCACTGTTCTTTTTCATCATTGCTCAACAACGGGTCAGTACAACGATCAATATTAGCTAAAAATATGTTACACTCACGTATCCCTCTATAATAAGTGCTCATACGTTCGTAAGGTACATTTGACGGATTCCAAGCTCCGGAAGTCATAATATGATATTCACGGTCCCGCATTGAAACTGTTACTTCATCAGCTGCCCCGCTCCATGGAGTATATTGGAAATCATTAGCGTCATCCGGTAAGAAACTCATAGTAGTTAACCAATATTTACGTGAATCCGCACGGGTTTCCCACACTTTATCCAAAGTCAGCGCTTCATCTTCCTGTCTATCCAGAAAAGAGTCACATGATGTTTGTGACAGCAGTAAGACACACACAAACAAAGAAGAACAGTATTTAGTTATTTTTTTCATATATCGTTTCATATTATATTAGAATTTAGCGTTCAAACCTATTGTGAAAACTCTTAATGGAGGATAAATACCTCCGTCTGAACTTCCGGTTTCCGGATCCCATAATTTGAATTTACTAAAGGTCAGCAAATTACTCCCTGAGACATAAATACGGGTAGATTTGATAAACGTTTTTTCAAGAATAGACTTGGGAATAGTGTATCCAATTTCAAAATTTTTCAGTCGCAAGAAGCGCCCGTCCCGCATAGTAAGTGTAGATGTCTGGTTATTGTTAGTAGAACCTTCCCCACCGGCTTCACTCAATCTGGGATAGTAAGCAGCCAGGTTCTGTTCCGGTGTATTGGTTGTTTTCCACACATGATCGTAAATATCAGCATTGATTGCACTTTGATTAATATTACCGGTAGAGAAAGGACGCATTGCAGTGCCGCCAATATAGAAAGTACAATGAGCTATTCCCTGGAAGAAAGCATTGATATCCCAGCTTCTCCATTGGGCAGTCAGTCCGAAACCATAAGTAATCTCCGGAATATTTGTATATCCTAAAGCCACTTTATCATATGTATCAACCACTCCGTCTCCATTAACGTCTCTGTATCTGACATCACCCACACGATAAGTTCCAAAATTCTGTTCGGGAGCATTGTCTATTTCTTCCTGGCTTTGAAACAATCCTTCAGCTATAAGTCCGAAAGTATGGTTTCCTCCAGTTCCGAATGTTTTTCCAATACTGTTTTGATATTTATAAAGGTGTTCTACTTCGTCGTTATTCAGTAATTTATTCCGGTTGAATGTAAAATTAGCCCGCCCGGTCAAAAACACCTCTCCGACTTTTTCCTCATATTCGAGTGTTGCATCCACTCCCCGGTTAACAGACGCCCCGATATTGGTTTTCGGTTTTGTTGTCAGTCCGACGATAGCCGGAAGTCCTTGTCGGTTAATAAATACCCCTTCACGTTTTTCATGAAAATAATCAGCTTGTATCTTAATTCTGTCAAACAGTCTCATTTCAAATCCCAAATTGGTTTTATAAGCTTTTTCCCAACTGACATTTAAATTTTCAACATTTCCGACTTGGATACCTCCGCCTCCTTCACTTCCATTCTCACCATAATTCCACCCATTGTTGGTGCTGATAGTTGATTGATAAATCCACCGGTCTCCACCAATCGCGTCATTTCCCACACTACCATAGGACGCTTTCAATTTCAATTCACTGACAACCGGAAGAATTGGTTCCCAGAATTTCTCATTAGAAATCATCCAACCGACAGCATAAGCCGGGAAAAATCCGAACCGATGTCCCTTGGCAAAGTTTTCCGAACCGTTATATCCCATATTAAATTCAGCAAAATAAGTATCCTTAAAAGCATAAGTCACACGCCCGGCAAGTCCTTGATATTTATAAGGTAATGAAAGGGTTTTGCTATAAGTCAGTTTCTTGTTTGTAACCTTATGATTGTATAAAAGCATGGCACCTACACGATGTTTTTCGGCAAACAACCGATTATAGTTGATACTACCTTCCAAATAGGTAGTAATGGAACCACTACCACTTTCACTAAGTCCTAATTCGTCTGTTCCGGTCACAATAGGACTACCAAAAATCAAATTCCCGTCTTCATCACGACCCTTAGCATAATATTGATTCGGTGTTTTAGAACGAACAATGGTGTTAGTATTAACCGCATCCCAGGAAAATTTAATAGAAGCTGTTAGCCCTTTGGTGACTAAATCTCCTAAATCCTGATTGATTCCGATAAGTGACTGTGCGGAATTCCAAAATTGTTCGCGATATCCGGAATGAACTAAAAGATTCCAAGGATTCTCGCCACCTTGCATACTCGGATAAGAAAGAGTTCCGTCTGAATATTCTTTAGGATAAACACCGGGAGAAGCTTCGAAAGCTCTCGACCAGATTTTATCTTTCTCTACACCGGGACCATAAAACTTCTCATATATATTGGCCAGATTTACATTCAGAACAGTAGACTTTGTTACATTAAAATCCATATTAGCACGGAAGCTATATTTATTGTAACGAAGAGATGTATCATAGTCATATCGTTGCCCTGCATTTCTAAAAATAGAACCTTCATTATACAGCGAACCGGAAACAAAGTATTTACAAATATCACCTCCACCGGATACATTCAAATTTACCCGCTGGTTAGAGGCCATATTCTTATAAAGTTCATGCATCCAGTCAACATCAGGATACAAATCGGGATCTGTCCCATTCTGGAAATATCCTATTTGCTCTGGAGTATAATATTCATAACCTTTCATCTCATTGTATAATTCAGCCCATTGTGCAGAGTTTACAAATTCCGGCATTTTGGTAGGTTGAGTAAAACCAGCTTCTACTCTGGCATTAATAACAGGTTTACCCTCTGCCCCTTTCTTGGTTGTAATCAAGATTACACCATTAGCTCCTCGCACACCATAAACAGCGGAAGCGGAAGCATCTTTTAATATAGAAAAAGAAGCGATATCCTCTACATCTACTAAGTCCAAATCCCGTTCGATTCCGTCTACCAATACCAATGGAGTGTTACCACCGGTAAAAGAAGATACCCCTCGAATATAGAAATCGGCTGCGCTGGCTTTTCCCGGTTCTCCCGTGCGATTCATCGCTACAACTCCTGCTAGTTGTCCCGCCAGTACACTCGAAATAGAAGAACCCGGAACTTTAACACCTGCCATATCAATAGTGGAAATAGAACCGATGACACTGGCTTTTTTCTGATGACCGTAACCTACGACTACCACTTCGTCGATTTTTTCAGTATCAAACTTTAGAGTCACATTGATAACGTTTTGGTTTCCTATCGCAACTTCCTGAGTACTCATTCCTATATATGAGAATACGAGTACTCCACCTACAACCGAGTTGTCGATAGTAATAGAATATTTACCGTCCAAATCGGTAATAGCTCCCGTCGAGCTATTTTTAAGCCATACATTGGCTCCGATAATGGGCATATTGTCTCCTTCGGAAATTACCGTACCGGTAATAGTACGCTTTTTAGGAGCTGCCTGGCTGTCCTTTGCAGCGTAAGTTTGGATTGATATTCCGGCTAATAAAATAAGAAAAAACAACCGGAAAAATTGGGTGTGAAATAAATTTGGTTTCATGTATGTTTATTAAAGTTAATCACAATACTAATTTAAGATTCATAATACAGTTTCATTTAATCTCTTTACTTATTAATTTCCTCCTTTCTTTTTAAAGTTCGACCTTTTATCTCTTTGCATTTTGAGTATACGCAAAGAAAGGAACTTTAAAAAAGAGTGTGGGGTGGGATATTTATATTTGAGAGGGGAGGAATTAGAAAGGGGGAGAAAAAAGATAGTTTTTATATAATTTATCCCCCTCCTCCTAGAGAAAGCTATTATTTTTTGTAATCGGAAGGTAATACTCCAAACTCCTTTTTGAAGCATTCTCTAAAATAACGTAAATCACTAAAACCTACCGCATAAGTAACTTCAGAAATACTATACTTTTGTGATAATATCATTTGTGAAGCAACCTTCAACCGAATACTCCGGATAAAAGCATTTGTTGTCTGGTTAGTCAGTTGTTTTATCTTCTTGTTGAGTGTCAATTGGCTCATTCCTATTGTACGGCAAAGTAACGAAACACTCAATTCTTCATTAGCAATATTATCTTCTACTACCTTTATGATTTTTTGAATAAAATCCCTATCGGTCTTTTCCGGAAAAACAGTAGTAGGATCTTCCTCAGACATTAAGTTATTGCTAAACTTTTGGGCCAACATTTGTCGGTTGGTAAGGATAGAATGTACTGTGGAAATTAAAATATCATTATCAAAAGGCTTACTGCAATAAGCATCCGCATAAACAGACAATCCTTCTTGCTGTATCTCTTTAGATGTCTTTGCCGTTAGAAGAATTACAGGAATATGTGAAGTCTCTTTCGTCGATTTAATAGCGGAACAGAGTTCTATTCCATTCATCTCCGGCATATAGATATCTGAGATGACCAATGACGGTATTTGAGACAAACAAAGGTCAAAAGCCTCTTTACCATTGAAAGCAGTCAATATCTTATAATAAGGACAAAACAACTCATCCAATATTTGTACAATACCTTTATTATCATCCACAATAAGCAAAGCCGGTTTATCACTCATATCTCTGTCTCTATCCTCTATTTCCGGATGTATATATTCTGATGCAGTAAAGGGAACAGAATCCTCCTGTGAGAATGTTGTTGTCTCTGATAATGGTTCTATAAGAGTATTCTTATTTTGGAAGGGAATAAAAACTTGAAAAACAGTCCCTTCCCCCTCAGTACTCTTGAACAGAATTGTTCCTTTATGAAGTTCTACCAGACTTTTAGTCAAAGAAAGTCCGATGCCGACTCCTGATTCCGAATAGAAACGTTCGAAAATATGTTTTTTCACTTCTTCTGTCATTCCCGTACCCGAGTCGGTTATGTGAATAGAAACACCTTTCTCTTGTTCCATGACATCCAATGTGATAGAACCTCCGTCAGGCGTATGCTTGATAGCATTGGAAAGAAGATTATACAGAATTTCTTCCATTTTATATACATCAAATAACAAAAGAATGTAAGAGGCATTTGTATTAAATGCAAACTGTATCTGCTTGTCATGAGCTATTTGAAGGAATTGTGAGAAACAATTTCTACAAAATTCCACGATATCCCCCTCCCGTAGTTCGATATCCAGTTTGCCTTTGTCTTGCTTAGACAATTTAAGTATCTGATTTATCAAACGTAATAATATAGAACTATTATGTTGTATGTTCATCAGATGACGATGCAATTCATCCTTCGAAATATCCGGCGTAGAAAGTAATTTTTGCAGAGGAGAGATGATCAATGTCAACGGAGTACGAAATTCATGTGACAGATTCATAAAGAAATTCATTTTCATCTCTGACAATTCCCGTATCTGTTGTTTTTCTTTCTGCGCAAGAAAGAGTTCATTCTTCCTTTTCTCACGAATCTTGAAATTCCGAATAATCATATATACAATGAATATACTTATAAGTATATATAATAGTATAAAATACCACCGGAGTAAAAGCGGCTGCAAAACCTGAATTTCCATTTTCAGTGGTTCCGACCAAGTCTCACCATTGCAAGAGGCTTTCACTGAAAAAAGATAATTGCCGGGAGGTATATTAGTATATTTTGCCGAACGATTACCTTGTTCGCTAGTAATCCATTCTTTATCAAACCCTTCCAACTTATACTTATAAATAATTTTATCTGTGGAAGTGAAATGCAAGGCAACGAAGTCGAATGAAAAATTATTGTTACGACTGGACAATGTCAGTTTGTCAGTATTAAGAATGGAGCGTTTCAATAGAATCTGCCTGTTCACTTCTTCTCCGACTTTCAGGGTCTTATTATTTATGGAAAGATTGACAAAAGAAAGTTTGGGAAGAATAGTATCCTCCGTAAAAACAGCAGGAGTAAACGAAGTAATACCGTTAATGCCGCCAAAATATAAAGTTCCATTCCTTTTTTCTATATACGCTCTTTCACTAAACTCATTATTTGCAAGCCCGTCATTTAGTTGGTAGATTTTGACGGACAATGTTTGAGGGTCAATCCTGTTCAATCCTTTATTAGTAGCTACCCAGATAAAGCTATTGTTATCCTCTGATATAGCTTTGATACAATTATTGGAAAGCCCCTTCTGAACATTAATCCATTGATAGTTCCAATCATTAGTAGAGGGATTACGTTTCAGATAATACAATCCATTGTCTAAAGTCCCTACCCATATATCACCATTCTTGGCTTCACGAATATGAACGATGTTATCTTGAAACAACAGATTATTCTGATGAGTGGCAAAGCTAAATTTCCGAAATATGGGAGAAGACGTGAAACGTTCCTTGCCATTTAACACAACAAGTCCTTCTGCCGTACCAACCCATAAATTATTCTCTCGATCTTTCAGAATTGTACGTATAGTATTGGAGGGAAGAGGCAAAACTTCAGAATCTGTTCTATAAGTTACAACACTTTGTCGAGTAGAATGATTATAAAGAGTAACCCCATTGTTGTAAGATGCAATCCACAAGAAACAAGAATCCTGCACAATACTTCGGATAGAAGGGATATTTATTCCCGAAGTTTTTTGATAAACAATTTGTTTGTTATTTTCTATCCATGCTTCATAAAGGCCATACATGGTACCAACCCATACTTTGTTTAAAGACTCTTGACCACAAATTGTATGTATCATGTCATTAGGGAAAATCGTCTTCCCCATTATTTGTTTTTGTGTGGAGTCAAGTACACATACCTCACCATTCAGGCTGCCTATCCAATAATTGCCGGAATGGTCCGTTGACATACATTCGATGTTTTTGCCAGACATACTTTTTTGAAAAGGAGTCTGGTTCTTGTGGAAGCAAAATGTTCCATTACGATAAGTGCCAATCCATATATTACCAAAACTATCCTCGGTAAATGAAGTCGTCCAAGGATTACCACTAAAAACAGTTTCCATAGCCCGTTCCGGAGTAAGCCCTTTCAAAGACGTACGATACAGACCGTCGAAACTAGATATCCAAAGTTGGTTATCCGAAGAAATGAACAACTCTCTCCCCGGATGGTTTGTCAGTTGGAAAAGAGTCGATGTTTTCTCATTATAAAGGTATGCTAAGCCTTTTTTGAGAAGATAGAGTTGCTGTTTGTGTACAAAAATTTGATCAACATCTTCGAGAATATCTTCCTGAAAGCGTTCAAATGTATTGCGGACTTTATCAAAAGTATAAACTTTTCCTTCTGCTACAGTTAAATAGTATCCGTTAAAAGGAATACATAAACTAGGAAAATAATAATAGGAACTCAAATATTGTTCCAATTGATATTTATTATTCTTTTTATCAATAACATCAATCCGATAAATCCCCCCTTTACCTGTGTACACCCAAATCTGGTCTTCTCCTACAGCTTTGATTTTGAGAATAGCTCTTTGTATTCCGAAATCTTTCGGGAAATATGAAGAAATACGTGTAAACTGGTCAGTATCTATATCATAACAGTAAAGTCCCATTTCCGTACCAACCCATAGATTGCCAGCTGCATCTTCGGTGACGTACAACATCAATCCGGTATCTAATCCGTTATCATACCGACGATACGTTTTGAAAGAATATCCATCATACCGGACTATACCGTCAAAAGTAGTAAACCACATAAATCCTCTTGAATCCTGTATGACGGAACGTACATAGTTTTGTGGTAATCCGTTAGCAGATGTTATATGTTTGAAAGTATACTCATTTGCCTGTGCCAAAGAAAAAAAGTGCATAAGCAAAATGATTAAAAGACAGTGTGTTTTTTGCATAATTAATAGATTTGACTTAAATCAACAGTCAAAGATATAAAAAAACTGTTGTAATATTGAATTTAGTCCCCAATAGAATGGGAGAAAACGATTATCAAAAAGAAAAACCTCTGCTTCCAGAGGTTTAATTCATTGATAGTGGACCTGGAGGGAATCGAACCCTCGTCCAAACGAGGAAATCATAAGCTTTCTACATGCT
>OGXU01000876.1_pt1 | contig 16615 bp, 9 predicted proteins | sample 1576381 | NCBI WGS metagenome assembly OGXU01 (sample SAMEA3541544, study PRJEB24748) | human gut metagenome | biome: human gut; feature: human-associated habitat; material: faeces | place: China | collected 2012 | reverse complement strand
TCGGCAGCACGCCCGGTGGCGTGAGGCTGGATGTGAATGAACACATCCTGTTGAGCACTCCGGAGACAGCTACTGATATAGATGCGCAACTTCTCGAAGTGACTTCCAGCAATGATATCCTGGTCGTAGTTATTGCCAACGAACCGCAGAGTCTCACAAGCCAACTTGACGGTATAGCTAATCTTTTGACGTTGCAAGAGATGATTTACGACATCTCCAGCATACTGAATAGTGACGGGCAGATTATTTCGGCGACCGGAATGCCTATGACAGGAGTGATCCGGGATATATCCATAGCACCCGATGAAACCAAAACAGTGCAAATGGTAATCGAACGTGCCGTAGCCCGGGTAGATGTCTTTATCGAAGCTATAGACGGCGGGGCAGTGACCGGATATACTGCCGGAAGCACCAGTGTCACCTTGCATAATTTTTCCCACGATAGCTATTTCGTGATGGGAAATGTGGGCAACGGCACGCGTGATAACGCCGACTCTTCAAAAAACTACGGAAAGGTGAAGGAAGACGTGTCGGAAAGCAATTTATTAACGCATAGCTGGACGGCTGCGACTACAGAAACTTGGGCATACTCATCGGCTCCCGGAGCTGAAAACCGGAAGTTGCTTTGCTCGTTCTACACAGCCGAACGCCTATTCAAGTCGGATTATTCCGACCGACTGTCTATCAGTATGGCTAATGTCCTAAAGGGGCCTTCGGACGTCACCGGAATAACCGGGAAAGTAATTGAAAGCGTAACAAAGGTTGACGGCACAGGTAGTCCGACAGCGCAACCTTTTACGGAGATCCGTCGGAACAACGTGTATCAGGTAACGGCACGCGTAGGAAAAATAGGTATTCAGATACTGACGATAAGCGTAGAAGATTGGGGTGAAAGACAAGACATTGATTTGGATATGGACTTGTAATATCTTTCGCTGATTGTTTTTAATTTCGGAAAAGAAGTAAGATGATAAAGACTATAAATAATATTAAGATGATTATGGCAATGGCTGTCCTTTCGGCTGTCCTCTTTTCGTGTGTCAGAGAAGAGATGACGTGTGATAAGGAATTAATTGTTGTGCAACGTATCGGTGAAGGTGGCTATGTCTACACTCGTGGTACGGTAATCTCTTCGAATACCGATCTGAAAGAAGAGACTTTCGGTCTTTACAGCTCACTGACTCCCAATGCTTCTGTTCCCCAACCAAACTTCAATGCAAGTGCTACGGTTAACGCCGACCTGACAGCCACCATCTCGCCGTTGCAATATTGGCCAGGATTGTTGAATGCGAGCATGAAGTTCTTCTCCTGGTATCCGTACAGTGATGCGAATGCGCCTACTGCGAGTTTCATTGATCCCGGAGAAATGGTGCTGAATTATACAGTTCAGTGTCGTCGTTATCGTCAACGCAACCTGCAAAAAGTGCTGTAGTCGTCACAAATATTGTTGCAAGGAACAGCTTGAGGAAATTTAGATTTTTCATTAGCGTTTTGAATAAATAGTTAATATTTCTTGTGAATTATTGGTTATCATCTGCTATGTGCTAAATAATTAGAAAACAAAGATATTCCATTTCGCGTAATAACCAAAGCTTTATGGCATTATTTTTCTATTACAATTGGGTTAAGGGAGGGTTACTGCTTTACAATATGGTATTTCAATAGGGAAGAAATTAAAATGAAGTTTGTTTCAAAGTGTTTTAATTGCTTGAAACACTTTGTTTCACGGTGGTAAACACTTTGTTTCACGCTGGCGAACATATTGTTTCACGCTGATGAAACGCCACTCTATGCCGTATGTTTAGGGTGAAACGTATAGTCGTTTTAGCCGAATCGTGTAGTCGTATGGGGCGAATCGTGTAGTCGTATGGGGTGACAGATACGTATATCCTACACCATCTGTCACCTGTATCCTACACCTGTTTAATTTGTTGTTGTTCAGTGAAATAAGTTGTAGATGGTGTAGGATGGCAGATGTATTTATGTTTTGAACTTATAGAAAGAATAGTTTGCGTTCGGAAAGTGGCAATGTTATTTTTCTTTTTCCTAAGATTATCGCTTGCGGTCTGTCTGTAAATACCTATATTTGCCTGTGATTCACTTTAATAAAGATAGACATGGATAATACTTTTAGAATATATCCGATAGGAATACAAAACTTTGAGCAGTTACGCAATAATAATAACGTCTATGTAGATAAGACGGAATTAAAATGCAAGATGCCATTTCTGTTTTTGAATTTAAGGTGGACGGTACTCCGGAAGAGGCTTTAAAACAAATAAACAGTAAAGGGAAGATTAATAAAAAACTAAATAATTCTAGTCATGAAACACAGACTATTGCTACTATTACTATTCATGTTCGTTACATCTGCGTTGGGATGGGCCCAGAAATCCGCTCCTCTTTCTTTTACTGTTAAAGGGATACTATTGGATTCCTTAACTCAGGAAGGAGAACCGTATGCAACAATCAGGATTACAAAGAAGAATGCCCCGAATAAGGCCGTGAAAATGGCGGTGACCGGAGCGAACGGACACTTTCAGGACTGAAAGGACATTTCGTCGGCCCGCGCCGTGAGATGATTACTCCTTGGAGTACAAACGCCGTAGAAATCACCCAGAATATGGGGCTGGACGGCATCATACGCATCGAGGAGTACTTCCCCGTAAAAGATGAGAACGCAGACCACGATCCGATGCTGCAACGTATGTACAAGGGGCTGGACCAGAATGTATTTACAACCAACCGGCAGCCGGAACCGATTGTACACATCGAAGACCTGGAGGCATACAATGAAAAGGAAGGTCTGGCACTCTCCAAAGAGGAAATGGATTACCTCAAGAAGGTAGAGAAAGACCTCGGGCGCCCTCTGACAGACTCCGAAGTATTCGGCTTCGCGCAAATCAACTCCGAGCACTGCCGTCACAAAATCTTCGGCGGGACATTCATCATCGATGGAGTGGAACAGGAATCTTCACTCTTCCAGATGATAAAGAAAACTACACAAGAGAATCCCAACAAAATTATCTCTGCCTACAAAGACAATGTAGCCTTTGCCGAAGGTCCGGTTATCGAACAGTTTGCTCCGGCAGACCACTCCAAGCCCGACTATTTCCAAGTAAAGGACATCAAGAGTGTCATCTCCCTGAAAGCGGAAACACATAACTTTCCCACAACAGTAGAACCGTTCAACGGTGCGTCTACCGGTACGGGCGGTGAGATTCGCGACCGTATGGGCGGCGGTAAGGGCTCTTGGCCGATTGCCGGAACAGCCGTTTACATGACCTCCTACCCCCGTACGGAAGAAGGACGTCCCTGGGAAGAGATTCTGCCGGTACGCAAATGGCTGTATCAAACTCCCGAACAAATACTAATCAAAGCCTCCAATGGTGCCAGTGATTTCGGGAACAAATTCGGCCAACCGCTAATCTGCGGTTCCGTGCTCACTTTCGAACATAAGGAAAAAGATGAAGTCTATGGTTACGACAAAGTGATTATGCTTGCCGGAGGCGTAGGCTACGGTACCCAGCGTGACTGTTTGAAAGGTACACCGGAAGCCAGCAACAAAGTGGTTGTCATCGGTGGAGACAATTATCGCATCGGTTTGGGCGGCGGCTCCGTATCTTCCGTAGATACCGGACGCTACAGCAGTGGCATCGAGCTGAATGCCGTGCAACGCGCCAACGCCGAAATGCAGAAACGCGCCTACAACGTGGTACGCGCACTTTGTGAGGAAGAGACCAATCCGGTGGTTTCCATCCACGACCACGGCTCTGCCGGACATGTAAACTGTCTGTCCGAATTGGTAGAGGAATGCGGCGGTTTAATTGACATGAGCAAGTTGCCCATCGGTGACACGACTCTGTCTGCCAAGGAAATCATTGCCAACGAAAGCCAGGAACGCATGGGCTTGCTGATTCAGGAAGAGGCCATCGAACATGTACGCAAGGTAGCCGAACGTGAGCGTGCCCCGATGTACGTAGTCGGTGAAACGACCGGCGACCATCGCTTTGCCTTCCAGCAAGCTGACGGTGTACGTCCGTTCGACCTCGCCGTAGAACAGATGTTCGGCTCTTCCCCCAAGACCTATATGGTGGACAAGACCGTGGAACGTCACTACGAAATGCCCCAATACGAAGTTTCCCAACTACACGAATACCTCACCAATGTGCTCCAACTGGAAGCTGTGGCTTGTAAAGACTGGTTAACAAACAAGGTGGACCGTTCTGTAACAGGCAAGATTGCCCGCCAACAGTGCCAGGGTGAATTGCAGTTGCCTCTGAGCGATTGTGGTGTGGTAGCTTTGGACTATCGCGGCGAAAAGGGTATCGCAACCTCTCTGGGCCATGCTCCCCAGGCGGCACTTGCCGACCCGGCAGCCGGCTCCGTTCTTTCCGTCAGCGAAGCATTGACCAACTTGGTTTGGGCACCGCTTGCCGAAGGTCTGGACAGCGTTTCCCTTTCTGCCAACTGGATGTGGCCTTGCCGTTCGCAAGAAGGTGAAGATGCCCGTCTGTACACGGCAGTAAAGGCCTTGAGTGACTTCTGCTGTTCCCTGCAAATCAATGTACCGACCGGTAAAGACTCTCTTTCCATGACACAGAAATACCCCGACGGCAGCAAAGTAATTTCTCCGGGCACGGTAATTGTTTCTGCCGGTGGAGAAGTTTCCGACGTCAAGAAAGTCGTATCTCCGGTGCTGGTTAACAATGAAAAGACTACCATTTATCATATAGACTTCAGTTTCGACAACCTGAAACTCGGCGGTTCTGCCTTTGCTCAGACCCTGGGCAAGGTAGGTGACGAAGTTCCCAGCGTGCAGGATGCCGAATACTTCCGCGATGCTTTCCTTGCCGTGCAGGAACTGGTCAACAAGGGACTGATTCTTGCCGGACATGATATTTCCGCCGGTGGTCTTATCACTACACTGCTTGAAATGTGCTTTGCCAATGTGGAAGGCGGTATGGAAATCAACCTGGATAAAATCAAGGAGCAAGACCTTATCAAGATTCTGTTTGCGGAGAACCCGGGTATCGTTATCCAGGTGAGCGACAAGCACAAGGAAGCTGTAAAGCAAATCCTGGAAGATGCAGGCGTAGGTTACGTGAAGCTCGGCAAACCGACAGACGAACGCCATATTCTTGTATCAAAAGGCGATGCTACTTATCAGTTTGGCATCGACTATATGCGTGATGTATGGTACTCTACTTCTTATCTCCTTGACCGTAAGCAGTCCATGAACGGCTGTGCCAAGAAGCGTTTCGAGAACTACAAGATGCAACCGGTGGAATTCGCCTTCATGCCGGACTTCAAAGGCAAGTTCTCACAATACGGCATCGACCCGGACCGCCGCACACCTTCCGGTATCCGCGCCGCCATCATCCGTGAAAAAGGAACCAACGGCGAACGCGAAATGGCCTACTCACTCTATCTGGCAGGCTTCGATGTGAAGGACGTTACCATGACCGACCTTATCAGCGGTCGCGAAACGTTGGAAGATGTAAACATGATTGTTTACTGCGGTGGTTTCTCCAACTCCGACGTTCTTGGTTCTGCTAAGGGTTGGGCAGGTGCTTTCCTCTTCAATCCGAAAGCAAAAGAAGCGCTCGACAAATATTATGCACGCGAGGATACGCTTTCACTGGGTGTCTGCAACGGCTGCCAGCTCATGATGGAACTTAATCTTATCAATCCCGAGCACAAGAAAAACGGCAAGATGCTTCATAACGACTCACACAAGTTTGAATCCAGATTCCTCGGTGTTACTGTCCCCACCAACCGCAGCGTAATGCTCGGCTCACTGAGTGGAAGCAAACTGGGTATCTGGGTAGCTCACGGTGAAGGAAAATTCTCCTTGCCATACGACGAGGACAAATACAACGTCGTGCTGAAATACTCATACGACGAATACCCTTCCAACCCCAACGGCTCAGATTATTCCATAGCCGGATTGGCAAGTGCCGACGGACGTCATCTGGCCATGATGCCCCACTTGGAACGTGCCATCTTCCCCTGGCAGAACGGTTGCTACCCCGCAGACCGCGTAAACAGCGACCAAATCACTCCTTGGGTAGAAGCATTTGTCAATGCACGCAAGTGGGTGGAAGCCAATAAAAAATGAACTGAACTTCCTTTTTTATAGAAATGTAACAAGCGCGGGTTATGAATAATCCCGCGCTTGTTACATTTCTATTCTTCGCTTTCTTTTTTTGCTTTTCTCAAACAAAAGCATTATTTTTGTGTTTATTTTCAACTCTCCCTCAGTACAACATTCAAAAAACCGCTCGACAATTATGAAAAAGTACTTCTTTTTCTACATACTACTATTATTGCCAATTATAGGCATTGCACAAACATACAAATACATCGGTGTGGAAGACGGTTTGAGCAACAGACGGGTATATGCTATTCAAAAGGGACCCAAAGGTTACATGTGGTTTCTTACCCACGACGGCATCGACCGATACAACGGAAAAGAATTCAAGCCGTACAAACTGATGGATGGAGATGAGGAAGTGAATTCCATGATGAACCTGAACTGGCTCTATGTGGATTCCAAAGGAACCATATGGGAAATTGGCAAGAAAGGACGCGTGTTCCGCTATGATACAAAACACGACCGTTTTGTCCTGGTATACAAGCTACCCGAAAGCGAAGTGAAAGGACGTCCAACCCCTATCAGTTACGGTTTTGTGGATGCCAACAGCGTAATATGGCTTTGCAATGAAGATGCCCTATATCTGTACGACAGCAATACCCAGAAGGTGACATTCATTCAAAACGAAATAGGAGAACGAATTACTGATATCGCACAGATTGATTCGACCCACTTCTTCATCGGGACCGACATCGGCATACATTATGCTGAGCTGGCCAACAACACCCTCACCCTCAGTCCCTGCAACCAATTGGACACCTTGAAGATACAAATCAACGAACTATACTATCATAAACCGTCTCACAAGGTTTTTATCGGTACTTTCCAACGGGGAATATTTACCTATGACCTGAATGAGCACAAAGTCATGCATATCCCATCCGGACTGATGGACGTTAGTATTAACTGTATCCGTGCCTACAATAACAATGAAATCCTCATAGCTACAGACGGGGCCGGTGTCTACAAAATGAATACCGATACCTATGAATCTATACCATACATTGTTGCTGACTATAACCGGTACAACTCAATGAACGGAAATACCATCAATGATATCTACATTGACAGTGAACAACGCATCTGGATGGCTAATTATCCCATTGGTATAACTGTACGCAACAACCGATATGCCGATTATCAATGGATAAAACACTCTATCGGCAATAAACAGTCACTCATCAATGACCAGGTAAATGCCATCATTGAAGACCATGACGGCGATTTATGGTTTGCCACCAATAACGGCATCAGCCTTTATTATAGCAAGACGAAACAATGGCATTCTTTTCTCAGCAGTTTCGACACCGCAAGCCATAGTAAAAACCATATCTTCATCTCATTGTGCGAAGTGGAGCCCGGCATCATCTGGGCCGGAGGATATAGTTCCGGCATCTACCAGATCAACAAGAAACTACTGTCCACAGAGTTCTTTACTCCGTCTTTATTCAGTAATCTGAATATCCGGCCGGACAAGTATATCCGTTCCATTATGAAAGATTCTTCAGGAAACATCTGGTTCGGAGGGTATTATAACTTAAAAGAAATAGATTATTCCAGAAAAAATATACGCCATTTCCCGGGCTTGAATGGTATCACTGCCATCATAGAGAAAGACTCCACACATATGTGGATAGGCACTTCCACCGGCTTGTACCTGTTGGAAAAAGCAACCGGTAAGTATACCTATATCCAGATGCCGGTAGAATCCTACTACATCTACTCCCTATGCCAAGCTTCCGACGGAATGCTGTATATCGGTACCAACAATGCCGGTTTACTGGTATATGATACGACCAAAAACACATTCAGACATTATCATAGAGACAACTGCGCCTTGATTTCCAATAATATCTATACACTATTGTCTGATGGTAAAGGAAATATCTTTCTGAGTACAGAACACGGTCTGTCCACCTTCTATCCTGTCGAAGAGACATTCCATAACTGGACCAAAGAACAAGGACTGAAGTCTGACCATTTCAACGCAGCCTCAGGCACCTTGAGGAAAAACGGCAATTTCATTTTCGGCAGTACGGATGGAGCCATAGAATTCAACAAAGACATGATCCTGCCTCGCGACTATAAGTTCAAAATGGTATTCAGTGACCTGCGGGTATTCTATCAGACCGTTTATCCCAAGGATGAAGGTTCTCCACTTATTCTGGATATTGACGAGACAAAAACCTTGCGTTTGAAGTACAACCAGAACATCTTCTCATTGCAGGTCTCAGACATCAACTATGACTATCCTTCCCTAATTCTGTACTCCTGGAAACTGGAAGGCTTCTATGAGGGTTGGAGCCGTCCGGGAGAGGAAAACGTCATCCGTTTTACCAACCTGAGTCCGGGCAACTATACCCTCCGCGTACGTGCCATCTCCAACGAAGACCGTCGTATTGTCCTGGAGGAACGCAGTATGGACATCATTATCGAGCAACCCCTCTGGCTCAGTTTCTGGGCGCTGATACTCTATGCAGTGATTATCATATCCATTGCAAGCATCACTCTACGAATAATAGTCTTGAGAAAACAGCGGAAAGAATCCGATGAGAAAATACGCTTCTTCGTCAATACAGCGCATGATATACGTACTCCACTGACGCTCATCAAAGCACCCTTGGAAGAAATCACCGAACGCGAGCAACTGACTTCCAGCGGACAGAGCAACATCAATACAGCCCTGCGAAACGTAAATGCCTTGTTGCGCCTGACCACCAACCTTATTAATTTCGAACGCGCAGACACCTATTCCGGAAGTCTATACGTATCCGAATACGAACTGAGCACATATATGGAAGAGACGATCGATGCTTTCCGTTCATACGCAAACATAAAACACATCAACCTAACCTACGAAAGCAGCTTCCGTTATCTGAACGTATGGTTAGATAAGGACAAGATGGATTCCATTTTGAAAAATATCATATCCAACGCACTGAAATATACACCGGACGGCGGCAATGTACATGTCTTTACTTCCGAGACAGAAGATACCTGGAGTATTGAGGTGAAAGATACCGGTATCGGAATTCCGGCTTCAGAACAGAAAAAGCTGTTCAAGATGCATTTCCGTGGCAGTAATGCTATCAATTCCAAAGTTATCGGCAGCGGCATCGGACTACTTCTGGTAGGGAAACTTGTACGCTTACATAAAGGAAAGCTCAACTTCAGCAGCATGGAAGGGAAAGGCTCTTGCATCAAAATCACGTTCCCCAAAGGGAACAAGCATTTCCGCAAAGCAATCCAACGCCCTCAACCCAAAAACGAACGGATTGTTTATTCGGCCTCCGGAGTGCCTATCAATGCCTCTACTACATCATCCCCTGCTTCCAGTGGAATCTACGACAAGACGCAACAACAGTCACAAAACAACAGTAACCACCAGAAAATTCTTATTGTAGAGGACAATGACGAATTAAGGGAATATCTGCGTAGAACATTGTCTGAACAATACAACATACAAGTATGCTCCAATGGAAAAGAAGCACTGACCATTGTCAAGGAGTATATGCCCAACCTCGTCATTTCAGACATCATGATGCCGAAAATGAGAGGAGACGAATTGTGTCATATCCTGAAGAACGACATCGAGACATCACATATCCCCATCATCCTGCTCACAGCACTGAATACCGACAAGAATATCATCGAGGGACTGCAAAGCGGAGCGGATGAATATATTGTGAAACCCTTCAATATCGGTATATTGCGGGCAAACATTGCCAACCTGCTGACTAACCGGGCACTGTTGCGCCACAAATATGCCAGCCTGGACCTGAACGACGAGAAGAACAATACGGATTGCATCAACTGCTCCAACGACTTGGACTGGAAATTCATTGCAACCGTCAAAAAGAGCGTCGAAGACAATATGGACAACCCAAGCTTCAACGTCGACGTGCTCTGCAACCTGCTGAATATGAGTAGGACCAGCTTCTACAATAAGATAAAGGCACTGACCGACCAAGCTCCGGCTGACTACATCCGGCTGATTCGACTGAAACATGCTGCCCAACTTCTGAAAGAACAAAAGCATACCATCACCGAGATTTCAGAGCTGACCGGTTTCAGTGATGCGAAATATTTCCGTGAAGTATTCAAGAAACATTTCAATATGAGCCCAAGCCAGTATGCCAAGAGAGGGAAGGAAGGGAAAGATGATAAAGAAATAAAGTAAATTACAACATTTTGAATATGAATATATATCTTGAAGCATTCTCCATTTTCTTTAAGATAGGAGCCTTTACCATCGGCGGCGGTTATGCTATGGTACCGCTGATAGAAAACGAAATCGTAACCAAACGAAACTGGATAGCCAAAGAAGATTTCATTGACCTGCTTGCTATATCACAGTCCGCTCCGGGCATCCTTGCCGTCAATATATCCATTTTTATAGGGTACCGGCTACGGGGAATACGAGGGAGCATAATCACTGCATTGGGAACCATACTTCCTTCGTTTCTCATCATCCTCGCCATAGCGTTGTTCTTTCACAACTTCAAGGACAACATCATTGTGGAACGTATATTCAAAGGTATTCGCCCGGCAGTGGTTGCATTGATTGCAGCCCCTACATTCAGCATGGCTAAATCGGCCCGGATAAACCGATACAACATATGGATACCGGTGGTTTCAGCACTGCTCATCTGGCTGTTGGGCTTCTCTCCCATCTGGATTATCATTGCGGCAGGTGTAGGAGGATACTGCTTCGGACGTTTTCAACGTCCGAAGAATTAAAAATTAAAGAATTAAAAATTAAAAAGGATAGCAACATTAATCATTAATCACTAACCATTTATCATTAATTACTAATCATGGTTTTCTTACAGTTATTCTATACATTCTTTAAGATTGGGCTTTTCGGCTTTGGTGGCGGATATGCCATGTTGTCTATGATACAAGGTGAAGTAGTTACCCGTTACGGTTGGCTTACAGCGCAGGAATTTACTGATATTGTGGCAATCAGCCAGATGACACCCGGTCCGATAGGAATCAATTCGGCAACTTATGTGGGTTATACTACGATAGCTGATTGCTACGGTACAAGCTATGGTATTTTAGGTTCTATTATTGCTACGTTTGCCGTGGTGCTTCCTTCTTTCCTACTGATGCTGACCATCAGCAAATTCTTTCTGAAATACCAGAAACATCCTTCCGTGGAAGCGGTATTCAGTGGGCTCCGCCCGGCAGTGGTCGGTCTGCTAGCCTCAGCCGCGCTGGTATTGATGAATTCGGAAAACTTCAGTTCTCCCAAAGAAGACATATATTCCTTCGTCATCAGCTGCCTCATCTTCCTCGTGGCATTTATAGGCACAAAGAAATATAAACTGAACCCGATAGGAATGATTGTAGCTTGTGGAATAGCAGGATTGATACTTTATTAAGGATTAAGGATTAAACGTTAATGATTAATCCCTAATCCTTAATCCCTAATTTTTAAAGTTTAATCTTCTTTCCAACGGATTTCGATTCATTATGCAGACGGTCCAAGGCTGTCACCACATAGCGGTACTTTGTCTTTCCGTCTTCGTAAGGAAGTTTATAGAAATTATCGCGCGTGATGGCTACAATATGGGAAGGGTCATCTATATTCACTTTCTCTTTGTCATTAAAGCGATAGACCACATATTGGACGGCACGGTTCATTTCCTCTTTATACTTGGGAGCTGTCCAGAAAAGAATATATCCGTCTTCCGTCCACACCGGTTTCATCTTACGTACCTTTGCCGGGGCTTCGTTATCCATGAAATCGAAAACGGGAGGTAGCGCCGGATACTTATGATATTCGGCAATCAGGGCATCGCGATACTTGCCTGCATTCTCTACAACCGCACTGGCAGGCCACTGGCAACTGCCACCGATGGTCTGATAGGCCCGTTGCAAGGCCATTTTGCGAGGAAGCTGATTTATCGACGGGTTCTTGGGGTCGGCATTCTGCACGGTGTTCATCACGGACTGGCCGATAAACAAGGGGCGGTTTTCCGTATTCCTGGCCCACCACTTCACCAGTGTCTCATAGTCGGCAACCGGATGTCCTATATGCCAATAAATCTGCGGAATATTATAGTCTATCCAACCTTCACGGGCCCACAGCAACACGTCCGCATAAAGGTCATCGTAGTTTTGCAGGCCTTTGGTCTTACTGCCAAGCGGGTCACTGCTTTCATTCCGGTAAATGCCAAACGGAGAAACCCCGAACTTCACCCACGGCTTGATTTCACGAATTGTTTCATGCAGTTTCTTAATCAGCACATTCACGTTGCTCCGGCGCCAGTCTCCTTTATTGCTGAAACCTCCGCCAAAACGTGCAAAACTTGCATCGTCAGGGAAATCCTTTCCCTTAATGGGATAAGGATAAAAGTAATCGTCCATATGAATGGCATCCACATCATAGCGGGAAACGATGTCGCTCACCACCATGCAGATGTGCCGGCGGCTCTCAGGCAGTGCCGGGTCAAAATACAACTGGTCGCCATAAGTGACAAACCATTCCGGATGGATATTGTACACATGATTGGGAGCCAACTCACTCTTCAAGGTCGTCTTCGTGCGATACGGATTAATCCATGCATGAAACTCCATACCACGCTTATGGCATTCATCAATCATAAACTGCATAGGGTCCCAATAGGGTTCGGGCGCTTTACCCTGCACTCCGGTAAGGAAACGACTCCACGGTTCCAGTCTGGAAGCATACAGAGCATCCGCTTCGGGACGTACCTGGAAAATTATGGCGTTGATTCCCGCCTTCTGCAAGGAATTCAACTGCCCGATCAGATTCTGCTTCAGTTTTTCGGTCGGCATTCCACGGAACTGTCCGTTTACTGACTGTATCCATGCTGCACGAAATTCACGTTTAGGATAGGCAGACCCGGTCTGCACTTGCGCAAATACTCCTCCCGCCATTAGCAGCAAGAAGAATACACATAAAAGGGATTTTACTCTCATTCTCTAATTACAGCTTTTTAATACTTAAAATAGTTTATAATTAAGGTTTGTCCTTCATCGGCCATTCCACAATAAAGCGGCATCCTCCGCAATAGGTGTCATCCAGATAAATCCGGCCTCCCACCAACTCCATTATCTCATTGGCTATGGCAAGCCCCAATCCGGACCCTTTGGTAAACGTGTCCACTTTATAAAAACGTTCGAAAATACGGTCCGATTCGTCCGGCCTGATGCCTATACCGGTATCCTCTATCACGAAGCGCAATACATGTCGGGACTTATCTTCCTCGCAGGAAACGCGTATATGACCTTCTTCCGTAAACTTCACCGCATTATCCAACAAAGACACCAGCACCATTTTCAGCCATTGCCGGGCTGCATAAAAGGCCATAATGCCGGAAGCAGGCACATATTCCAGTTCAACTCCCGGCTTCAGTTCCGGACGGAAGCCCTCAATACATTCCTTGCAACACGCATCCACTTCTATCTCCTCCCGCGGCATCTCCCACACTCGCGAATCCATATCCGCAATATTGAGTATGTTCTCCATCAGACTCAACAGATATGTATTGTTGCCCTCCACTTGTTCAACATACTCGCGTTTCTCCACATCATCCAGCTTCTCTTGAGCCAGCAAGGTAGAAAAGCCGACGATGGAATTCAACGGAGTACGGATTTCATGGGTGATATGCTGTATAAAGGAACTTTTGACCTGGCTCATTTTTTCCACCGCCCTGCGTGCAGCTTCCAACTTGCGGTTCATGGAGAGGGTGCGGATATACAGATAAGTAATGAGCAGCAAAAGCAACAATACCAGTCCGCCAACAGCCAAGGCTATCATCAGTCGTTCCTTGTTCAATCTGGCACTCAGCTCCAGCTTCTCCATCTTCAACCGGTCCACCTCAAACTGTGCCGTATATTTGCTTAGCTTGTCATCCATTTCTGCCGTACGCACGGAGTCACTCACGGCGGCATATCTGGCATAACTGCGGCAAGCCGCACGATAATCGCCCAACTGTTCCTGCAGTTCTCCTTTCATATAATGGTTATAAGGATAGCAAAGCCCCAGTGAATGCTGATAATCCATGAGTGAATCCACGTAAGCAATGTTACCTTTCAAATCACCGAGGATACGGCAACACATTATCTTATAGCCAAACCATGCTTCGGGCGTCGAGCTTTCCGGATGTTGACGGTAGAAGCGGTCGGTCTCCTCAATATAAGGCTCAGTAGCCTTTCTACCTTCATTGGCCAATAAGCCTATAACCCTGAATTCACAGAAACGCAGGTGCAGGGAAGGGTCTATGCTGACTTGTTTACGGTCCAGTTTGTCCTCCAGTTGCGACAATTTACTCAGATACTCGCCGGCTTCTGCATACTCACTGCGTGAAAGATAAGTCTGGATAATATTAAGCAACACCACGTATGCGTCACGATAATAGCTGCCTTCCTCGAAAAGTTTCAGTGCATTGTTGTAATTCTCTATACACAGTTTTACGTTGTTTCCAAAGACCCGATGGTTATACCCGATGCACATTTCGCCACATGCCAATCCGTATTTGTCCCGGGCTTGCTCGGCATCCTGATGGAGCCTGACGGTTTCAGCCATCGCCTCCTCCTGCATACCTTTCTCCGTCATACGCTGAATGTACTGCCGCCACGCCATATACCGGTCTCGTGTCCGTTGGTATTTCCGGCACCAGTCCATATATTCATAGGTTGCGGCTTTCAATTGGTCAATGTCCCCCAACTGATAATAATGAGAAATCAAGTTGTTATGGGCATCACTAATCTGTACCGTATCGTTCAGTTCGCGGGCAAGTTTTATCCACCGGGCATTGATGGAAGGCAATCGGTCTTGTCCCAACACTTTCTGCGCACTATCTGCCAGAGCTTTCATCTCTCCATAAGGGTCTTCGGCATGCAGGATTGAGGGGCATAAACCTAACACCAGCACAACAAGAAGCCATTTTATATTACGCTTTACCATGTTCGGACATTAAAAGGAGTCGGATGCGAATTTAGTGCTTTTATTTAATGTAAATTAGCAGTCATCCTAAAGTATAACAAATCTTAACCTTGCCTATCTGATACGATTTTTCCAGCAGGTTCGTTTTATTCTACCCCGGTTTGCATTATCTTTGCAAATCCTAAATCACATAAGTGACTTTTATATGGCAGAAAATACATCGATTATCATAAAGGGAGCCCGTGTCAATAACCTCAAGAACATTGACGTAGAGATTCCCCGTAACAAACTCGTAGTCATCACCGGACTGTCCGGTTCCGGAAAATCCTCACTTGCTTTCGATACATTATATGCCGAGGGGCAGCGCCGCTACGTGGAGAGCTTGAGCAGTTATGCCCGCCAGTTTTTGGGACGTATGAGCAAGCCTGAATGCGATTTCATCAAAGGGATTCCACCTGCCATTGCCATTGAGCAGAAAGTAAGCAGCCGTAACCCACGGTCCACCGTGGGTACCTCCACTGAAATATACGAATATCTGCGGTTGCTCTACGCACGTGTCGGTAAGACCTTCAGCCCGGTCAGCGGACAAGAAGTGAAGAAACACTCGGCAGAAGATATCGTGAAGTGCATGCTGGAATATCCGGAAGGAACCAAGTATACCGTGCTCGCCCCGATATTGCTGCGCGAAGACCGCACGCTGCAACAACAACTGGAGATAGACATGAAGCAAGGTTTCACCCGTCTGGAAGTGAACGGTGAAATGATGCGCATCGACGAATACAAGCCGAAAGCCGGAGACACAGTTTTTCTGTTGATTGACCGTATGACAGCCTCTTCAGAAAAGGATTCCGTCAGCCGCCTCACCGACTCGGCCGAAACAGCCATGTATGAAGGAGACGGTGCCTGCCTGCTGCGTTTCTACCAGCCCGACGGGAGTACCTGCCTCTATCGTTTCAGCACCAAGTTCGAGGCAGACGGCATCACCTTCGAAGAACCGAACGACCAGATGTTCTCCTTCAACTCTCCCATCGGTGCATGCCCCGTATGCGAGGGATTCGGGAAAGTCATCGGCATCGACGAGCATCTCGTGATACCCGACCGCTCCTTGTCCGTCTATGATGGAGCCGTTGTATGCTGGCGGGGCGAAAAGATGGGCGAATGGAGGGATATGGTGATACACGGAGCCGAGAAAGCCGGCTTCCCCATCTTCACTCCCTATTATGAACTGACCGACGAGCAACGCCGGATGCTGTGGGAAGGGACACCCTACTTTGAGGGCATCAACGCCTTCTTCAAGATGGTGCAGGAAAATCAGTACAAGATACAATACCGTGTGATGCTGGCACGCTACCGCGGAAAGACGCTCTGCCCCAAATGCCACGGTACCCGCCTGAAACCCGAAGCAAACTACGTACGCGTGGGAGGACGCAACATCTCCGAACTGGTAGATTTGCCCATCACTGAGTTGAAGCTCTTCTTCGACAACCTGCAAATGGACCCGCATGACGCCGACATAGCCCGCCGCATCCTGACAGAAA
>OGXU01000846.1_pt1 | contig 16908 bp, 10 predicted proteins | sample 1576381 | NCBI WGS metagenome assembly OGXU01 (sample SAMEA3541544, study PRJEB24748) | human gut metagenome | biome: human gut; feature: human-associated habitat; material: faeces | place: China | collected 2012 | reverse complement strand
CACTCCATTGAGTGAAGCTGCCGTTTGGTCGCTCCCCCTTTGGGGGCGGGGGGGGATAGATAAAGTTCCTCTATGTAAAGTTATAATGGGGGATGAAAGGCAAGGTTCGCTAACCTTACCCCGATTGTTTATGCTTCCCAGCATTCAATCTATCCCCGTTTATGGGTTTCTCTTTCACCCTACAAAGATAACCTCATGGGGGAAAAATGTCCAAGAATATGGGGTAAAAACTATCAAGTCGGTAGAAAATAAGTATCTTTGAAGTACATTTTTAGTAGAGGTACTGGTATGCCTAGACGAAGCAGATAGGCAAAAATAAAGCCGCTGGGGATGTCGGATGTCCGTCAATTAACTCCAGCGGCTTGTATTTTGGTAACTCTCCCGTATCGGTCAGCTACCGTTTGGTCAGCAACAAAGGTAGTACTTTATTGTCGCAAATCCAAATGTTTTCCCCTTTATTTGTGCATTTACAAAACATTCACTAACTTCGCACCTATGCAGTATGGTGATAGCACACTAGCACCCTAAAGGGTACGTGTGTAAGGGGACAAGCCCCCTTAACCCCCTGTCAGCCGGCTGTCACCGGCTGTTATCGATTGTCACAAAAATGTTAACTTATGGGAGCAACAAGTATTCATGTACAAGCAGTGAAGCCGGGGAGCGAGATTCACAACTTTAGGGAAAAAGAGTTGGACTATGTTCGTCCGGAACTTAGTCATTTGAATGAAAGCTGGGTTGGAGATAGCATCTCCCATCGGCTGGAGAGTGCGAAACAGAGATATTTCGATACGGTTGGGCAGAAGATGCAGACTAAAGCAGCACCCATACGGGAGGGGGTAATAGTAATCAAGCAAGAAACCACCATGCAGGAACTCCAGCAATTCGCTGCGGTCTGCAAGGAACGTTTCGGTATTGAAGCGTTTCAAATCCATATACACAAGGACGAAGGATACATGAACGCAAAGCAATGGACACCTAACCTTCACGCCCATGTAGTTTTCGATTGGACGCAGCCGAACGGGAAGAGTGTGCGTTTATCGCGTGATGACATGGCAGAACTCCAAACCATAGCATCTGAAGCACTGGGCATGGAACGTGGTGTTTCTTCTGATCGCAAACACTTATCGGCTATGCAGTACAAGACCGAATGTGCGAAAGAACAGCTTCAGGAACTATCCAACGATATATCCAGTGCGTTAGACAAGCACAAGGACGTGCAAAACCAGCTTCTTCAGCTTCAGAAAGAACTACGTTCCATTGAAACAAAGAAAAACGTCCAAAAACTCATTTCTAAGGCTTCAGAGAAGTTTTACGGCTTGATAGGGAAAACGGTTAACGATAGGGAAAAAGATGCCTTAAAAGCCAAAATAAAGGCTTTAGAGGGGGAAAATGAACAGCTATCCGATAGACTGGGAAAGGCTATACTTGAAAAAGAGCGAAACGGCACAAAGGTATTCAAAGCCGAGAACGACATGCGTCTTCTTCCTTCTCGCTGCAGATGAACGTGCGGTCTTCCACACGGGCCACATCGGAAGGGGTGGAACGGGCGAGGAAGCATCCGGGGCGCTTCTCGGGGTTCAATTTGATAAAGGTGCCCTTTTCTACCATCATGTTGCAAAGCTCATCATTTTCTTCCTGAGAGCCGTTGCACCAATAGATGGAGTCGGGTTGGCAAAGCTGGGCGATTTCGTCGACCCACTTCTTAGCTGCTTCGTGAGTGGTACTCATGGTGGAAATAGTGTATGCACGGAAATGGCCGTTGGCAAGTCTCCCGTGCGGCTTTTTATGGGGCGGTTTGGTTGCTCCCGGAGGGGAAACCCCGTGCAGGGGAAGGCGTTGCCCTGATTCCGGCGGTGGCCGCTCCGGAGCGTTCCGCGGGGGCTCCCGTTTCCCCGCTGCTGTGCTCCGGGAAGGGTGAAAAAGCCTGTTTTGACTGGAAATCTGCTTGCTAGCTCGCGCCGGATAGTCTAGGGAAGAATCATGAATGTTAGAACGTTGATGGCAAATGCGGTGTTTCTGGTGCTGCCGGCCCTGCTGGCGGCGTGTTCGGACGCCTCGCGCCCGCCTGCCGTCAGCTTCAAGATTCAGAACGTTCCCCCCGTGCCGCGCACCATGTCCCAGATGTCCCGGGAAGTGCACATCAGCCGCGATTTCATGTCCCCGCGCTCCCGCGCGCGGCGCGCCTCCCATTCCATGCATCCGCGCTTCATCACCATCCACAGCACGGCCAACCCCACGGGAGACGCCGCGGCGCATGCCCGTGCGCTGAAAAGGGGGGCCATGGGTTCCCTGAACTGGCATTTTACGGTGGACCAGTACCGGGCCATCCAGCATATTCCGCTGAACGAGACGGGGCGCCATGCGGACCGCGGCGGTCCCGGAGACATGTATTCCATCGGGATTGAGATGGGGGAGGTGAGGAGCCACAACCCCATCGTCACCTGGAACCGTTCCGCCAAGCTGACGGCGGTGCTGATGAAGCAGTACAACATTCCCCTCCGCAATGTGGTTCCCCATTATTACTGGACGGGCAAGAACTGCCCGGCCCCGCTGCTGACCAACGGCCGCCCGGGGCATAAATGGAGCTGGTTCGTCTCCCGCGTGGATTATTACAGGCGCTGTCTGGAAACCCGCCCCGCCGCCGCTCTCTGACGGGCGCGCGGGCATGATGCGATCTGTGAGGAATACGCCTGGACCCATGGCCGGAGAGCTGCTTTTAACGTCCCCCCTGGAGGAGTGCGCCTTCATCCGCCCCAGGGAGCTGGCGGCCATGCAGGCGGCGGGAATGGCCTCCGTGCGGGATTTGCTGTTCATGCTGCCGCGCAGGTATGAGGACCGCCGCATGTTTGACCGTTATGATTCCCTGTCATCCGGTGCGCCCGTCTGCCTGAGGGGGCGGGTGGTGGACGTGGGCTGGAAAGGCTGGGGAGGGAAGGGCGGCAAGGGCCGCGGGCGGTATGTGGAAGCCGTGCTGGTGGATGTGGCAATCTGCGGCTCGATGAAGGTATACCGTAGTTGCGTTGTGATATTGTCATTGCCGTCTACTTTTATTTCTCTGAAAGAAGAAGGAGAATGGTCGATACCGCCTTTATCCAATGTACCGGTACAGATTGTATAGATTCCGTTTTGATTGCGGACATAGTTGTAGTGCATGTGTCCGTAGATTTGGGCTTTTGTATTGAAAGCACGTAGGTCAAGTGTATGCTCTTTATCGGCTTTGAATACGAATGTGTCACTTGCGGTAAACAGGTCATGGTTGAAGAGGATCAATGCCTGTTCTTTCTTCATCATGGCAAGGTCATTCTTCAGCCAGTTGTATACATCTTTTTGAGTATAATTAGTCGGGTGGTCTCCGTGGTCGATTGGGGTGACTACATAATGAACGTTACCCATATCAAATGAGTACCACGTCGGACCATAGAGAGATTCATAAAGCTCTTCGCCATAGCTACCTTTCACTAAGTCGTGATTGCCGATGCAGTAGTAAACGGGGCAATCCATTGTCTGTGCGTTCACTATTTGGTTATGCATTGTCAGCCCCGGTTCGTAACAGATGTCTCCGGTATGAATCAGGAAAGCGGGCTTTTCATTCTTTACATATTGCTGAAGGTCAGTTACCCAACGTCCCATTCCACCGGTCACTTCGGTATCGGTGATTTGAACGAAAGAATGTTCCCTGGCTTTTGTCCGTTCACTTTCAGTTAAGATAAAGTCGTAGCTTTTTCTATTCTCTTTGGTGGAAAGATAGAATTGCTCCGTTTCAAATCCGGCGGGAGTTGTAATGCTGATAAATCTTGTTTTATCGAATCCGGGTAAAGAGAACCGACCTTTCTTATCTGTTTTTACTACGTTCAAGCCGTCTGTTACCATAACTCCCGCCAGCGGTTTATCACCTTTATTAAATAGTCCTGATTGGTCGGTGTCGACATAGACTGTTCCTTTAAATTGAGCGCTTAGTGGCAGATATAGTAAAAATGATACTAGGATAACAGATAATCTTTTCATGGTCAGTCCTCCGGTTTTTAGTGTGTTAAGCTAATTATTTCTTTTTATTTCACTTGTTTCATTTCTTCATTGTAACGTGCTTCTTCTTTGCACAAAGGTTTGTACCAAGTCTTCCTTAGTATAAGTGTGGTGACTAAAAGCAAAGTGATAGAGCTCCAGAGCCCCAGTTGCTCACGGACAACGAGATACATCGGAATGATAGTAAGCGCACATTGCCAGATGATACCGATTGCTACGTTGAAAGCATCCCTTTTGAAGTTCTTGTTCGGCTGGATATGAGGATAACGCGCCAATGCTTTTTCTTCTACCGGTTTCCACCAGCCCCATGGGCGGACACGGGTGTAGAAGTTGATCAGTGTCTCTTCGTCAGTCGGAGGTGCGCTATACGTTCCGGCGATACATCCTATCAGGGAAACCCCGAACAGAACGGGGAAGAAATACAATACCCATGCGTCGGGAACAGTGAATTTCATGACGATTGCCGCTATTACTCCGGCAGTCATTCCCCAGAAATAGCCTTCACCGTTGAAACGCCACCAATGCCATTTGAGTACGTTGGCTGCGATGTATCCACCAAAGAGTGCGCCTACAATCCATTGGAAGATTTCATTAATATCTTTCAGAAAGAATCCGATAACGGTGCTGACCACTACCACTGCAACAGAAATCACATAACTGCTGCGTATCTGCGTTTTTACACTCGCTTTCGGATTGATGTATTTCAGATAAATGTCATTCACTATATATGCAGGAGCCGCATTCACCGTTGAAGCGAAAGTAGACATGAACGCTGCCAGTAGTCCCGCCAATAACAGACCGGCTAATCCGGAAGGTACATAACGGGTAATCAAGTGAGGAAGAATCGTCTCAAAGTCCGTTCGTGTAACTTCCATTTGTGTCATTCCGCCGTCTTCCTTGAAGAAGTAAATAGCCAGCAATGCGAATCCCATAATCATCAGGTAGCGAGGGATTAATAACACCACAGATACAGAACCACTCATCATTGCCGCTTCTTTCGGAGACTTGCAGGACAGAATCTTCTGCATATCATAGTTAGGAGCGGGACCAGCCATGCTCATAAAGATTCCTTTCAGCAACGCCATCATAACAAATATGCTTATCAGACTGTAAGGCTCGTTGGCCATTCGCTCGGTAAGGAGATTCATCCGGCTGCTCCAGTCGATATCAAGTGTCCAGCCGAAGAAGGGCGAATCCCAGCCGGCAGGAACAAATGAGTGAATCATGTCCGGTGCCACCATCTGCATACCAATGACGACAATAACGATGCCTGCCACGGTCATTATCAGAAACTGAACGACATCTGTCCATACGATACTCAGCATTCCGCCGAGCATCACATAGAATGTGGCGATGGTAGTAAAGAAAATACCATATACATGAGGAACATATTCTGCAGGAACATTGAAAGGAATAAATGGAGATACTACTTCCCAAGGGATGAATATCTCCATAAATTTACCAATACCTATGAACCCGTAACTTAAAAAACCGAGTACGCTAAGTAATGCGAATACGATAACAATCGTATGTGAAAGAGTAGAACCTTTCCCTTTTCCGAAACGGGTTTTAATCCATTCGGCACCGGTGAGAACGTTCGAACGGCGCAGCCACACGGATAAGTAAACCATTAGGAATATCTGGTTGAACACCGGCCATAACCAGGGAATCCAAAGACTTTTGAAACCATAAGCGAATGCCCAGTATACCATAAGCATTGTGCCCGTAATATCGAACATTCCGGAGGCGTTGGATAATCCCAACATATAGAAAGGCAATGATTTTCCACCTAAGAAGTAGGAGTCCATATTCTGGGCTGCCCGTTTTTTAAGAATGAGACCGATGACAATCATAGCGATAAGATAGGCGCATATGATAAGAAGGTCGGTAGTGTGTAATTTCATATTATTATTTTGAATCGATTTATATATTGTATCTTCTTTGCTGCAAAGGTAGGGGGAAAGTCTTGGGCAAACAAATATTATTTTAGCACATACTGATACTAAACCAATAAATGTTTCTTATTCCTTATGGTAAATTAGTTCATTCCTAAGATTCCATGCTTGTATATGTTTTATGCCATTGTGAGACGGTAAGACCATATCATCAATTGATACTACCACTTTCGGAAAGTTATCATTAATGGTTTCCAATGGAGAAAATTCTCTTTTTATGGTACTTTGATCTGACATTATATAAGAGCATTGTATATAAATTGTTTCTCCTGTTTTTTGAGCCACGAAGTCGATCTCTTTACCTTTGGCATTGCCAGTGTAAACTTCATATCCCATACGAAGTAACTCCAAGTAAACTGCGTTTTCTATCAGGTAGCCAAAGCCATAACCGTAGCCGGGATAGAGATAATTTTTATAAGCAAGGTCATTAATGTAGAACTTACTTGTCCCGGCAAGGGTTTCTTTTCCCTTGATGTCATAACGTTCGCAACGATGGATTAAGAATGTGTCTTCGATATATCCTATATAAGCAGCTACAATATCATAACTAATGTTTCTCCCTGAATTTTTAAAGTATTTCACTATGCTATTGACCGATATCAGGTTGGAAGCGTTGTTTACTAAAAAGATAAAAATATCTTCCAGTAATTTGGGGTCACGTATATTGTAACGTTGGATAATGTCACGCAACAAAATGGAGTCCTTAATAGTAGACATATAGTTTTGTCTGATTTCCAGTTTATTCGGGAGAGAAAACAACTCCGGCAGACCACCACTATTTATATAATCAAGATAACTTTGTTTCATTTGCTCTTTTCCGGTTACCATAAGATATTCCTGATAACTGAAAGGAAAAACATTGAAACATACATAACGACCGGATAATAACGTAGCCAGTTCTCCTGAAAGTAATTTAGAGTTAGAACCGCTTATGAATAGTTCGTATTCAGCTGTATAGTCTTGTGAATAAGAATTTATTGTCTTTTCCCAATCTTTGATGAGTTGAATCTCATCGATGAAAATATAAACTTTTCCTGTTGGTTGTATAATTGCCTGATACAGCTTGATGATTTCATCTAAGTCTTTGTAGGTCTTTATGAAATCCAGATCTGTCATTTCTCTGTTGATGAATAGTGTATTTGCGGCAGGCACGCCATTTTCTATCAGTTGCCTGGCAGTCTGTCGCAATAGATAACTTTTTCCTGCTCTACGCTGACCTGTAAGGATTTTCACAAGTCTGTTTCCTGTAAAGTCCATAATCTTTTCATTGTATTCACTACGCCTGAATCCAAAATCAAATGCAGTGTCTCCCCAAAGATTATACTTTCTTAGAATGTTTATCCTTTCGTCCATATCCTAAAGTTTTTAGCAAAAATACAAAAGTTTCGGATATATCCGAAACTTTTCTTGCTTTTGTTTGCGATTTCGAATATATCCGAAATTATTTGTTTTAAAGATAAACTTGTTCTGTTTCTACTGTAACGGCTTTGTTAGCTTCTATGAGATTGCAAATATTTTCTACGGAAGCAGCAGAACGTAAACCGTCTGCCGGTGTGTGAAAACAATAATCGATCAGTCTATCAATGGTGGAAGTTGCTACATGCATACGAGTATCCGAGGATGCATAATAGATATATACTGTTCCATCTTCATCCGCAATCCAGCCATTCGAGAAAAGTACATTAGATACGTCACCTATTCTTTCTTCATCTATCGGAGCCAGCAAATATCCACCCGGTTCGGCAATTGTCTTTGTCGGATCTTCCAGAGAGGTCATATACAGATAGAGTACATAACGCAGTCCGGCAGCACAAGCCCGTACACCGTGGGCGAGGTGTAACCATCCCTTGGAGGTTTTGATAGGATGAGGTCCCTCTCCATTCTTCACCTCTTTTATAGTGTGATAGTGACGGTGGTTGATGATAGTTTCTTCTTTCACTTCTGCATGAGTCATATCATCAATGAGTGCCCAACCGATACCTCCGCCGTTTCCGGCATCAATAAAGCTATCTTGCGGACGGGTGTACAAAGCGTACTTACCGTTAACAAATTCCGGATGTAGAACGACATTACGTTGTTGGCTTTTGGAAATCAGGTTGGGTAGGCGTTCCCAATTCTTCAAATCTTTGGTGCGGACGATACCTGCTTTGGCAACGGCGGAAGATAAGTCACCCGGTGCAGCGTTGGGGTCAAGGCTTTCGCTACAGAAGATACCATATATCCAGCCGTCTTCATGTGCTGTCAGGCGCATGTCGTAGACGTTTGTTTCTGTCGGATCAGTATCCGGTAGTTGTATCGGGTATTCCCAAAAACGAAAGTTATCTATTCCGTTTGGACTTTCGGCAATGGCAAAGAATGACTTACGGTCGTTCCCTTCCACACGTACTGCCAACAAGTATTTGCCGTTCCATTTGATAGCTCCCGAATTCATGGTGGCATTCACTCCGATACGTTCCATAAGCCAAGGGTTTGTTTCCGGATTCAAGTCATAACGCCATTCCAAAGGAATGTGTTTTGCAGTGATGACAGGATATAGGTAGCGTTGGATGATTCCGTTATAATGACTATTATCTTCTTTATTCTTGCGAGTGAGAAGCTGGAAATATAACTCTTTGAATTGTTTAAATTTTTGCTTATTATAACTTGACATAAGGTTTTTCTTTTTAACAGATCCTACAAATGGGCGATTATAAGTGGACTTTTCCAACCAATGTAACAATACTAAATTGTGGTATTGTCAGATTGTAGTATTTATTGCTTACGGGAACGATATTTGTTTTATTCCATCTATTGTCTTTATTAGTAATAAATTGCTTTAATGCTCCTTTTATATTTGCTCCGTCTAGGCGAATGTTGGTCGATATTGTTTTTTCAGATAGGTTGATTGCAACTAAGATATATTTATCGTTCTTTTTATATGCTGATACTAAAAGGTCTTTGTTCTTAGGTTGGGTTACCTGTATTCGTGTACTTCCTTCAGAAATATATCGAGAGTAATTGCCTAAGATATCATACCTTTTTGATAATGTATAATCTTTTCTATTTTTGTTCAAAATGATAAGACTTTCATTGTTGGATGTCGGCATAGCTCCTCCCCACCATATAATTGCATTTACATTTGCCTTAGTCAGATAATTGTGGAATGTAACTGCCCACTTAAGTCCATCTTGAATTGAAGTATCGAGTGGGGTTACATCACTTATTTCTGTAATCCATACCGGTATGTGCGCTTTTTCTGCTGCGTCAAATGGAATGATAGGAGTTTTAAGATATTCTTTATCTACTTTTATTGGCATTATGTCAGGAGATAAGCTATAGCCATGTCCTGCTGCAATGAGATTGAATTTCTTGATTTCAGGATAGTCCTGAAGAATTGTATCTGTGAAGTCTTTGGATGAGACCATCTTTAGTTGAGGCATGACTACTGACCATAAAGGATTCTCTCCAAATATGATTTTTGCAGGAATATTTTCTTTCTGAAAGGTGGGACCAAGATTGGAAGTGATAAATTTCCCCATTTCGTCTGCTGTCCATAAAGAAGAATTCCAGGGGGCGGCATAACCAGGCTCGTTTGAGGGTGATATGGCATAAGGTGTAATTCCTTTGGATTTGTAAGCTTTGTAAAAAGCTGCAAGATAATTAGCGAAATCCTGATAACACTCCGGTTTGAGTTTTCCGTTTGATACTTTTCCGTTGCTTTTCATCCATGCAGGAGCGCTCCATGTAGAAAAAACTAATTTGTTGATATGATATTTATTTTTAGCCTCTAAAGTAAGCCATAATTGTCCGCGTCTCAACAAATCATCGGATTTATTGTTAAAATCAGAATCGCATAACTCGATGTTAATATCATCGTTAAGATTGAAGTCTTTATCTTCTTTATTCTCCCAATAATGTGGGAAAATCTCTCCTCTTAGGATGTTTAAACGCAATCCATCGTTACCGAACATTTTATCCATGACTTGTTTTCTGTTTTTGAAAGCGAACAGTTCTTTAGCCCAGCCAGCTTGGGCTATTCCAAATCCGTCTATTGTTTGTTCGCAATCGTTCCATCTGATTACGATGCCGGAGCTTGGCGAATTATCTGAAATTTTAGTAGCAGGGTTGCTGAAACAAACTAGACTAGTAAATAGTGCACTTAAAATGGGGATGCAATGTAGTTTCATATTTTCAGAATCTGATATAAGGGAGGTAGCTTTTTCTTTGGTAAGACACCACCTCCCTAATTTTATTAATATCTATTTACCGATCACGCTTATGTTAGTCGATATCCCACCATATATGTGTGGTAACTTTGTCTGCTCCTTGTTGCTGATTCGCAGTATCTACATTTGCTCTGTTAATACTATATTCATCGGTAGGATAAGGGAGTCTCGTAGGGATAACTCCTGGGCTCATACTACCTGAATAATTGGTTGGAATAAGTTTGGGGTATCCGGTACGACGCCAGTTGGCATAACTTTCGTAACCGTTGATGAAAGTTGCTACCCAGTATTGCTCTCCGATAATTTGCAGTTTTTCCGTATTGTTTGCAGTACTGAATAGGTTCTGGGCTAAGTAAGTCTCGATTTCTTCATCTGTGATTTTACCTTGCGTTCCGTAAGCAATCTCCTGTTCTTTCATGGATGATGTGATGGCTTCTTTATAAAGAACCTCCGCGTTTCCGTTTGTCCAGTTTCTCAATACAGCTTCGGCTAGCAACAATTTCGTCTCAGATGGCATTAGGAAGATGGTAGGGGCATCCAATCTCAAAATTGTATTGATATTGAAGTTGGAAGTATTTTCTAAGCCGACAAAGCTTCCACTTGGGGCGTCTGCAATGGTATGACTATCGTAACCGTTAGGTAAACCAAATTGTTTGTCAAATTCAGTATTTCCGTCTTTCAAAGAGCAATATACATGAATACGAGGATCTTTTGTTTTTTTGAGATAATCCATGAATGTTTTCCCAATTTTGACTGCATCACTTTCGATGAAGTTGTCATCTAGATAACGGAAACTCAATGGATTTTTAAATGCATTTTTCCCGCTTCCGTCATGTCTCAGAAGGCATATATCTTCCGGTTGGCTCATTACGCCGATAGTTACGGCGTCGGCTACTGTCTGTTTTGCCAGGTCTGGAGCCACTTCTGACAGACGCATTCCTATACGAAGTAATAAGGAACCTCCAAACTTTTTCCACTTATTGATGTCGCCATCGTAGAATAAGTCACCGTCTATTGCCGGATTATTGGCATTTAGCAGGTTGACCCCGTCTTTGACTTGCTGAATCATATCTTTATAGATGGTCTCCTGATTATCATATTTCGGCTTATAGATTTGCTGATAGTATCCTAATCCTGCTTCAGAATAGGGAACATTGCCGTATATATCTGTCAAACGCTGGAACAGATAAGCGCCCCAGATTTTTGTTGCACCGAGGATATTGGAATATTTTGCATCTGACGAGGCTTTTTCTTCCAATTCGCGCCAGTTTTTTATCAGATCGCTATAAGTGTCGGTAAAGAAGGTGTTGGCGTAAGATTCCATCTGGTAATATTTGTCACCTGGCATATCGTTATTTAAGGAAGCGGCTTGCTGTACAAGCATCATGCAGGTTCCTACCTGAATGTTTTTAGCAATACCACCGGTAGTCGTATGTAATTGAGTATAGGTCAACAGAGGACCGGGCTCTATCGAGGTAGGACTGTTGGGGTCTATATTTTTCTCGGTGAAATCACAGGCATAAACCATACAAGTTAGCGTGGATGCCATCATTAGTTTTATTATATTGATCACTGACATAATATTTTTATTTAAAATTTGACATTCAGATTAAAACCTATGCTACGTGAGGCGGGTAGTCCGTAAGATTCGAATCCCTGTCCATTGTCGATATTGAAAGAAGATTCGGGATCTACCAAAGGTACTTTATCGTAGATATTCCACAAATTCCGTCCTACGACTGAGAGAGACAAGGCTGACAAACCTATTTTACGGATCCATTTTGTCGGGAAGTTATATCCGAAAGAAAGTTCGCGCAACTTAATGAAAGAAGCGTCATATATACAGTTCTCGGTAATACCTGACAATGCCATATAATATTTCATCGCTGTCACTTTTACATCATTTGGAGTTACACCGTCTTCTTTTACTCCCTGAGCGATAATACCTTCTTCGCGTCCTGGTAGCGTGTCTGCATGGCGTCCGAACATAATCATGTGTGCATTTGTTTGAGAATACATCTTTCCTCCGAATTTGCCATCAAGTAAGAAACTCAATGTGAATCCGTGACATTCAAATGAGTTGCTGAATCCTAATGTGTATGGATGCACGCTTTCGCCTAATTTCTCGATTTCTCCTTTCATAGGAAGTCCATTTTCGTACATGATTTCACCTTTGTCGTTGCGTTTGAAAGTTACGCCTCGGATAATCCCATAAGGTTGTCCTACTTGCTGGTAAATCCAAGCTGGGCCACAGTTGTCGCTATCGTGGCCAGTACGAGACTTTGCCAGTTCGAATTCGGTGACATCATCTGTTATGCGTTTAATTTCACTCTTGTTGTAAGCGAAGTTGAAGGAAGTGTCCCAACGAAAGTGAGATGAAAGAATTGGAGTGCCGGTAAGTAACAGTTCAATACCATGATTATTCACTTTACCCGCGTTTATTTTGACATTTCCATATCCTGACGCGGTTGATATACCTGCGTTTACTATATCGTCTTTAGTATTTCGTACATAGTATGTGAAATCAATGCCGAAGCGATTGTTAAAGAACCTGGCTTCAAATCCTCCTTCATACGAAATAGAAGTCAGAGGTTTTAAATTTAAGTTCGGAATAGTGCCATTGTCAATGGATCCAACAGGATATTTGCGATATGCATCCGCATAACTGTATGTCAATCCCAGTTGATAGGCTCCAACGGCGCCGCCGGACTGTGCCCATGAACCGCGTAGCTTGAGGTATGGGAACCAAGACGGCATCTGAATAGCTTCACTAAGGATAAATCCTAATCCGACGGAGGGATAAAAAATATGATTGGGAGAGGTTTTCCCTTTGTAAGAAAGTGCGGAAAACCAGTCGTTACGTCCTGTTAAGGTCAAATATATCATGCTTTTATAAGACATTTCGGCTTGTCCGAAGAGGGAGTTGATGTAACTTTCAGAAGTAGAATGACCACCGGATTTTGTTTTTGTATTATTAATGGTGTTGAATCCTGGTACAACAAATTGGTCACCGTACGAACTTGTTGCATCTGACCAACTTGCCATTGTGTTCCAGCCAATAAATGCATCGACACTTACAAGGCCGTCTTTGAATGAGTTGGTATATCCGGCAATGGCTTCTGTGTTGAATTCACCGTGATATTCGGCACTATTGGATATATTACCTTCTTTTACAGCTCCGCGGGCTGTGCCCCAAGGGGTGACATTTTCGGCACGACGGTTAATCATATCACCGCCGGCACGTCCGCGTAGATACCAGTTTGGTGTAAAGTTGTATTGAACTTCGACGGAGCCAATAATACGGTCTTTAGCATCTTTTTGACTATTCTTGTAAACAACAAATAAAGGATTGATTACATAGCCTTGAGCGTTTACTTCATATTCCGTACCATCGTCGTTTGTAATCTTCATATCAGAAAGGCCGTAATTAGGTGCTAGTTGCCATAAAGAAGCATTTGCATTGGAGGTAATATCACCCAGGTTTGGACGGTTTTTGGCACGTTCGCGTACGTACATAATATTGGCCTTTAGTGAGAAGTGCTCGTTCATTCTAGAAGTCAGATTCAATGTAATATTGTTACGTTCCAGTTTGGAATTCGGTTGCATATCATGAAAACGTTGATCACCTGCACCAACACGGAACTGAATTTTTTCATTTCCGCCGGATACAGCGATGTTGTTAGTCACTGACCATGCATTGTCGTAGAAATCTTTGAAATTATTTCTTGCGGTTGGTGAATATGGGCGGGAAATTCCGTCATATTGCGTTACATTTGATCCGTCCATTTTGCTACCGAAGCTCATTACACTCATTTGCTTGGCTAATGTTGGAGCCAATTGGCTTATAGCCTGTTCTGGTGTCATTCCATATCCAGCTCCTGTCGCTATAGCCAGTTGATCAGGATTCATCCCATTTGCACCACAACCATATTCCCATTGGAGGTCATTATTCTTTAGGATGGGAGAGTCTTTAGTATAAGACATATTGTATTCTACTCTGACTTTTCCTGCTGTTCCTTTTTTAGTAGTAATGACAATTGCACCATTTGCTGCACGGGAACCGTACAATGCAGCAGCGGTACCTCCTTTCAGCACACTCATACTTTCAATGTCTTCACTATTGATAGATGAAATTCCGTCACCAGCATCAAAACCACCCCATTCTCCGGCTTGACCATAGTTTCCGTTATTCATAGGCACGCCGTCGATGACGTATAAAGGTTGGTTACTACCGTTCAAAGAACCGTTACCACGAATTGTTATACGGCTTGAACCCATGACGCCGGATGCTGGTTTCACTACATTTACACCTGCTACTTTTCCTACCAGACTGTTGGCTATATTGGAAACCTTGACACGATTCAACTCTTCGCTCTTGACTTCCGTTACGGAGTAAGCTAATGCTTTTTTCTCTTTTTTAATACCTAAGGCAGTGACAACTACTTCATCTACTTGGACAGAACTCTCCTGTAGAGTGACTTTCATGGGGGTATCTGTAGCCTTTTGTTCTACTGTCTGATATCCAATAAATGAAAAAATTAGGGTATTTCCTTTCTTTGCACGAATGGTGAACTGGCCGTCCATATTTGTGATTGTTCCAAAGGTTGTGCCTTTTATACTAATGCTGACTCCGGGCAGAGGCTCGCCGGAAGAGTCGGATACTATTCCTTTAATATCCGTTTGTTGGGCATGAAGTGAACTGCATATAAATAGTAGGCAGCACAATAATAAATAAGTAATGTTTTTCATTGCGAATATGATTTTAGTTGTTAAACTCTGGGAGCAAAGGTAGGGTAGTTTGCGGTGGAGGACAAATATGATTTTATCAAATACTAATACAAAATTAACAAAAAGCATAAAAATGAGTAAAAATAGGGGTTTAAACTCTTTGATATAATACCAGAATTCTGAAACCGATATGTTTATTAGTGAGTATCGTTCTGTTTTGTAAAATCTAAAGTGGCATTTTAAGGGTGTAAAGCATAGCTTTGTATTGCTTAAAACGACGCTTTTCAAAAGCTAAAAAGTTTGTTTCATTTTATTATTGATTATCTTAATGTCTGACTATTTACTTATAAGAAATAAAATGAATAAGCCGGAATATTATAAAAATTTTCTGAAACGGATATTATCTATATCAATAAAGAGTTTGCGGAAAATACCTGCGATACTTATTGTACTGGGAGTAATGTTGCTATGCTTTCGAGCGAATTAGCCACTTTTCTGAGTGGTAGATATATAGAATTTAAGGTATATAGTCTTACATATGCCGAAAATTTCTGGAGTTTCATAAATTAGAAGATTCTGTTGAAGAACGCAATGGAGAAAAATTATATGTTCAGGTAGTATATTCAGTTATTGACTCTAAAACACATGAGTGGGAATTTGGAAATTTGTTGGCATACAAGATAATTATCCGAAAATAGTTGTTACAATGGATGAAATTGAGGGCGTTTCTTATCAGGGTATCAAACAGATCCCTATCCGTCAGTTTTTACTTTGTTGGAGATAATTTTTCTATTAAAGAAAAAAGAGAGAAAAATAAAAGGAGAAGCAAAACATCATTAGCTTCTCCTTTCCCTTTCCAGTATATAATCTCAAAGCGATTATTTGAAAACAATCTTCATTGGTCTACCTATCCAAACTTGTGGTTGTTCGAGGTTGAAAATGTGAGCTATTGTAGAAGCTACATCATATTGCATCATGCTTACATCATCAAAACGAAGTCCTTTTTTAATATTCTTACCGGAAATGATGAAAGCAGTTTCCATTTCTTGCATTGTTTTGCCACCGTGACCCTTCTTGATGCCTCCATGGTCGGAAGTCAATATGAAAATAGTGTCATCAAGGATGCCTGCATCTTTTACGGCCTGGACAATCTGGCCGACATAAGTATCCAACTCCTTGAGTTTCTCATAATATGCGGGAGTGTCATGTCCTTCAGTGTGTCCGGTATGGTCGGGACTATCATAGCAGATAGCAACAAGAGTCGGATGTTTCTCCTTTATGTAAGCAGATGCCATATTGCCTAACTCTTTGGGAGTCTTGTTGTAATCGGCCACATGATAATGATAGCTTAGAGAAAGTGTATCTACTAAATACTTGATTCCGTTCCATTCATACAGACAGCCGATCTCTGCTTTCGGACGGGCATCACGCAGTAATTGGAAGATAGTGGGGAAGATTCCATTCTTGTTTAAAACACGTGACGGAAGTTCCGGAGTTTTAGATCCCCATTCGGTGTATCCGTGAAGTTCGGGACCGGCTCCCATAAACATGGATGCCCAGTTGATAGCACTGGACGAAGGAAGTGCCGAGCGTTTTTTGAGCGTGTAAGCTCCGTCTTCCATTAGTTTCTTGACATTGGGCATGTCTGCTTTAGGCAAGCTGTAAGCTCCCCAACCGTCCAGTCCGATGAGAACAACATGTTTGGCTTTGTCTTTTCCTTTGGCATTGCAGGAGAATGTGAAACAAAAAAGCAGTGCGAATGTAGCAAGTAGCGTAAAAGCGTTTTGTCTATTCATGATATTTTCCATTAAGTAATTAATATTGTTGATTTAATGAATTAAGTTTTCTCATGTATTATTTTATTAGACAAAGGTAGAGTTATTCTGTTGGTGGAACAAATACAATCTTAGCATTAACTAATACTTTTGCATTTTTTATTTCAAACTCAGCCGGAAGCTTTTTTATCTATGTATTATAAATCAATACCACGGTATATG
>OGXU01000842.1_pt1 | contig 16965 bp, 18 predicted proteins | sample 1576381 | NCBI WGS metagenome assembly OGXU01 (sample SAMEA3541544, study PRJEB24748) | human gut metagenome | biome: human gut; feature: human-associated habitat; material: faeces | place: China | collected 2012 | reverse complement strand
CCTTTGATGTATAAGTGATTTAAACTCTTTTTGTTTTTTAATCTTTATCTATCAGAATCGCCAAAAGAAATGGCAGAATTAATGTAGAAGTAGAGGGAGGGGAGAATGACAGAATTATTCTCTCTTTTCCTATAATATATAAAAAGATATGGCTAGAGGTCGAAAAAGTTTATTTCGGGAGGAGTATATTCAACTAGCGGAGAATTATGCTTTGTTAGGAGCTACCGATGACGAATTGGCTGATTTTTTTGGTGTATCAAAGCAAACTCTTAACAAATGGAAGAAAGATTATCCAGAATTCCTTGACTCCTTAAAAAGAGGAAAGGATATTGCAGACTCTAATGTTGCTTCGAAATTGTACAACCGCGCAATCGGTTACGACTTCGAGGAAACACATACTGTCTGCAAGAATGGCTTGGTTGTAGGAGAGAAGCATATCAAGAAGCATCAGCCGGCAGATACAACAGCAGCGATATTTTGGTTGAAGAACCGGCAACCGGAGAAGTGGCGCGACCGGAAAGAGTTGCAGATTGGTAATAAGCTGGGCGATGACCTGGAGAGTATGACAGATGAAGAGTTAAGGGCTATTATCCATGGCGAAAAAGAACAATCGGGAAATATTAATACAACAGGCGAAAGCGGCAATATTACTGAGGAGACGGGAGGCGAATAATGACTTTTGGTCATATTGTCTTTACCATGATCCTAAGTTCTTTGCCAAGCGACTATTCTTGAAGAAGGTCGCTGATGCTTTTACGCGGGTGTACGAGTCATATATGGCTGGTATCATCCGCCGGCTTGCTGTGTCTATGTGGAATATGGAACAATTCTTAGTTTTTTTTATTTTTTTGAATAAAAATTATTCTTGAACTATTTTAATATTCTTTTTCTTTAACTATTTTTCCATCTTGGTCATACCATTTCCATATCCCACTCATATTATTTTTAGTATAGTAACCTTCAAATTCAAGATTTCCACTCTCATAAAATTTTTGCTTTTTACCATCTAACTTATCTTCATTATAATATGTAATAGTGGATATTTTCCCATTTTCAAAATAGTTCTCTTTTTTCCCATGGAGTTTTCCATTTGAGTAATTGGAGATAGATTTTAATTTTCCATCTTTGTAATACTCTTTTATTTCACCATCTAATTTATTTAAAAGATAATTTCCATCAAAGATTGCTACTCCATTTTCATATTTTAAAGTTTTACCATTTAAATAGTCATCTTTATACTCTAATTCTTCACAGAGCTCTTTATCTAAATTATATTTTTTTAATACTCCCTGTTTTCTATTGAGTTCATCAATAAAATAATCATATAAAAAGATTCCTACCTGTTCTACTTTTTTTTCTAATTTCATATTACCACCAATGATGATGTCTACCTAGCCTGTAACTACCATAACCTATTCCACCTATTATAGCAGCATTAATCAAGTTATCTCTTCTTCTTTCAGCTTCGGCTCTCTCATATGCTAATTTTTTTTCGTACTCAAGTTTTTCTTTTTCTAAATTTAATTTTTCTTGTGTATAATAAATTTCCATCTCTTGTGGTGAAGGAAGATTTTTTTGAATCTCTTTCTCTCTATTTTCATTTACTAATCTCTTATACTCATCATATTTTTTTAATTTACTGTCTATTTCATTATTTTCTATAGAATAAGAAGAGATAAAATTAGTTATAAGGAAAAATATTATAAATATTTTTTTCATTCCTGTCACCTCCGTTAAAACTCTATTTGTAAATTAGAATTTTCTTGATTTCTCAATATTTTATCAATCAATTCCTCTTTTCTATTTCTTCCATTAAAAGAAATATTGAGTTTTTTACACAAAATTCTTAAATCTCTAAAAGTTAAAGCCTCTAAACTTTCTTTAGTAAACTTTTCATCAGCTCTTTCCTCTTTAAAGATTCTTTCATAGGAAAGTTCCGATACACTTTTTTCACTTATCATAAGCTCAAAAATCTTTTCTAAATTAGGTTTATAAAAAGTTCCCTCTACTCCTTCAACTTTTTTAGTTTCAAATATACTCTTTTCTATACCTAATTTTTTGATTTTTGATAATCTTACAGCTTCTAAACCAGAATACAAGCATATATCAGTATCTGTAAGAGTAAAATATCCATCTTCTGTTAATTCATCTTTTTCTTCTCTATTTAAAGCTCTCTCTATTAAATAAGTTGTCAAAGCACATAATTCTATACCTAAAGTGGCTATTAATTTTTTATTAAATTTAAAGGTATCTCCACCATTTAATATATAAAAAAGATTATCATATTTTATCATTGTATCACCTCTTCTCTCTTTTATATATTATACCATATAATCTCTTTAAAATATATTTTATTATTCAACTCTTATTTTAGCACTGTTTAAGAACTCCTCTTCATTCATTTGGTAAACAGTGTCCATAATTATTTGTCTAAAATTTCCATTTCCATTGCCTTGAAGTTTAGCCTTTTCTCCAGCTATTCCCATAGTAGATATCATAGTTATAGCCCCAGTAAAGTAATCTTCAGTAGCCCCACAAGCAGAACCAATAAGAGCACCAGTCATACAACCAGTTCCTGTAACACTACCTAATACAATATCTCCATTTTCTATTTTAGCTACTCTTTTACCATCAGTTACTAAATCTACTTTTCCAGTTGCAGCTATTACACAGTTATATTTTATTGCCAATTCTTTAGCTATTTCTTCTATATTATCAGAGCTTTCTACTGAGTCAACTCCTCTATTACTCTCATTTTTCATTCCATAGATAGCTTTGATTTCAGCTACATTTCCTTTAATTACTGCAAATTTTACCTTTTCTAATAATTTTTCTACTAACTCTTTTCTAGCTTGAGTAGCTCCAGCTCCAACAGGGTCAAGGATAACGGGTTTTCCAAGTTTATTGGCAATTTTACCAGCTTTTACTACTATCTTTCTCATACTTTTATCCATAGTTCCAATATTGATTACAAGAGCTGAAGCAAAAGATAGTACATCTTCTAATTCATCTTCACAAAATGACATGATAGGTGAAGCTCCTATTGCTAATGTAACATTAGCACAATCATTGATTGTTACTGTATTAGTTATTTGATAAACTATAGGTTTTTTCTCTCTTATCTCAGATATTACTTTTGCAAAATTATTCATTTTAATCCCTTCTTTTACATAATTTTTTAATATAGCAGTTGCTTCTTTTATGTCTTCCTTTCCTAATATTTCAGATATAACAGCTACCCCATCAGTTTTAGTTTTCATAACTTCTCTTACATTATCAAGGTGTATTCCTCCTATTGCTACATTTGGAATATTTACACTTTCAACAATTTTTTTAAGTCCCTCTAGTCCAATAGGAATATTTATATCCTTTTTACTACCTGTATAGAAGATACTTCCTATACCAAGATAATCAGCTCCACCCTCTTGAGCTATCAAAGCTTCTTCAACATTTTCTACTGATACTCCAATTATTTTATCTCCTATCTTAGCACGAACTTTAGAAAGCTCCTCATCTCCTTGTCCTACATGAACTCCCTCAGCTCCTACTTCAATAGCAACATCAACATTATCATTTATTATCAATGGAATATTATATTTTTGAGTGATTTTATGTAATTTTTTTCCAAGTTTAACAAACTCTTCAAAAGATATATATTTCTCTCTGAGTTGTACTACTGTAGCTCCTCCTAATATACTTTCTTCTACAGCTTCACATAAATCTCTACCTTGTAGTATATCTCTATCAGTAACTAAATAAACTGAATAATCTATTTTATTCATAGTCTACACCAGCCTTTTTATATAATTCTACAAAATGTCTACTGGTCCTACTCCATGTCCTATTGCAAAAGAGTTTTTAATAGCTTGAGTTATATAGTTTTTTCCAAGTCTAACACTCTCTTCAATACTATAATCTTTTCCCATATATGAAGCTATAGCTGAAGAAAGAGTACAACCAGTTCCATGAGTATTGTTAGTAACTGTCATCTCTCCTTGTAGCTCTATTATATTTCCATCTTCCCCTATAAATATATCTAAACAATCAGCTACTCTACTACCACCTTTAACTAATACATTTTTAACTCCTAGTTCTTTTATTTTTTTACCAGCAAGTATCATTTCCTCTTTGTTAGTAATTTTCATTCCTGATAAAATTTCAGCCTCAGGTATATTAGGAGTAGTTAAATCTCCTATTCTTAAAAATCTTTTTAATCTTTCTACTGCATCATCTTGTAATAATTTAAAGTTACTTTTTGAAAAAATTACTGGGTCTAATACTATATTTTTTGCTTTGTATTTTAAAAGCATCTTTTCTACATTATCTATTATCTCACAACTAGAAAGCATACCTACTTTTACACTAGATACTTCAATATCTTCATAGATTACTTCTATCTGTTTTTCAATCACTTCTTTAGATATATCTTGAATGGCAAAAACTCCCATAGTATTTTGAGCTGTAACAGCTGTTATTACACTCATACCATAAACTCCAACAGCACTCATAGCTTTTAAATCAGCTTGGATTCCTGCTCCACCACAAGAATCAGAGCCTGCTATAGTTAAAACTTTTTTCATATAAATCCTCCTCAATTATTTAACTAACTATTTTTATTATAGCATAATTTTTTTATTTATATAAATAAAGAGAAGAAAATTTTAATAATTTTAAAATCTTCTTCTCCTATTTTTTTATATTTTTATTAAATTTTTAATAAAAAAGCTATAAAGTCATTCCACCAGTAACTTCTATAACTTGTCCAGTGATATATGATGACTCATCACTTGCTAAGAATAAAGCTGTGTTAGCTATATCATCAACAGTTCCTAATCTTCCTAATGGAGTTCTTTCTAACATTTTTGCTACTACTTCTTCAGGTAATGCGTCTGTCATTGCACTTGAAATGAATCCTGGTGCTATACAGTTAGCTCTTACTTGAGCTCCTTTTCTAGTTAATTCTTTTGCCCATGATTTACTCATAGAGATTACTCCACCTTTTGTAGCTGCATAGTTAGTTTGGCAAGCGTTTCCATATACTCCTACTACTGATGAAAGAGTAATTATAGAACCAGATTTATTTTTTGTCATAACTGGAGCTACTGCTTGAGTCATATTGAAAACTCCTTTTAAGTTTACATCTATAACAGCGTCCCATTGATCTTCTGACATTCTTACTAAGAAGTTATCTTTAGTTATTCCAGCATTATTTACAAGAATATCTATTTTTCCATACTCAGCTACTATTTGTTTAACAAATGTTTTTATTGCTTCTCTATCTGTAACGTTTAAAATCTCATGTCTTACATTTTCTTGAGTATACTCAGCTGGTCCCATATCACAAGATATTACCATAGCTGCTCCCTCTCCAGCAAATTTTTCAACTATTGCTCTTCCTATTCCTCTGGCACTTCCTGTTACTAGTGCAACTTTACCTTTTAGTCTATCCACTATAAGTCCTCCTCATTTTCAATTCTCATCTTATCTTACATATGTAATCTTATGATTACATTTATTATTATATCATAAAGTCTTGAGTTTTGGCAAATTTTATTTAAAACCATTTCTCTCTTTTTACAGTCTAAATTATATTAAATAGGTTGAAGATATTTAGTTTTTATTGTAAAATATATTTATGATATAAGGAGGAAAAAATGAAATACTTAATAATATTACTATCTTTATTTATAGTAGGTTGTAGTAATCTTTCAAAAGAGAGAGTATATTACTCAAATGGAAATTTAAAAAGTGAGATATCAACTGATAATAATAGTGTTAAAAATGGTCCTATTTTAAATTATTTTGAAGATGGGAGAGTTGCTGTAAAAGGTTATTTTAAAGATGATAAAAGAGATAAAAAATGGTATTTTTATGATGAAAATACAGGAAATATTTCAGCTATTGAAACTTATAAAGATGGAGAGCTAGAGGGAGAACAATTATATTATTATCCAAATGGAAAATTAAAGCTCAAGGGAAGTTATAAAGATAATATTCGTATTGGATTTTGGCAGATGTATGATGAAGATGGAAAATTAACTGTTCAAAATATATTTTTAGATGGAGAAAAAGTAATAAGTGTAGCCCTTTTTCAAGAAAATGGGAATTTGTTATGCTCAGGTCTTACAAAAAATGGTTTACGTGATGGGATTTGGCAATACTATGATGAGAGTGGGATATTGCTTTATGATGTAGAGTATGTATCTGGAATACGTGATGGCGAGTGGAAGGCTTATGATAAAGCTGGGAATATAATTGCTACTGGATATTATAATGAAGGAGTTATTTTAGGACTAGATTAATCTAGTCCTATTTTTTTAGACTTATAAAATGAATAAATTAATAATATATTATGATATAAGCTGTTTTTATGTAATTTTATAAAACTCTGTATTTTTCGGTAGTTATATATGAAGAAAATATAATTTGCTAGTTACCTATAAGCTACGTCAAAAGATAGAGGATACTTCTATTAAAATTTATATTTTATCTTTATATAATTATTTAAATTTAACAATTTGAAGAAAAATAAAAGGATTTTTCTAATTATAATAAAAATATATAAATAATAGTTTTGATTTTTAAAATTTTAATGAAAAAAATATTAATAATTATTTTAGAGAGAGAAAAATAAACCAAAGTAATTAAATAACAGAGAAATATATTAAAAAATTATAATAAAATTTAAAAAATAATATATTATAAATTTAATAAAAAAAAGTTCTGATAATCTATTGACAATTTCCTGTTTATATTATATATATCATTATTAGAGCTAATCTGATTTAAAATATTACATAAAGGGAGATGATTATATGAGCTCTAAATTTAAATTAGCAGGAATTGAGATGAAATATTTTATTCCTATTTTTTTAGTTATTATCATATGTACTGCTTTAGGTAAATTACCAGCTGGAATGTTAGGTGCCTTACCTTTAATGATTGTTATTGGAGTAATTTTTGATTTTATTGGAAATAAAACTCCAATTATTAAAGATTATTTAGGAGGAGGACCTATTGTTATTGTCTTTTTATCTGCGTTTTTAGTTTATTATAATTTAATTCCTGAAAAGGCATTAAATATAATGGTAAACTTTACATCTAAAGAAAGTTTCTTAGATTTCTATATTGCTGCTTTAATAGTAGGTAGTATTTTAGGAATGAATAGAAATTTATTGATAAAAGCAGCACTGGGATATTTACCAGTAATTTTAGGTGGAGTAGTAGTTTCTCTTTTATTAACTGGAGTAGTTGGATTTATCACAGGTTATGGATTTTTAAAAGCTGTCTTTTTTATTGCTATCCCTATTATGGGTGGTGGTATGGGAGCAGGTGCTATTCCTTTAGCTCAAATTTTTAGTGAATCTTTTAAACAAACTCCTACTGAGTTATTGGCAATAATGGTTCCAGCAGTAGCATTAGGAAACGCTCTTGCAATAGTTTGTGGAGGTCTTTTAGATAAATTAGGTAAAAAATATCCTAGCTTTAGTGGAAATGGTAAGCTTTTAAAATCTCAAGAGGAGATAGTAGAGAAAAATGAAGAAAATAAAAAAATAGAATATGAGGAACTTGGAATTGGATTAGTAATTGCTACAACATTCTTTGCTTTTGGTTCTCTTTTAAGTAAATTTATTCCTGTACACTCATATGCCTTAATGATTATATCAGTTGCTATATGCAAACTTTTAGGAATAATAGAACCATATTATGAAAGTTGTTGTTCAAAATGGTTTAACTTTGTTGTTAAAAACTTTACTATTCCTTTACTTGTAGGAGTTGGAGTAGCATATACAAGTATTGAGCAAGTAATATCTTCATTTAGTTTAATATACTTTATATTAGTTGTAACTACTGTTGTAGGAGCTATTATAGGAACAGCTATTGTAGGTCATTTTGTAGGATTTTATATAATAGAAGGTTCTATAACTGCTGGTTTATGTATGGCTAATATGGGAGGAACTGGAGACGTTGCGGTATTATCAGCGGCTAATAGAATGTCTTTAATGCCATTTGCTCAAATTTCCTCAAGAATAGGTGGAGCTTTTATGTTGTTATTAACTTCACTTATAATAAATTTTATTTGTTAATATATTATAATAATTTAAGAAAGATAAGATCTCATATAAAAGTGGGAGCTTATTTTTTGACTTAGCAACTTCACTATATTGATTTTTATTAATTATAAAGTATAACCATACTATAAATTAATTTTAAAATATATTGGGAGTTTGCTTAATATTAGAAGTTATTAAGAAAAATTTAAAACTAAATTATTTGATAGCTATGATAAATTTAGATTTAAAATTTTTTATATTAACTATATTTCAATCGGCTGAAGGTAAGGAAGAGTAAATAGTGCTAAGATGAAATTAGCTCAACAATAATTGATAAAATTCAACAGCCACAAGCTTATTCAAAATGGAACTCCAGAAGAAAGTATAATAGCTGGAAAAAATTAGTAAGAAATATTTTCACGAAACTTTGAAGATTTAACTTGATAAAAATTAGGGAGAGAGGTATCATATATATAAACCTCTCTTTTTGGTATGGAGAAAGGAGAAGTTATGAAAAATGGAAATGGTACAGGAAATATATATAAAATGAAAGATAAAAGTAGAAAACCTTGGGCTGTTAGAGTAACTACTGGGTACACTCTTGAAGGAAAACAAATTAGAAAATATATTGGAACTTATGAAACTAAAAGAGAAGCACAAGAAAGTTTATTTGAATATTTAAAGAATCCAAAATTATATAAAAAAATAACTTTTAAAGAAATTACAGATTTATGGTTTGAAAGCTATAAGAAAAAAGAGGAACTTAGAAAAGTTATGGAGTTATTCAATTAATTTTGTTGCCTATTTGTCGCCTATAAATAAAAAAGTGGTAAAATACATATAATATATAAAATTAATAAAGTAGTAAAATTGCAGGTTTGTACAAATCTAAATTTTTAGAAAGGAGTAAAATGAACAAATTAATTATGCACTATGATATGGACTGTTTTTATGCTTCTATTGAGATAAGAGATAATCTAAAATATCAAGGGCTCCCTCTAGTAGTAGGTGGCGGAGTAGTTACGACAGCTAGTTATGAAGCAAGAAAATATGGTGTTCATTCTGCTATGAGTACATTTGAAGCAAAGAAGCTATGCCCTAATCTTTTAGTTGTCCCTGTTAATAAAGATAAATATATTAGAGTTTCTCAAAAGATTCAAAACTTAGTTTTAAAAATAACAGAAAAAGTAGAGTTTATTGCTTTAGATGAAGGGTATGTAGATATTTCAGAAATTGCACCAAAATTTTCTTCATTAGAAGAGTTTGCTGAAAAATTTAAAGAAAGGATAAAATATCATACAGGTTTAACTTGTTCTGTGGGAATAGGAATAAATAAATTAAGTGCAAAAATAGCTAGTGGAATAAATAAACCTGGGGGGAAATATATTTTTAACTCACAGGCAGAATTTGTTAATTTTTTAAAAAATAAAGATATAAAGATTATTCAAGGAGTAGGAAATAAATTAAAAGAACTACTAAATAAAGAGGGAATAAATAAAGTAGAAGATTTGTATAATTATTCTTTAAATGAATTAATAAATAAATATGGAAAATCAAGAGGAGAATTACTATATCTTTCCTGTCGTGGGATAGATTATAGTGAGATAGAATATCAAAGAGCTACTCATTCAATTGGAAATGAAAATACTTATAGGTTTCCACTAAGTTCAGAGGGAAATATTTTAAAGGAATTAGAGGAGATATTTAATTATTCTTATGAAAGATTAGTTAAAAAGGAATTTATCACTAAAACTATTATTTTAAAAATAAAATTTGCAAATGGAGAGTTGATTACTCGTTCTAAAACATTTACAATCCCAACTGATGATAAGCAAATTCTTTATGAGAGTATTGAAAATCTTTTTGAAAATATTAATATAAACTCTCCTATTAAATTACTTGGAGTTTCTTTTGGTAACTTAACAAAAAAATCTATTAGGCAATTAAGCTTTTTTTAGGTATAATATACAAAAAGGTATTTGGAGGAATGGGTATGTTACTTTTTAAATTGATTTTATTTGTAGGAATATTTTTAGGGCTAACTTATGGAATAGAATTTCTTATGCCACCTTTTGGTCAATTGTACTATGTTGACCCATTAGAGATTTTATTATCATTATCACAAACTCTTACATATAAAATAGGAGTATCAAAAAATTTAGCAATGGGATTAACTGTATTATTAATAGGAATAATTCCATTGATTTGCGTTATTTTATTAAGTAAAGCCACAAAAAAAAGAAGAAAACAAACAAAATATAAATTTAAATAAAATATTAAAAACTATTAATTATTTAAGAACTTCAAAGGAGAAACAAAATGGAATGGAAAAATCTTGAAATTCAAGACAAAGAGATTGTAGACGAATATACCAAAGGAAAATTTATAACTTGTGATTATAATTTTTCAAATCAAATACTATGGAGTATAGGAGAAAAGACAAAGTATAAGGTAGAGGACAATATTCTTTTAATAAAAGGAATCTATGAAAATGAAGAGTATTATTATATGCCGATACCAAAAGATGAAAGTGAAGAGGTTTTAAATACTTGGAAAGAGAAGATAAAAAATATTATTAATGAAAATAAAAGAATAATATTAGTTCCTGAGTATTGGAAAAATCTATTAGAGGATACTTTTATTCTTGAGGAGAGAAGAGAGAGTTTTGATTATATATATAATTCACAAGATTTAGGAACTTTAAAGGGGAGAAAGTATTCAAAGAAAAAAAATAGAATTAATAATTTTAATAAACTTTACAGTTATACTTATGAAACTATTGATGAGAAGAATATATGTGAGGTTATTAAATTTCAAGAAGAGTGGTGTCAAAATAGAGAGTGTTATTCTATTCCTGTTTTAAATAATGAGAATATAGGAATTATGCATATTTTACATAACTTTGATAAGCTAGACTTAATAGGTGCAATGATAAAAATAGATGGAAAAGTTATAGCTTATTCTTTAGGAGAAGTATTGAATGATGAGTATGCCGTTATTCACATAGAAAAGGGATTAAATAATTATATAGGAAGTTATCAGATGATAAATTATCTGTTTGCTCAAAATGAATTTTCTAAATGTAAATATATAAATCGTGAAGATGATTTTGGGGATGAAGGATTGAGAGAAGCAAAGGAGTCATATCATCCTGCTTTTTTATTAAAAAAATACGAAATAGTTGGAATTAAATAAGTAATGGAGGTATTTATAATGAAAAAGTTTTTTTATATTTTAGCTCTTTCTTTAGCAATATTTGTAACAGGTTGTGAAAAAGGCACAACTCTATCTAGTTCTAGTGTGGAAGTAGTATCTTCTAATTCTAAAAATAAAGGGGAGTTTTATAGCTATGATATAAATATTCCTCAAATCAAAGATGAAACAAGTGAAGATTTTACATATTTTAATCTTACTATGCAGGAGAATATGAGATATATAATAGAAAATCTTTCTGGTAAAAAAGATGATGGTGGAATTCAAGAAGCTTATATCTCTTTTAAAAATAATGAGAATAGCTTTGGAATACTGTCTATTTCAATTTTAACTAATATTTATACTGGTGGAGCTCACTTTATTAATAGTTTAGAAAGTTATAATTTTAATCTAAAAGATAAAACTATTTTAAGTTTAGATAAGATTTTTAAAGATGAAGCTATAGAGTATTTTAATATGAGAATAAATGATATGATTAAAAATAAAGATAGAGTTTTAAACACTCAAGGAGCAGAAGTTATATTCTTTGACAATGCTGAAGCTGATATAAATAATGCTATTTTATCTTTTGAGGGAGATTATATTGTATTTACTTTTACAGAATATGATTTAACACCATATTCAAGTGGTATGCCTGTATTTAAATTCAATAAAAAAGATATAAAAAAATATTTAAATTTTTAATTAGACTTAAAAATAGTTGATTTATATGTGCAAAAAATGATATAATACTCTGTATATATTAAAGAAATAGGAGTAGCAAAATGGAAATGAAAGATATCATAGCTAAAGTTAATTATTTTTCAAAACTTGCTAGAGAAAGAGAGTTGACAGAGGCTGAAAAAGAAGAGAGACAAAAATACAGACAGATGTATTTAGAGCAATTTAAAGCTCAAGTTAGAGGACATCTAGATAATATTAAAATAGTAGATGGAGAAGTTAAAAACGATAGTAAATTTAAGATAATATAATTTTATGGGGGCATATACTATGAAAAAAGTTACAGTAAAATCTCTATACAGAGAGACAGAAAAATACCTAGACCAAGAAGTTATAATAAATGGTTGGGTAAAAAAGATAAGAGACCAAAAGAACTTTGGATTTATTGAAGTAAATGATGGTTCTTTTTTCAAAGGAGTACAAGTTGTATTTGATACAAGACTTAGTAACTTTGAAGAGATCTCTCGTCTATCTATAATATCTTCAATAGAGGTAAAAGGAAAATTAGTAAAATCACAAGGAGCTGGGCAAGCTTTTGAAATAATGGCTGAAGAGATAAATGTATTCCAAAAGGCTGACTTAGAATATCCTTTACAAAATAAAAGACATACTTTTGAATATTTAAGAACAAAAGCTCACTTAAGACCAAGAACAAACACTTTCTCAGCAGTATTTAGAGTAAGGTCAGTAGTAGCTTATGCTATACACAAATTCTTCCAAGAGAATGGATTTGTTTATGTACATACTCCAATCATAACAGGTTCTGACTGTGAGGGAGCAGGAGAGATGTTTAGAGTAACTACTCTAGATTTAAACAATCTACCTAAAAAAGAAGATGGAACAGTAGATAACTCTAAAGACTTCTTTGGAAAAGAAACTAATTTAACTGTAAGTGGGCAATTAAGTGGAGAAACTTTCTGTTCAGCATTTAGAAATATATATACATTTGGACCTACATTTAGAGCAGAGAACTCTAATACAGCTAGACACGCTTCTGAGTTCTGGATGATAGAGCCTGAAATTGCTTTTGCTGATTTAGAGGCAAATATGGAACTAGCTGAATCAATGGTTAAGTATATAATCAAATTTGTAATGGACGAGTGTCCAGAAGAGATGGAATTCTTCAATAACTTCATTGAAAAAGGATTATTTGACAAATTAAATAATGTATTAAATAGTGACTTTGGAAGATTAACATATACAGAAGCAATAGATATACTATTAAAATCTGGTAAGAAATTTGACTATCCAGTTGAATGGGGAATTGACTTACAAAGTGAACATGAGAGATATTTAGCTGAAGAGTATTTCAAAAAGCCGGTATTCTTAACTGATTATCCTAAAGATATCAAAGCTTTCTATATGAAACTTAATCCAGATGGAAAAACTGTAAGAGCTATGGACCTATTAGCACCAGGAATTGGAGAGATAATAGGAGGTTCTCAAAGAGAGGATAGCTTAGAGATACTAGAAAATAGAATAACTGAATTAGGAATGAAACCAGAGGATTATGAATTCTATCTAGATTTAAGAAGATTTGGAAGTTTCCCACACTCTGGATATGGACTAGGATTTGAGAGAATTATAATGTATATAACAGGAATGACTAATATCCGTGATGTAATTCCTTTCCCTAGAACACCAAATAATGCTGAATTCTAATTAAGAGGGATCTATGATAAAAATTTTTATAATCTTGATAAGTTTAGGGATATTATTTTACATATTGACTTATCCTTATCCTTTTAAACTTTTAAGAAAAATACGAAGAGTAATGACATTTGATGAGATAACTTATATTGAGAATAAAGATTTTGATTATGATAAGATATCACTTCAAGATTTTGAAAAAAAATTGATAGTTGAAAAAAGAATCTTAAAATCAAAAGGTTATATTGACGAGAAGTTAGAATATATTGTCATAAAAAATAGAGATGAGGTAAGAGATAACTTACCTTGTCTTATCTTACTTCATGGACTTAGAGATTGTGCTGAAGATTGGCTAGGAAGAGGTAGAATAAGAGAGAATTATTTGATTCTTTTAAAAGAAAATAAAATAGACAAGATGAATATTATTTTATTGAATTCTGGTTATGAAGGAATGGGATGGTATACTAATTTTTATAATGATAAATCCCATCAATATGAAAATTGTATTATAAAGGAGATTATTCCACAATTAAAAGAGGAATTTCCTCACTCTCAATTTGGAATAGCTGGATTTTCCATGGGAGGATATGGAGCTTTCAAACTTGGGCTTAAACATCTAAACTTATTCAAAGTAGTAGGAAGTTTTTCAGGGGCTACAAGTATTGTCAGAATGAGCGTAAATAGAAGGGTTATTAGAATATTTAATCTTCTCTATATTCCAAAATTTTTATTTAGTAACGAAGATAAACTACACTTTTTAAAAGTTTTTGGTTCATGGGGATATAAAATTTTAAAGGAAGACCCATACACACTTATAAAAAGCTTGGCTAAGGAGAAGTATAGTGATAGATATTTTTATACAAGTGTGGGAGAAAAAGATGTTGAAACTCATCTGATGTTACAGCAATGGCTAGATACTGTTGGAAGAATGAAAAAACATAATTATAATTTTATAGGTTATCTTTGTAAAGATGAAACTCATACTTGGGAGTATGTAGCAAGAGATTTAAAAAATTTTTTAGTATATTTTGATGAAAAAATAAGGAATGTGTAATGAAAAAAATAATAAAAGAGATAATAGTAGTAGAGGGTAGAGATGATATATCTGCTGTAAAAGCTGCTGTAGACGCTGAAATAATTCAAGTAAATGGTTTTGCTGTAAGAAAAAAAGAGAATATTGAAAGAATTAGAGTAGCTGAAAAAAATAGAGGAATAATAATTTTAACTGACCCTGACTATGCTGGAAATGAGATTAGAAAATATATACATAAATTTTTTCCAGAAGCTAAAGATGCTTATATTAGAAGATGTGAAGGAACTAAAGATGGAGATATAGGAGTGGAAAATGCCTCTCCAGAAGCTATCATCAATGCTCTTGAAAAAGCTAGATGTACAGTGTCTGATGATTTACAAGAGAATTTCACTATGAGCTATCTAATGGAGTGTGGCTTAGTAGGTGGAGCAGAAGCTAGTGAGAGAAGAGAAAAAGTTGGTGGAAAGTTAGGAATAGGATATTCTAATGGGAAGCAATTTCTTTCTAAGTTAAATAGATATGGAATAACAAAAGAAGAGTTTGAAAGAGCTCTTAATTCAATAAAATAGGGGTGTATAACCCCTATTTTCTTTCTATACATATATGTGAATTTTCCATAGGTAAATAGTGTTTGTGATGTACTAATGGAAAATCTCCTTTAGTAAAAACCTTCTCTTCTAATAACCAGCTCTTGCTATTTTTAGCTATTGTATATTTCATAGAGGTAAAGTTTCCAGCTACTGAGAAATTTATATTAATAGTAGAGTGTCTAGCTTTTTGATAAGAAGTTTCCTCTAAAAATTTTAATAGTGCATTTTTATCAGATAAATCTATTTTTTCCTCTGTTATTGTTTCGATAGGAATGAATGAAAGTGTATAAGCTACCCCCTCTCCTTTTGATTTATACCATCTATCCACAAAAACTACCACTGGAGATTTTCTACCTAAAACCTTTGTAGTATAATCAGTTGGAGGTTCTATTCTGAACTCTATTTCCACTTCATCTACAGCTAAATCCAATGCTGAATAAACAGGGTGCTTGAGAGTTTCTAGTCCCTTTCCATAACGATTTTGTGGTTGAGTTATAAAGTTTCCCTTTCCATGATAATTTTTTATTACTCCATCTTCTTGTAAAAGAGCTAATGCCTGTCTTAATGTCATTCTACTAACTTCCATTATTTTAGCTAATTCTGGTTCAGTTGGTAGTTTTCCAGCTTCATCAAACTCCCCATCTTTTATTAATTTAAAAAGTTTATCATATACAGCAACACACTTAGGAAGTTTTTTACTTCCCTTGATAGCCTCTCTAATCTCTTCTAATGTCAATTTTAATTTCTCCTTCCCTTCATATTTTAATTTTTATAAATCTATATTTAAAAGAACAGGACAGTGGTCAGAACCTAATATCTCTGTATGTATCTCTGCCCCTTTCATATTTTCTTTTATTCTATCAGAAACTAAGAAATAATCTATTCTCCACCCAGCGTTTTTAGCTCTGGCACTAAATCTATAAGACCACCACGAATAAATATCTGTCTTATTTGGATAAAAATATCTAAAGCTATCTACAAAGCCACTTTCTAAAAGCTTCGTCATTTTTTCTCTTTCCTCATCAGAGAAACCAGCATTTTTTCTATTAGTTTTTGGATTTTTTAAATCTATCTCTTTGTGAGCAACATTTAAATCTCCACAAACTATTACAGGTTTTTTCTTATCTAATTCTAAAAGATAATTTTTAAAATCCTCTTCCCATTTCATTCTATAATCTAATCTAGCTAATTTTTCTTGAGAGTTAGGAGTATATACAGTTATCATATAAAATTTTTCAAATTCTAATGTGATTACTCTTCCCTCTTTATCATGCTCTTCTATTCCTATTCCATAATGAACAGAGATAGGTTTTTCCTTTGTAAAAATAGCTGTTCCAGAATATCCTTTTTTCTCAGCATAATTCCAATATTGATGATATCCATCTAACTCTAATTCAATTTGCCCCTCTTGTAATTTTGTTTCTTGTAGACAAAATATATCTGCTTGTTGTTCTTTGAAGTAATCTAGAAATCCTTTACCTACACAAGCTCTTAATCCATTTACATTCCATGATATTAATTTCATAAGCTCTCCTTCTATTTAATTTATATATTACACTTATAATTATATCATATTTATATTTTTATGCAATTATTTTAGACAAAAAAAAGGACAACCAATTAGGTTGTCCTTAGTGAAATATTAGTTAAAACTATTTAACAGCGATAACTTCTATTTCAACTTTTACATCTTTTGGAAGTCTTG
>OGXU01000818.1_pt1 | contig 17281 bp, 8 predicted proteins | sample 1576381 | NCBI WGS metagenome assembly OGXU01 (sample SAMEA3541544, study PRJEB24748) | human gut metagenome | biome: human gut; feature: human-associated habitat; material: faeces | place: China | collected 2012 | reverse complement strand
ACCGATCTGACGTTTGCCCTGCTTGGCCATGTCGTATTTGAAGTAGCGGAAATTGGGTCCGCCGACGTACGCCTTGACATATCCCGTACGGGGATCGAGCGCCACGAACGACGCCCGCATGATACGCTTGTGGTGCAGGATCGAGTCGCGCGGAGTCATCAGCGTATCGCGTTCGCCCTTGTAGGTGAAGACCTTCATCGAGCAGGGTTTGTCGAACGAAGCGTTGATCTCCTTCTCGCTCGCGCCGGCGTTCCTCATCTCGCGGTAGCGGTCCGAATAGCGGACGGCGTGACGCATGATGCGCTCGCGCTCCGCCTTGTCGGCGTCGATAAAGAGCGTCTTGGTGCGCCGGTACTGGGCGTCCATGCGTGGCTGGATGACCGATTCCATCTGTTTCTGGACGGCCTGCTCGGCATAGGTCTGCATCGTCGAATTGATCGTGGTATAGATCTTCAGGCCGTCGCGGTAGATGTTGTAGGGCGTGCCGTCGGCCTTGCGGTTCTTGCGGCACCAGCCGTAGAGCGGATTCTCCTCGTACTCCTTCACCGCCTGATCGTAGTCCCACTCGTTGTAGAACTGATTGCGTTTGGGACGTTCGGCGTTCATCACAAGACGCAGCATCTCGCGGAAGTAGGTCGCCGTACCTTCGTTGTGCGACACGGGACGGTAATTGAGGACGATGGGAAGCGCGCTGAGCGAATCGCGCTGCTTGCGCGTAATGGCCCCGGCGTCCTCCATGCGCGAAATGACGAGGTTGCGGCGCGCGAGGGCGTTGTCGTAATTCCGCACCGGCGAATAACGCGACGGGGCATTCACCACGCCCACCAGCACGGCGGCCTCCTGCACGTTCAGCTCGTGAGGCTCCTTGTTGAAGAAGGTAAGGGCCGCGGACTTGATGCCGTAGGCGTTGGAGCCGTACTCCACCGTATTGAGGTACATGGCGGCGATCTCCTCCTTGGTATAGTTGTATTCGAGCTTGAGGGCCGTGATCCACTCCTTGAGCTTCGACGTGACGAGCTTGGCGTTGCGGACCAGCCGCCCGCGGTTGCGCACCGTGTCGCGCGGAAAGAGGTTCTTGGCCAGCTGCTGCGTGATGGTCGAGCCGCCGCCCTGCGAGGTGTTCTGCAACAGCACGGTCTTCACTGCCACACGGGCCAGCGAGGGGATGTCGATGCCCGAATGGGTTCTGAAACGGGCGTCCTCGGTGGCGATCAGCGCCGCGACGATCGGCGGCACCTCGTGTCCTCCGAGCCGGATATGGAGCGTCGAATCGTCCGGGAAAAGATCGGCGTACTGAACGTAGGAACGGTTCTGCACGAAGAAGGTGCCGATGACCTTGCCGTCCTCGGAATAGATCTCCGTGGCAAGGTTGCTGCGGGGATTCTCCAGCTCCTCGAACGAAGGCATGCGGCCGAACAGCCCGAAGGCGGTCAGCAGCAGCATGAAGAAGAGCAGAGCGAACGGCGCGAAGGCCAGACACCAGATCCATTTTATCGTTTTCGGACTCACGTCCGTCTTTTTCTTCTTTGGCATAGGACTTAATTTTGCGCTAAAGATACGAAATTTATTGCAATCAGAACGGAAGACCCACGGCGGCGGCCCACCACACGCCGCCGTTTGCGGGATGATAGACCGACAGCTTGAAGGTCGAAGTCGCCGATGAGGGCTGGCGGAACGCATTGATATCGAATACGATGTCGCCGCCCACGGACCAGATACGCCGCCACTTCATCCCTCCGCGGCCCACGTCGCGGAACTGGGCGTAATCGCCGCCGACGTTGAGCCGGATGCGCTTGAAATAGAGCACCGATCCGATGCCCCCTTCGGGATACCACACCGGCAGCTGGTAGTCGGCCGAGACGGCCGTATAGTTGTTCGAAATAATATCCGACGAGGTATATCCGCGCGGAATAAGGCGCGTCGAGCGATAGCTCAGCGGCGCGTATCCCGACGGGAACTTGTAACCGCCGATCGAGGTCTGGTAAGTAGCGGCGACCTTCAGCGAGTTGTGGGCCGCGAATCCGGGCAGGTATGCCTGTCCGTAAAACGAAATCAGGTCGCTGAAATGGGTGTTGGCCGGGTTGAAGGTATAGGCGGTGCTCAGCATATAGCCCCAGCGCGGCGCGAAGTCGCGGTGCGCCATGCGCACCTGATCCGAGTACCCCAGTCCGAACGAGAGCTTGTGCAGTCCCTTGCGGAAACCGATGCGCTGGATATTGGAGATCTGTCCGGCGTTCCATTCGATTTTACCCAGATTGGCTACCATGCCGTTGGAGTAGTTCCAGCCGGAGGTGACGGAGAGCTGGCGCGTGTGATAGCCCCGCTGGAAATAGAGCGGAAGCGTGGCGGAGAGTCCCACGGAGTAGTACTTGTCGGGGCTGTCACCAATCAACTTACGTTTCGGGTCAGTAGACAATGTAGTCTTACCTGTACCAGACAAACCGAAGAAGATAGCAGAGCTGGTTCCTTCCATGTTAGTGTTGGCAGAGCAGTGCATAGAAGCGATACCACGAAGCGGGTTCATGTAGTTCATGATAGAGAACATACCTTTCTTCATTTCACCACCGTACCAAGTGTTCAGGATAACTTGTTCTTTAGTCTTCAAGTTGAAAACAGTAGCTGTTTCAGAGTTCAAGCCCAGTTCTTTATAGTTGTCAACTTTTGCTTTAGATGCATTGAAACATACAAAATCAGGTTCTCCGTAAGCTTCCAGTTCTTCAGCAGTCGGGCGGATGAACATGTTAGTTACGAAGTGAGCCTGCCATGCCACTTCCATGATGAAACGTACTTTCATACGAGTAGCGGGGTTGGCGCCACAGAAAGTATCAACAACGAACAGACGCTTGCCGCTCAATTCCTTTACAGCCTTAGCCTTTAGGTCAGCCCAAGCTTCTTCAGAGCAAGGTTTGTTGTCGTTTTTGTATTCTTCAGAAGTCCACCATACAGAATCCTTGCTGGCTTCATTCATTACGAAGAATTTATCTTTAGGAGAACGACCGGTATAGATACCTGTCATTACATTTACAGCACCCAGTTCAGTTACCTGACCTTTTTCAAAACCTTCCAAACCTGGTTTGGTTTCTTCTGCGAACAGTACATCGTAAGACGGGTTGTGGATAATTTCCTTCACGTCTTGGATACCGTACTTGCTTAAATCTAAATTTGCCATTTCTTTTAATGATTTAAAATGTTGGTATTTGGTTTATAATCTCTTTCCTTAATCTCTTTTACCTTTGATTTACAAGGAAAAACGGGTGTAGAAAAGCTCTTTTTTTCCTGCTTTTCAGCAGGTCCCTTGTTTTTCGCCTACAAAAGTAATACTTTCTTTTTAAAGAAAAGCTCTATTAGAGAAATTTTTCTCTAATAGGAAATCTTTTATAAAACCATAACAATATCTGCTAACTGAATGTTGCAAATTGGGTGAAATTCGTTTACTTTGCACATCAAAACATTCTATAATTATGAAGGTTATCAACTTTGCCGAGACAAATTCTGTCTTGAACCAATACGTGGCAGAAATTCGTGATGTAGCAGTCCAGGGCGACCGTATGCGTTTCCGCCGTAATATTGAACGCATTGGAGAGATAATGGCGTATGAAATGAGTAAGGAACTGACGTATTCTGTCAAGCAGGTACAGACTCCCTTGGGAGTGGCGTCGGTCAGCACACCCGATGACGAGGTGGTGATTGCCACTGTTTTCCGTGCTGGGCTGCCCTTGCATACTGGGTTTTTGAATATGTTCGACCATGCCGGGAATGCTTTTGTTTCCGCTTACCGTTATTATAAGGATAAGGAATGCCGCACGGTGGATGTACACATCGAATACATCGCTACTCCGGATTTGTCCAAGAAGACATTATTGATTGTAGACCCGATGCTTGCCACGGGAGAAAGTATGGAATTGGCCTGGAAGGCCTTCATTACGAAGGGGATGCCAGCCAAGTTGCAGATAGCTTGTGTCATAGCCAGCCAGCAGGGCGTAGAGCATCTGGAAAAGCTGTTCCCTGGAGATGAAGTGACCTTGTGGTGTGCAGCAATCGACCCGGAGATGAACGAGCATTCCTATATCGTTCCCGGGCTGGGAGATGCCGGAGATTTGGCGTTCGGTGACAAGATATAAGGTTCATATATCTTTTCCATCAGCCTTTTCCCAAGTGCGGGCCTATAATGACCCGGTTCATAATAATTGTGGATGTCTTCCGTGTATTCGTTGATACCGGTGAAATCAAATACATTCCGTTTTCCGAAGAAGCGCTTCAGTGTCTTTACGTCGGCAGGGCTTATGTTGACCTGCAGGTAGTCGGGACTGATAATGATTTTCACATCGGTATCATGCTTCCGGCAAATCCACTTTATTTCCTGCAACAAGCTGACTTGTTTTTCCCTGAGCACTTGGGGGGCTTCCCGGTATTTCCCGTCTCTATAATTCTTCATTTTCTCTTTGGTGAATTCTCCTTTCCGGTTTTCCCAGTACTTATCTCCCTCTTCCTTTATCATTTCCTCCCTGGGATTCAGCACATCATTGGTTACCGGGTTTCGGGTGGAGCCATAGGGATTTATCACCCCTTTCATGTAAGGGCGATAGGTGTGGAACAGCTTGTAGTCCAGATAGGGGAGGAGAAAGTTCGGGTAGAAGAAGGCTTGGCAGAATTCCTTCTGGAACTTGAAGTTGCTTATTCCCGATATGGCGGGCGGCAGAATGTTGGAATGTCCGGTCAGGCAGCGGTCGTTGTGCAATGATTCCTTGTCGATAATCAGCAGCAGGTTCTTGATTGTTGCACCTGCCTTGTCCAGTGCCTTCAGCTTCAGGCAGACGGCGGCAAGGCTTTCGGCATTTCCGAATAACCGTACGGCTCTTCCACCGTGGAGGTATTTTTCCCATTCATGGCATTGATAAGCCATAGTGCAGGAGTTTCCCATGATATAGGAGTCGATGGGGATAGTATCCCGGTTGTTCAGATACATCTGCCACCCCACGTGCCCTTCGTTTAGTACAACCGGGGTTTGGTCGTATCGTTCATAGTTCTTCAGGACCATGAAAGGGTCGTCCAGGAAATAGACTGCCAGTAGGGCTATAAAAGGGATAAAAAGGATAAATAGCTTTTTCATGAAACGTATGGCTGCGTTCCGTTCGCTGTTTTTCTTCATCATGTGTCTTTATTGTCAAAATTGTAAATATATGAAGCTGTCCGAGTTGAACTGTCCCAGTGTGAAGAGTATTATGGCGAGCAGATAATAGATACTCCATCTTACGGCTGCCGGCTGTCGTCCGAAGGCTTCCAGCAAATCATGCTTGGACATGAAATATTCGTAAACCAATATCAGTACGAGTGCGCTTCCTGCCACAATGCTGTTGTGGTCCGGCATTCCGATGTTCATTTCCTTCCAGCTGTAATGCACATCGAAGGAGAGGTGGCTGATGTAGTGGAACGCTTCGGCCATGGAGCCCGCTCGGAAGAATATCAGAGAGACGGCAAAAAGCAGGTAGGTCCTTACGACGGATAGTGTGGCATATAAGCGGCTCCCCAATTGGGCTTTCAGTCTGCGGTGAAATGTCGTGGTCTTCATCTCGTAGAAGATGATGACACCTTGAATTAGTCCGTAGACAGCAAAGTTCCATCCGGCACCATGCCAGATACCCAGTCCCGTGAAGGTCAGCGCCAGACTTAGAAATACGCCCCATTGTCCCCATCCACGCAGGCTCGAGGACAACGGGAGGTACAGATAGTCGCGTACCCAGAATGAAAGCGACATGTGCCATCGGCGCCAGAAGTCGGCAGTGGTCTGCGCAATGAACGGCCGGTTGAAGTTTGGGCTGAGCTTGAATCCCAGCATGCGCGCTCCTCCCAATGCGATGTCGGTATATCCGGAGAAGTCGGCATACAGCTCTATCGGATATAGGAGGCATGCCATCAGCAATTGCACGCCTGAGGCTGTGTATACCGACCCGAAGACACCGTCTATGTATGGGGCGATGGAGTCGGCCAGTATCAGTTTCTTTATCAGTCCCACGACAATCAGTCTCATTCCGTAGACCATGGATGCATAGTCCGTAGCTTTGCAGGACTTCAGTTGGGGGAGCATGTCACCTGCTCTTTCTATGGGACCGGAAAGGAACTTCATGAAGAAGAGCATGTATATCATGAAGTCGGGCAGGCTCTTTTCCGGTTCTTCTTCTTGCCAATAGATTTCTGTCAGGTACGAAATGGCCTGGAAAGTATAGAAAGAGATTCCCAGCGGAAAAAGGATGTGGCAGTCTGTAAGCCGGTCGGCATACCGGAATGCCAACCAGCTCACGACCAGAAAACACACACCTGAAAAATAAGTTCCCTTCATGCTGCTTTCCCGCTTGGTCTGTCCTATCCATTTGCCAAGGTAGAAGGTGGTAAGCGTGAGGATGAGGGCCGTTATCAGAAAAGTGAGGTGGTAGAAGCCTATGAAGAGGCAGCTGGCTGTCAGTAAGGTCGCTTTTCTGAATCGTGAAGGAAGCGTATGGTATAGAATGAAAGTACACGCAAACAGTACGACGAAGTTCAGGGATATGAATGACATTTCCTAGTTGGTTTTGGTTAAAATGGCATGGCAGATGTCTCCCACGTTTTTGAGTTTTACAATATCTCTGAAGGTGAAGCGTACATTGAATTTCTTCTCTATCTTGTTTATCAGTTGCATGTTGGTCAGTGAATCCCATCCTTCCACATCCTGGGCGGTGGTCTCATTGTCAAGTACAATGTTCTCTCTTTTCAGTACCTCCCGAAAGATGAGGCTCATTTCATTCAAAATAGTCTGTGTATCCATTGTCAAGTTTAAATTAGTTCTTGTATTTTCTTTCTGTCTGTTTTGCTACTGGTGTTCAGCGGAAACTGTTCCAGGCAATGCATATGCTTGGGAATCATGTAGTAGGGAAGCCTGCTATACAGATATTCCTCCATCTGCTGTTTGTCGAGCTGTTTCTTCTCTACGACGAGATGTAGTTCGCACTGATTGCCGTTGTCGTATTTGGGAATGACGACTACACGGCATTCACCGTTGAAAAAGTTTTTTGCCACATGTTCAATCTCGCTCAGCTCGATGCGAAATCCTTGTATCTTTATCTGTGAGTCTTTTCGTCCGCAATAGATGATGTCACCGTCGGCATCCATCCGGCAGAGGTCTCCCGTCTTGTAGTATACTTTTCCATTGGCGGTCTCTACGAGGCATTCCCCGTTTTTTTCGGGAGCATTCCAGTATCCACCCATCACTTGATTGCCGCTAATCCATAGTTCGCCGGTTTCTCCGGTAGGCAGCGGGCGACCGTCGTTATCCATAATTAGGGCATCGATGCCTTCGAAAGGCCTTCCGATAGCGGTCATGCCGTTGTGATGCTTGCAGGAGGTGACGGGTATCCGGTAGGCAGTGCAGTAGATGGTTCCCTCTGTCGGTCCGTATAGGTTTATGAAAGAGGCATTGGGGACACATTTTCTGAAAGCATCCAACAGCTCCGCGTCAGAAGCCTCGGCAGTAACCACTAGATATCTAAGTGCGGGGAGGTGTATCTCCGGAAAATAGGGACGTAGCAGCTGGAGCAGTGAAGGGGCCACGGCAGCGAAGGTCAGGTCGTATTTTTCCAGAGTTTCAATTACGTTGATGTATTTCACGCCTTCCGGAGAAACGGTGTATATGCAAGCACCCAGCGTCAGCGGATATAGAAAGGATACGATGGAAACGTCAAAAGTGAGTTCGAACATCTGCAGCATCCGGTCGTTCTCGTCCAGTTGCCAGCCGAGGCGGTGGTAGGCGGTATAGAAAGCATTCAGGTTACGGCGGGAGATGGGTACTCCTTTGGGTTCGCCCGTGCTTCCGGAGGTAAAGATGATGTAGGCATTTTCCTCTTCTGCCGTATGGAGGATGTCTTCTGCGGCATGGAACGTGGCGGAGTTCTCTGCCTGCTCTATTTCGGAGGTACATATCAGTTCCAGATTCCGGGTGTCGAGGTTCAAGACATGGATATTCTCGGTATGCAGCACGAGGCGAATGCCTGCCGAGTCGGCAATTCTGTCGTTCCTATGTTTGGGGTAGGAAGGATGCAGGATGACGTATGTCTTTCCGCAAATCAGTGCAGATAGTATGGATGCGTATGTTTCCAGTCTGTTTTCTGCGACGATGCCGATAATTTTGTCTTCTCTGTCCTTGAATAGGGAGGATATTTTCTGTACGCAAGTTGCCAGCTCTCCATAAGTGCAGGCCGTGTCTTCGATGACGAATGCCGGTCGGTCGGCATATTTGCCGAAGGCTTTCATGATGTCGCCAATCAAGTCATTTGGATACTTTTTCATTTAGTCCGTTATGTTATAGTTCAGTTTTTGCGGAAGCTGATGTTTGTCCGTCGTTCATTAAAGACAGTGGTTTCCCGCAATCTCCCTACCGGGAAATCCTTAAGATTTCTAAAAAAGGAGGGATACTGTTCGGAATAAAAGAAACAGAGGGGGCAAATACATACTCACCACAGGATAACACGGATTAACACTGCTAAAAGCTCTTTATTATCAGAACTCCTAAGGCAATCTGTGTTAATCCGTGTTATTCTGTGGTGAGTATGATATACTCTTCGGGCAAAATGGGTTTGCGAACAAAGTCCTTATTTTGCCCAGAACAGTTTGTGGTAGTAAGTGTCTTCGGCTGACACCTCTTTATAGTAGGGATTGTAGTTGACTTCCGTATTCGGGTATCTCCAGCGGTTCGGCACATTTGTGATGGTACCGGCCACTTCGGGGAAGGCCAGGCCGGACGGATAGCCGGTACGTCGGATATCACTCCATGCCTCACGACTGGCTAGGAAACCGAAATGCAGCCACTTTTGGGTAATGATAGCATCCAGCTTGTCTGCATATTCCGTGCTGTTCCATTTGGCAGCAGCGAAAGAGGCTGTTTCTTCGGCAGTGGGGGCATTATACCGGCGTGCGTTTTCACCCGTACTTACCGAGTCGTAATAGTAGTAAAGCGTGATGGACTGGCTGACAGCCTTTTTGAACTCTTCTTCCGCTTTTGCTTCATTCTTTGCCACTCCATACCCCATTTCATAGGATTCCGCTTTCAGGAAATGGATTTCGGGTGAGGCCATTATCAGCATGTCGAATTTATCGTTTTCCCAAAAGAAACCTTTCTGCGTGATTTGTGAGAAACCGGTGTTGCTGGTATTGACTTCGTCTTGTGCCTGCGAGTTGTAATATTCCGTCAGCTCATCTGCCACGGTAAGGTCTGTGCCCAGATAACGGTGTTCGTCCAATTGACCGGTGTTTTGGTTGGTAATCTTCACGGGATTGAAGTTGAGCAGGATGCGCGGGTCGTCTTCTCCTTTCACATAAACGCCGCTCAGTGGGTCATTGCTGGTCATATCATAGTTGCCATGGCCCAGCATGCGGTCGATGATGGCGCCCGAAGCAAGTCGGTTAGTTACCCAGTCACCCAGTCCGTGGCCTGCAGTGAAGTTCAGTTGCCCAGACTTCTGGTTGACAATGAGAATGTTGTTTTCTTGTTCCTCTATCAACGGATAGGCTGACGGATTTTCCAGGATTTCCTTGATGGCGGTACGGCCTTCCGCCTGCAAGTCTCCTTGCGCGGCTACGCGCATGGCAAGGCGCAGTCGCAAGGAGTTTGCATAGCGTTCCCATTTGTCCATGTCCCCGTTGTTGATAAAGTCTTGTGTATTGAAGTTCCTCGGTGTGGGGATGGAACGGAACCGTGGAGCAATTTCTTTGAGCTCATCAAGAATGGTTTTATAAATATCCTCGGCCTTGTCATAATGAGCATACGATTTACCTACATCGTTGGTAAGCGGCAGCGTACAAGCTTCCGAGAAAGGCATATCCCCGAAAACGTCCACTGTGGCGGCAAAGAAATCGTACAACTGTACTTTGGCGGCAAGATAGAATGCCTCGTCCTGGGCTTGTTCTGCCGCGCTTTCTTCCTCGTAGAGAGATTCCAGCTTACGGAACTGGGCCAGTGCCGAATACACATTGTCCCACTGTCCGTCAATAGCGGGTATATAGCCGGGGGTATACATATCCGTAGTGTTGGAGTAGCCGAAGGTTTGTGCATACTTGCCCGTAAACTGTGAATCGAATCCGAAGAACCGGTTGTATTCGTAAACATCATAGTCCTTTACTTTTTGGAAGACTCCTACCATCAGATTACTGATGGTGACTTGGGTTACTTTGGAGGGGTCTTCGTATTTGCTGTCGAAGTCATAATCCGTACAGCCTGATGTTGTCAGGAGGAATGCTCCCAATGAAACAAGAGATAATATCTTTGTCTTTTTCATACTCTTTTTTGTTTTTTGGATGGTTGTTTTGTCAGAAACTTGCACGAAGTGAAACACCGAAACTGCGGGTAGCTGTGGTAGAACTTCCCACGGTAGCCTGGTTGGCCCAGGATGTTCCGACGGACGACTCCGCATCGTAGTTTTTCAGTGCTTTGTAGAAGTAGAAGAGGTTACGTCCGAAGACCGACACACTCAGCCGGCCCAGTCCCAGTTTGGAGATCATCTTTTCGGGAAATTGGTAGCCGATGGTCAATTCACGCAGTTTGACATAAGAATTGTCGAATACCGAATGGCGGTATGTCAGCTGTTCGGCCTCCGTTCCCCAATTATAGGTGGTGTTGTAGTAATAGCCTGCCGGAATGATACGTGTGTTTCTTTCGCCAGTGGAGGCCACTACACCCGGAAGGATGATGCCGTCGTGGTAGATTATCTCTCCGTTGGGGCCGGCACCCGTGGAAGGGTCTACTTGTACCGGAATTCCGCTGGAATTGTTGTCGCCCGGATAGTAATAGGACAGTCCGCCGTGTTCCGTATCGCGGTACTTTAGGGATTCGGGTGTCAGACCCACTGCGGTGGCATATTGGTTCATTTCGTTGATGACATCTCCTCCGATGCGGAAGTCGATACTGAAATCGAGGAATACATTCTTGTAGGAGAAAGAGTTGAATAGACCTCCTACGCCTGCCGGATTGATGTTGCCGACTTTCTGCAATTCGGTTTGGTTGAGGTAAAGACCTTTATCGGAAACGAGGTACTCACCGTTTTCGTTCACCTGGGGAACCTGCGCATAGATGTCACCCATTGGCTGGCCTTCCACAGCTTGTATTTTTATTCCACTGCCTCCGGAGTTGAGTATTTCCAGATAGGGCACTCCATCGGCCAGTTTCACTACTTTGTTCTTATATACACCATAGTTGGCTGTCAGGTCCCAGCGGAAATCTCTGGTCAGTATGGGAGTGGCACTGATTGATATATCCCAGCCGTGGTTGGCTACCTCGCCCACATTCATCAACACATTCTTTACGCCTGATGTGGAAGGTTGCGGCGTGGAGAGTATCTGGTCCTTTACACGGTTGTTGTAGTAAGATACATCTATACCCAACCGGTTGTTTAAGAACTTGCTTTCCAGACCTATCTCGTATTCGTACTTCTTTTCCGGACGGATATCTGCATTCCCCCATGAAGAGGGAATGGTGTTCCAGGTGAATCCGTTGTCCGAACCTTGCTCGTAGACGATATTGGCGGTATAGGTTTCAGGAGCATTTCCTACGATACCGTATGAGAGGCGCAGTTTTCCATAGTTCCACCATGACGGCATGTGGAAGGCTTGGGTGAAGAGGAAACTCAGATTGGCGGAAGGATAGAAAAAACTTTGGTCTTTTAGGGTAGACGAGCGTTCCTGGCGTCCGGTCAGTTCAAGGAATAGATAGTTGTCCCATCCCAGGCTCAGTGTACCCATATAGCCGGTTTTCAGTAGTTCCATACGTTGCAGGGTACTGCTTGGCGTGTAGCGGCTGGCATTGAGGTCGAACCAGTTTTCCGTGACAAGCCCGCCATTGGTGGAGACCCTGATATTGTTCATATTTTCGTAGCGTCCGGTCCAGCCTACGGTGGCGGCAATGTCGAAGCGGTTGATATTATAGTTGAAGTTCAACATAACATCTCCATAGACAATGTCGTAACGGCGGTTGATGGACTGGAAGCTACCGTTGGGGTCGTATAGGGAATTGGGTTGTTCGCTTTCATATTTCAGTGTTTGCTTCACATCTGTGATATCAGTTGAAACCTGGGCGCGCAGACTCAGCCAGTTGGTTATCTGCCAGGTGGGGCGAATCATACCGATGAGCCGGTTCTCTGTCTCGTCGCTATGGTGATGGTACATATTCCACAGCATGTTGTTCACTCCGGTGGCGTAACTGGGGTCGTAGGCCCATGATTCCTCAGGAGTCAGCGTGGCGTTTCCTCCGACAAAGGTATTACGGTATCCCAGACTGGTGACGTAACTTTGTTTCAGATAGGGAATGTCCAGGAAGGTGGAGAACATGTTGCCGAAACCGCTGTATAGGTTGAGCGAGGTTTGCGGGCGGTCTTCTACATTCTGTACGATGTAGTTAAGGGAGTATTCCAGTTTCAGCGGTTTCGCCAGTTGATACGAACCGGTCAGCTTGAAGTTGTGTTTGGTGAAGCTTCCGGTCAGGGCATTGGGAATCTCGTCCATGAATGTGTAGGAGAAGCGGTTGCTGGTGGTTTCCGTCCCTTGTGAGATGGCGAGATTGTAAGTCTGGGTCCAGCCGGTGCGAAACAACTCTTTCCACGGGTTGTCGGTCAGTGCCTGGTAGGGGCGCATCTTCCCGTCCCAGTAAAGTACCTCGCTGCCGTCGTATTTCGGGCCGAAGGACAAGGTGGTGGAACGGAGGCTTTTGTAGCTTTGTCCGTTTAGGGTTCTCTGATAGAAGCCTCCCGTCTGTTTCTCATAATCGCTGTATGCGGTGTTGTAGGTTCCCGGCCCGTATACGGTCTGTACTTTTGGTAGATAAGCCGGTAAGTTTGCCATGACTTGGGCATTGAAGTCCACCGTCAGCTTGCCGCTTTTGGCGCGCTTGCTAGTGATGACTACCGCACCGTTTGCAGCCTCCGAGCCGTAGAGAGCTGTGGCGGAAGCTCCTTTCAGAATACTGAGGCTCTCGATGTCCTCTGGGTTGATGTCTACCAGACCATTGGAACGGATTTGTCCGTCGTTGCCAAATTCGGCGAAGTCCGTGCTTTTACCCGTGCCGCCGTTGCGGATGGGTACACCGTCCAGAATGATGAGTGGCTGGTTATTTCCAGTGATGGAAGTCAGTCCGCGTACGTTGATGGAGACAGCTCCGGCAGAACCGCCTTGTGTCTGTGTGATGCGGACTCCCGGTGCTTTACCGTACATGGCAGAGGCAAAGTTGGGTGCTCCTGCCTTTACCAATTCGTCTGCACTGATGGTACTGATGGCATAGCCGACACGTTTCGTGTCTTTTTTGATACCCATTGCCGTTACTACGACTTCTTTCAGTTGCTGGGTATCTTCGCTGAGTGTAATCTTCAGGTCGCCTTGCTTTTTTCGTTTTGCCAGGTTTATCTCCCGAGTAGCATAGCCCATGTAAGCGATAGAGAGTGTTGCATCTGCAGGAACGGTCAGTGTGAAGTTGCCGTCCACATCGGTAATGACGCCGTTGTTGGTGCCTTTCTGTATGACGCTGGCACCGATAAGCGGTTCTCCCGTTACATCTCTTACAATGCCTGTAATGGTTCGGTTCTCTTGTGCAAAGGCTGTTCCGGTGAAAAGAAATGTTAATAACCAACTTGCAATAATCAAACTTTTTTGGAAGTGCGACGCTGAATGTGGAATGTCACACCGTTTTCTCATCCTGATTTTCATACTACTGAAAAATAATTGATTTATCTTATTATAAATGTTACGTCCTTTCGGCAGATATTTTAGCAAGAGGTATGCCAAACGAAAGGCAGACTATCCTTTTAAGGATGAATAATGTTGATAATCAATTGCTTATTTTCTATCGGGAAAAAGGGAAGTTCGGGTGTTTGTGGTGTGGAGATGTGGAAAAAATCCACAGTAGGTATTCCACAATTTCCCTCTCTTCCCTTGAAGTCTTGTTGTCGACCCTTATTGGTAGCCTTGTTCATCGGAGGTATGCTCTATCACTACAATAAAATCTGGTGCAGTTGCAGTGGTTGCATTTTTTTTCAGGGTGGGAGTGTTTTTGACCTTTATCCGGGAAGGATTACTCGAACGAAAGAGCTATCAGCCTGCGGTTTGTGAGATTGATATTAAGCCAGTATAAATCAGAGAATTACTTTCAAAATGTGACTACTATGGTTACTGTGGCAAATATAGTTATTCTTGATGGAAGAACTGCATGTTTGGCGTAATAAGTATCTATGTTTGGGAGAGAAAGGATAGGGAGGTACTCTTACTTTTAGGAAATTAATATCATGTTTGCACCTTATTTGTTTCGTGCAAACATGATATTAATAAATCTTAGTGGTTTATTTTACTTCCCACGTATCATTCGTCATCAATAACTCCTCGAAGTTGTGATACTTCTTCTTGGCAGACACCTCTTCGATTTGTTCATGAACAGCATCGTCGTAAGTAGGAGCTTCCACATCGCGGATAACACCGAGTGCAATCGGGAAGTCGGGACCTTCCATCAGGGCAAGCTTCAGTTGCAGGGTGTTGTCCATGCAGTGGGCATCGTGGATGAGGATATCCTTCTCTGTAATGCCGTTCTCACCGAGTTTCACGACTTTTAGACCAAAGCCTTCCTGCATCAGTCCGTATTCGTTGTTCTCGCCGAAGAGCATTGGTTCGCCGTGTTTCAAGTAGATAGCATTCTTGGCGCGGTCTTCCTTTTTGGCTACGGAGTCATGCGTACCGTTATTGAAGATAACGCAGTTTTGCAGAATCTCGCAAACGGAAGCCCCTTTGTGAGCCATGGCTGCCTTCAATATTTCCACTGTCCCCGGAGCATCGGTAGCTACCGCGCGGGCAAAGAAACGGCCGCGGGCACCGAAGCAAAGCTCTGCCGGGTGGAATGGATCTTCTACCGTACCATAGGGAGACGACTTGCTGACGAAACCACGTGGAGAGGTCGGAGAATATTGACCTTTGGTCAGACCGTAGATGCGGTTGTTCAGCAGAATCATGTTCAGGTCGATGTTACGGCGTACGGCGTGGATGAAGTGATTACCGCCGATGGCCAGACCGTCACCGTCGCCGGAGATTTGCCATACCGTCAGGTTGGGATTGGCAACCTTGGCACCTGTAGAGATGGCAGCAGCACGTCCGTGGATGGTCTGCATCGCATACGTATTCATGTAATAGGGCAGACGGCTGGAGCAGCCGATACCTGAGATGACGGCATTCTCCCAAGGAGCTTTGCCGATTTCTGCCATTGCTTTGTGCAGTGAAGCCAGAAAGAAGTGGTCACCACAACCCGGACACCAACGGGGTTGTCCTTTTTTATAGTCTTTTGCTGTATATTCGCACATAATCTTTTTTAATTGATAGTTGATAATTGATAGTTGATAATTGGTGGCTGGTCATTGATAATCCGCATATTACGCATGGTTATTATCAATTGTCAACTGTCAATTATCAATTAATTTATTGAACGCTGCGACCAGCTCGGCAACGACGAACGGTTGTCCTTTGACTTCGTTGAACTGGTACGGGGTGAAGTTGTCTATCTTCATACGTAGATAACCTGCAAATTGTCCGAGATTCTGTTCGGCAACTACCACCTTCTTGTACTTCTTCAGAACGGTTTCCGTGTTCTTGGGGAGCGGATTCAGATAAGTGAAGTGGGCGAGGGCAACCTTCTTGCCTGCCTTGTTCATCTCTTCCATGGCCGAATACAAGTGGCCGTATGTACCACCGAAACCGACAATCAGCAAATCGGCATCGTCTGCACAGCCTTGCACTTCTACATCAGGTACGGGGATTTTGGCAACCTTCTCGGCACGCAGGTGGCACATCAAGTCATGGTTTTCGGGATCGGTGGAGATGGCACCGGTATTGCTGTCTTTCTCCAGACCGCCGAGGATGTGCATATAGCCTTCTTGTCCGGGGATGGCCCAATAGCGGACACCTGTTTCGGGATTGCGTTTGTACGGAGTATAGTTGTCCTTCATTTCGGAAGTCACGTAGGGAGGGGTGATGGCGGGATAGTCTGCCAGTTTGGGCAGCTTCCAGGCGCCGGAGCCATTGGCAACAAAGCCGTCGGTCAGCAATACGACCGGGGTCATGTGCTCCAGTGCAATTTTGCTTGCCATGTAGGCTGCGTCGAAACAGCTTGTGGGTGAAGAGGCGGCGATGACGGGCATTGGGCTTTCACCGTTGCGGCCGAACAATGCCTGCAACAAGTCTGTCTGCTCTGACTTGGTGGGTAGACCGGTAGAAGGACCGCCACGTTGCACGTCGAGCACAACCAGCGGAAGTTCTGTAATGACTGCCAGGTTCATAGCTTCCGATTTCAGGCAGACACCGGGACCGGAAGTGGAGGTCACAGCCAGCGCACCTGCAAAAGCGGCGCCGATAGAAGTGGCGCAACCGGAAATCTCGTCTTCGCATTGCACGGTCATCACGCCCAGAGACTTGTGCTTGGAGAGTTCGTGCAGTACATCGGTTGCCGGAGTAATGGGATAGGAGCCGAGGAACAGCTTCAAGCCAGCCTTTTCAGCTGCGGCGATGAAACCGTAAGCAGTTGCTTTGTTCCCCGTGATATCCATGTATCTGCCGGGAACGGTAGTCTTACTTTCAATCTTATATGTATGGGCTACGGAAGCATGGGTGTTGTGTCCGTAGTCATATCCTGCATGGATGACCTTGATATTTGCCCCGGCAATTTCGGGCTTTTTGGCGAATTTCTCGCGGATGAAATCTTCGGCTATTTTCAGATCGCGGTTGAACAGCCAGCATACCAGGCCTACTGCAAACATATTGCGGCATTTCAGCATGGACTTGTTGTCCATTCCGGTGTCGGCAAGGCAGTCTTTCACCATCTTCGAGATGGGGGCGGCGATGACATCCTGCTTAATACCCATTTCCTCTATCGGATTATCGGTCTTGAAAGCGGCCTTTTCCAAGTCTGACTTCTGGAAAGCATCTGTATCGATGATGATACAAGCAGTGGATTTAGCAAACTTATATTGGGTTTTCAGTGCGGCGGCGTTCATCGCTACCAATACGTCGCATTTGTCACCTGGGGTATAGACTTTCTCTGCACCGATATGTACCTGAAAACCGGAAACACCGGTGAGTGAGCCTTGCGGGGCGCGGATATCTGCCGGATAGTCGGGGAATGTACTGATATCATTGCCCACGGTAGCCGAAACTGTTGAAAAGATGTTGCCGGCGAGCTGCATACCATCGCCGGAGTCTCCGGAGAAGCGGACTACCACTTGCTCCAGTTCTTTGACCATCA
>OGXU01000813.1_pt1 | contig 17342 bp, 17 predicted proteins | sample 1576381 | NCBI WGS metagenome assembly OGXU01 (sample SAMEA3541544, study PRJEB24748) | human gut metagenome | biome: human gut; feature: human-associated habitat; material: faeces | place: China | collected 2012 | reverse complement strand
TCATCATTTCGAGAAGGAAAGGATTGTTTGATCTTCCTGATGGAAGAAAGGTTCATAGACGTCCCATTTCGCGCTTGGGCGGAGTTTGCTTTTTCCCCACCATACTTTTTGCTGTTACGTTTTTGGTGGCATTATGCAAGAAGGCGGGATGGTTTTTCTGGATGGATGGTACCACTCAATTTCCGGAACTTTTATTGTTGTGTAGCGGTTTGACCCTGCTTTTCATTGTCGGTATTGCCGATGATTTAGTAGGAGTACGCTGGCGTCAGAAGTTTCTGGTACAGATTTTTGCGGCAGCTATGTTCCCATTGGCAGGTTTATATGTGAATGATTTTTATGGGATGTTTGGTATTTATTCCATTTCTGTATACATCGGAGTACCCTTGTCTATTTTGCTAGTTGTATTTATTACAAACGCCATCAATTTAATTGATGGTATAGACGGTTTGGCTTCCGGGCTTAGCATTGTCGCCCTGTTTGTATATGGTAATTTATTTATATATAATGGACTTTGGCTATACAGTCTTTTAGCCTTTACTACTATCGGTGTGTTACTTCCTTTCTTTTATTACAATGTATTTGGTCAGGCAGAGCGTGGCAAAAAGATATTCATGGGAGATACCGGCAGTTTGACTTTAGGTTTTATTCTCAGTTTTCTGACAATTAAATATACAATGAACCAATATGTAATGATGAATTTCAATTATAATGGTGCCATATTGGTTGCATTCAGCGTATTACTGGTTCCATGTCTGGATGTAATTCGTGTTGTCATCCGCAGAGTGCGTAATGGTAAAAGTCCTTTTTTGCCGGACAAAACGCATATTCATCATAAATTTCTTGCCATGGGATTTACTGTCAGAAAAGCGATGATAACTATTTTGTTCATTTCTTTTTTGTTTAGTTTAAGTAATATCCTCTTAGTTAGCTATGTCAATAATACACTGTTATTTATTGCGGATGTAGCGGTTTGGACAGGGATGCATATGTATATGGATAAAGTTATTGAGAGACGTAGGACATTGCATAGAGCAGAGTAATATTTAAAACAAAATATAAAAATCAATAACCCCTGATATGATACATTGATGGCTTCGATTAAAAAAAATTTCTTATATAGTTCGGCATTAACAGTTAGTGGGTATATTTTTCCATTTATTACTTATCCCTATGTATCGCGTGTATTAGGAGTCAATAACATTGGTATATGTAATTTCGTTGATAGTATTATTAATTATTTTATTTTATTCTCAATGTTGGGGATAAGTGTCCTAGGTGTTAGAGAAATAGCAAAAGCTAATGGCGATTTTGTGAGACTTTCCAGAACGTTTTCTGAACTCTTGGGCTTAAATGCTATATTTGTAGTTATATCGTTAATTGTCTTGTGCATTTCAATATTTCTTGTTCCACAATTATATGTATATAAATCATTAATGTTTATTGGAGTGTTGAAATTAGTTTTCAATTTTCTTCAAGTGGAGTGGTTCTTTCAAGGCATAGAAAATTTTAAATATGTAACTTTTAGAGGATTGTCAATAAAAATTTTGTATGTTTTTTTAGTCTTTATATTTATCCGTGACTCTTCAGATTATCCTATTTATTATTTGTTGACAGTTTTAATAATAGTACTTAGTGCTTTAATAAATATAATATATAGTCGTAAATTTGCTAAATTTTCTTGGAGAAAATTCTCTTTTCGTCATTATATAAGGCCATTTTGTATTTTAGGAATATATGCTTTATTAACATCTATGTATACTACCTTCAATGTTGCATATTTGGGCTTTACTTCTAACGAAGTGGAGGTGGGATATTATACTACGGCCACGAAGTTATATACTATTCTTTTGGCTTTGTTTACAGCCTTTACAAGTGTGATGATTCCAAGAATGAGTAGCCTGGTTGCTGAAAATAAGATGGAAGAGTTTAAAAAATTGTCTCAAAAATCTAGTAATATATTGTTTGGTTTTTCGATCCCACTTATTATATATGCTTCGGTATATGCTCCTTATATTATTAATTTAATAGCAGGAATGGGGTATGAGGGGGCTATTTTACCAATGCGTATTATTTTACCTTTGGTATTAGTTATTGGTTATGAGCAAATTTTGATTTGTCACATATTGATGCCTTTAAAGAAGGATAAAGCTGTTTTAATGAATTCTGTATTAGGAGCTAGCGTGGGTATTATTTTCAATATTTTATTAGTTAGTCATTGGGGAAGTGTGGGGTCATCAATTGTTTGGTTATTATCAGAAATTATAGTACTTAGTTCTGCTCAATATTATGTTTTCAAATATTTATCATTGTCATTCCCTTATAACGTATTAATAAAAAATATTTTATATATGTTGCCTTTAGCAATTTTACTTATATTGTGCAGTATGGGTATTTCTTCTTTGCTATTGTTACTTTTTATTGGTGCTTGTATTACGATTGCTTATTCTTTTGTTGTTCAGATTTATGTTATAAGAAATGAGTTTGTAATAGATATTATATCAAAGTTTAAAAAGAAATGGAAGAAATAATTGTTAGTGTACTGATGCCTACTTATAATCATGAAAGTTTTATTACATATGCAATAGAAAGTTTTCTTCGGCAAGAAGTCAATTTTCGAATTGAATTATTAATAGGTGATGATTGTTCTACTGATAATACTTCTGTTATTGCTCAGAAATTTGCAAGTCAATATCCAGATAAAATTCATTATTTTAAGTATTGTGAGAATCATGGGTTAATGCAAAATTATAAATTTTTATTAGAAAAAGCTAAGGGCAAATATATAGCAATATTGGAAAGTGATGATATCTGGATTGATTCTTTCAAGTTACAAAAGCAAGTTGATTTAATTGAAACAAACAACCAATGTGGCATCGTTTGTTCTAATTGGATTGTAATTGGTTCTAAATCTGAAGAATTAGAACGATCGAAAAAGCCTAAAAAACAAGATTATTCAGAATTGTTGAAAACTAATTTTATTGGTGCTGTAACAGTTCTATTTTCGCGTAATTTTTTTGATAGATATTGTAGTATTGATGATTATATTAAATACCAATTTAAAACTTTTGATTATCCTACATGGCTTTCTATTAGTGCTCATTCAGATATTATTTATCTAAATGATTATACTTCAGCATATAGGTGTTTACCTACATCAATAAGTAATAATAAAGATTATCATAAAGTGTGTTCCTTTAATAAGAGTATAGATGAAATAATTAGCTATGTAATTGCTAAAAATGGTATTGGAAATTTATCTTATAAGGAATTGGAAAATGCAAAAAGATGGCGCTATATGATTTTGAATTTATTATATGGGAAACTGTATTCTGCTTTTAAAGAAGCTTCATCGTTTCGAATTGTTGATTTTAGAACATTTGTAATAAAATATTTTTGGCTAATTTGGCTTTTAAGAAATAAGCATTTTCTTAAAAAAAGTAGAAAATAGATATATATGGAAATAGGTATTTTATATATAGCAATAGGAAAATATGTTGCTTTTTTTAATGATTTTTACAAGACTTGTGAGAAATATTTTTTAGTAGATACTCCTAAAACTTATTTTGTATTTACAGATCAACCATTTCTTGAATTCAGATATAAAGAGAATGTTATTATTTGTTCTCAAAAAAATTTGGGCTGGCCTGGAAATACTTTATTTCGTTTTGATATGTTTCTTTCTATAGAAAAAGAAATTATAAAATTTGATTATTTGTTCTTTTTTAATGGAAATACTTTGTTTCAGGAGCGTATTGATTTATTGGAAATACTTCCAAATAAGAGTGATTCTTTTTTAGTAGGGTTGTCATGGCTGAATGTATATACTAATAAGCTAAAATTTCCATATGAAAGGAATATAAATTCTACGGCATATATTGCATATGAAGATGGAAAATATTATTATCAAGGAGGTTTAAATGGAGGAAGAACGAAAGAATACATTCAATTAATGAAATATTGTTCGTTAAATATACATAAAGATTTAGAGCATGGAATTATTGCATGTAATCATGATGAATCGCATATAAATAAATATTTTTTGGATAAAAAAATAAAGCTTTTAGGGTTGTGTTATGGTTGTCCTGAAGAATGGGTAGAGGCAAAAAAATCTAAAATTATATTTAGAGACAAGAATGTAGTGCTAGGCAAAAAATATATAGATAAGATGAAAAGAAGAGGTTTTGTGAAAAAGATTTTTTCTAAGATAAGAACAATATTAAAAAAATAATTGAGGATATATGAGAAAGGATATTATTTTTTTTCAAGGTGGTTTGGGAAATCAGATGTTTCAGTATGCTTTTTTTTTAGTACGAAAAAAAATGAATTTAAATGTAGACTATGATATAAGCTTACTTAAACACCAAAATCAACATAATGGTTATGAGCTAGAACGGATCTTTGATAAAGAATCTAGGAGTAATTGTTTGAATTTTTTTTGTTTACGTGTATTATATTATGCTAAGTGTCATTCTAACTTAGCTTGCTTCAAATTATTAATAAGAGTGGCTAATTGGTTAGGTATGGAATTATTTATAGATTCTATTCCCTCTATTTATACCAATATATTTTCTACTCATAAAAAAAACTTTTTTCTAGGATATTGGCAAACAGAAAAATATTTCTGTCATATAGAGAAAGAAATACAAGCTACTTTTGAATTTAAAAGAGAGCTATTATCACCTGAAACTGCTAGATTTTTGCGTAGAATAATAGAAACTAATAGTGTATCTATACATATAAGGAGAGGAGATTATTTATCAGAAATTAATCAGGGACTATATGGGGGGATTTGTACGGAGATGTATTATGCAAAAGCCATTACTTATATCTGTAATAAAATAGATCAGCCAAGTTTTTTTGTTTTTTCTAATGAAATAGATTGGGTTAAGAATAATGTTGATATACCTAATCCAACCTATATTGATTTTAATAATGGAGCAGACTCTTGGCAAGATATGTTTTTAATGAGTCAGTGCAAACATAATATTATAGCTAATAGTAGTTTTAGTTGGTGGGGAGCATGGCTTAATAGAAACACTAATAAAATAGTGATTACTCCTTCTCGTTTTATTAACTTAGAGGAGGATTCAGACATAATTCCTGATACATGGATACGTATATGAATGATATAAAAGTCAGTGTAATATTGCCAGTCTTTAATGCAGAAAAGACCTTAAAAACAGCAATAGATAGCATATTAGAGCAAACGTATAAGAACTTTGAATTAATAATCATCAATGATGGGTCTAACGATTTATCTGAGGCAATTATAAAAGAGTATAAGGACCATAGACTTAAGTATTTTATTAATGAAGTTAATAAAGGGCTTATATATACTTTAAATAAAGCGGTTTCCTTATGTAAAGGTGAATATATTGCAAGAATGGACTCTGATGATATTTCAGCGAAAAATCGTTTGGAAACTCAAGTTAGATATTTAACTTTACATCCAGACATTTTGGCTGTTGGTACTGCTAGAAGTATATTTGGTGAAAATGTGAAACGAAAGATACAGTGTTTCCCAGAAAACTTTGATGATATTAAAGCGTATATGTTTTTAGCTTGTCCGATTGTTCATCCTTCTGTCATGATGAGAAGAGATGTTTTTTTCAAGTATAATATTCGATATGACGAACATTATCGTAATATGGAAGATTATAAATTATGGTATGATATAATGCAAATAGGCAAAATAGCTAATATTTCTGAGCCCCTTTTGTTTTATAGAATATCAAAAGAACAAGTATCTACAAAATATAAGGTAAATCAGATGATTGGAAATAAGTTATTTAGAAGGGAAATAATGTCAACGTATCTATTATCTAAAGGAATAAATATAGATGAGAGAATAATTAATTGGGAGCTTATACATGAAATCTCTCATTTAAAATTGCAGACAATAGATGATGCTAAAATGATAGCATCAATTCTTTTTGTGTGCTGTTTGTCAGTTCATGATAACAAAGGATTAGGGTTGATTAAATTTTTATATTCATTAGTATGGACTAAAAGATTTTTTCATTGTAAATATATTGGAGGTATTATTATTCATTATTTGCATTTAAAACGGCTTGATTATTTATCTATTTAAATGAAAAAGTATAAACTATATTGGACATTATTAACTATTAATGCTGGATTACCATTAGATAAGCTAGTGGTATTTATATTATCTATATTATATTATTTTCAAAATAGTAAAAGTTTTAGAGCAAAAGCACTTGTTGTTTTTTGTATACTTTTTATGTTGGCTTTCACTTCTTTTATAGTAAATTCCGATCGTAATATCTTAATATTTTATCCATTTCTATTTTTCTTTTTAGCAGTTTTAGCAGGAAATGCGGAGGCAAATGTAAAGTTGATCCAGAATTCTTTGCTTGTAAGCATATTTTGGGGAATATTCTCGGCAATATTAGCATTGATTGGTATCCATACGATTGGAAGTCTTTCTTTAATAGAGAAAGGTATGCCTTTTTTATTTGCTCCTGTTGGTTTTAGTCCTACAGTACAAGTTTATGGTACTCTTTGTGTTTGTTGGTTGATTATTGCTATGGAAACAAAGCAAAAGAGAGGATGGGTATTTTATTTGGTACTAATTGCATCTATACTAACATTTAATAGGGCTACATGGATTTTTTTATTTCTTTTGCTTACAATATACCATAAAAAGTATGCCATAGGATTATTTTTTATTGGTGCAGTAATAGTGTCCTGCATTGAATTAGTTCAGAATGTTTTGTTTTCTATTTCTACATTGTCTTCGCGTGGAGAATTGCGGGCGGGGGCTGAGCTTTCATATTGGAAGTCGAATGATTTCTTTGTTTATTTGTTTGGGAAAGGTACTCATCTGACTTCAGAAAAGATTGCTAGGCATACGATTTGGGGAAGGCAATATATAGAAAATGGTTGGGATTTTATTTTTCATACATATGGGATTATTGGTTTTATTGTTTATACTTGTATAATTATATCACTTTTATATGTTATTTGGAGGCGAGGTGCAGGAAAATTTTCTATACTTATCATTTACTATTATTTTGTAGAACAGATTTTGACTAATGAATTCTTAGCATCATCATTTTGCTTTTTTACTACTATAATATTGATTCTATCTAAGAAGAATAATTTATCACTTTCTTCAAAACATATTTTAATTTAAATTTATAATGAAATCAGTTCTTTTTATACACCCATCGTCGGAGTTATATGGTTCAGATAAGATACTAATTTGTATTTTGAGAAATTTTCAAAATTATTCAAAAATATTAGTATTGCCTAAATCCGGTCCTTTAGTGGAAGTTATTCAGAGAGAATGTCCAGATATTATGATATATATATGTCCCTTTTTGCCACTTATAGCTAAAAAGAATCTTAAGGTAAGTGGAATAGTTGCTTTTATTGGATCTTTATGGAAATTTAGAAAATTTCTTGTTGAGAAGAAAATATCGAAAGTGGATATATTGTATTTGAATACATTAGCTGTGATCCCATTACTTTTTTATTTTAATTATAAGAACACTAAAAAAATTCTTCATGTACATGAGATTTTGCCAAATACCTTTTTTTTACATAAGATAATAAATAAAATAGCACTGAAATATTCTCATGCTTTAATCTGTGTATCTAAAGCGGTATTACAAAATATGGAAGAGGCTTCTCCTCAATATAGAAGTAAGTTACATTTAGTACATAATGGGATATCATTTGCTAAGTGTATAGAAGTGCATAATGATTTCTTAAAAGTGGATACTCATTTGATTAATTTTGGTTTAATAGGGCGAATTAAGCCTATCCAAAAAGGACAAAACTTACTCTTACAGGCATTGTGTTTATTACCAAAAGATATATTAGAACGAGCACACTTTTATTTGGTAGGTAGCCCGGTAAAAGGACAGGAATATATGCAAGATGAGTTGCTTGAAAATATAGAAAAGATGGGGTTAAAAAAATATGTTACTATAATTCCCTTTATTAAGGAAATAGAATCTGTCTATGCTAATATTGATGTTTCATTAGTACCTTCGACTTTGGCTGATTCATTTCCAACAACGATTTTGGAAAGTATGTATTTTAAAAAAATGGTTATTGGCACTCGTATTGGAGGTATTCCTGAAATGATTATTGATGGAGTAACTGGTTTTATTGTTGATAAAAACTCTCCCTTGGAATTGAGTGAAAAAATATCATATTGTGTTATTCATCCTGACGAAGTAATTTCTAAAGGTATTCAAGGTAAGATTTATTTTGATAAATATTTTTCGATTGATTGCTTTAATGAACGTTATATGGCATGCATAAACAAATTGTTATAAACTAGTTGTTATATATGAGAAAAGTTGCAATTATTGGTACGGTTGGAGTACCCGCTAACTATGGTGGATTTGAAACTTTAGTTGAAAATATTATTGGCGAATATTGTCCAAATGAAATTCAATATACTGTGTATTGTAGTAGCAAGGCATATAATCATAAGCTGAGTTCATATAAAAATGCAAAGTTACAATATTTAAATTTAAGTGCTAATGGTGTACAAAGTATAGTGTATGACATAGTTAGTTTATTAAAGGCTACTTCTCATAATGATATTATATTAGTTTTAGGAGTTTCTGGTTGTTGTTTCTTGCCTATATATCGTATCTTTAGTAAAAAGAAGTTAGTGATAAATATTGATGGTCTTGAACATAGAAGGGAAAAATGGAGTAAATGGGCTCGGCGCTTCCTTAAGTTCTCGGAAAAAATGGCTATAAAATATGGAGATATTATAGTGACAGATAATAAAGGTATTCAGGATTATGTAAAAAGCGAATATAATCAAGTGTCTGAGCTAATAGAATATGGCGGTGACCATGTAAAATCTTTGCCCGAAAAATCTGAATCAAATCGAATATTGAATGAATATAATTTGATAGAAAAGGAGTATTCTTTTTCTGTATGCCGAATAGAACCTGAAAATAATGTACATATAGTCTTAGAAGCTTTTAAGCAATCGGGTAAAAAAATAGTGTTTGTAGGAAATTGGTCAAAAAGCGATTATGGTGTAGCTTTATTAAAAAAATATGAAAATGAATCTAACATAATTCTTCTTTCTCCTATTTATGATTTGAAAATATTGGGGGTGTTACGATCTAATTGTTTGTTCTATATCCATGGTCATAGTGCAGGTGGAACAAATCCTTCTTTAGTTGAGGCTATGTTTTTTGCAAGACCTATTTTGGCTTTTGATGTAGTTTATAATAGAGAAACTACAGAGAACTGTGCGGATTATTTTTCTTCTATAGATACTCTAGTTACATTGTTGAATAAAACACCTGTGACATATGAAAGAAATGGAAAAAAGATGTTAGAGATTGCGAAGCAACGATATATTTGGAAATCGATAGTTGATAGATATGTAAAATTATTTTAGTTTTGCTTTGATATAATTTCAATGTATGATGAAAAAGTTTTCTTACTAGAACAAATCTCTTCTCTCCATTGTTAAGACTACCAATTTAATTTATAAATAGTGGTCCAACAATGAGTAAATATTTTAAGTTGAGCATATTTTTATGCTTTTTCTTGCCGACAATATCATTTGCACAGGTAAAGGATACCAATAATAACACCTTTGCTTCCTTCATTTGCAAGTTCATTAATGAGAGAGGTTTGATAAAGTGTCGCACGGTAAGTGAGGGTAATTTTCTTACTCTTGTGAATAGAGCAGATAAGCCGGTGAATGTGATGTGCACTTGGTATCCTTTTACAGAAAGTGGTGCTTATAAATTCTCACGGAAAGAACTGATTGACCGGAGAAGGAAGAAAGTTGATTTTGTATTAATAGGGTACGGACAGAAACCGAATAATCCGATGCTCTATTATCTGGTACCCGTTTCTAAGGTAAAACGGAAGATGAGTGAGAATGCTTTGAGAAAGTATCAGGTCGGAATACCGGTATGTGACTTGAGCTTTGCTGACTAAGAATAAAGCCCCAAATAGTACGGAAAAAAAGTTTAGAAAAACTCCTTTCACACAAAATGCGCTGTAAAATATTGATTTATAGCGCATTTGTGTGAAAGGAGTTATCTCATTTCTATCACCCGATAGAGATTGCCGGTGCGCGTATGTATCCTTTCTACTCCAAGTGACATCAATACTTTACTGAAACTAGCCGGAGATGCCTGCTTTAATGCATGGGGATAGCGCTTCTTGATACATAGGAATATTTCTGCTGCCGACAGTTCCATATACGTTTCATCAGGTTGTGCCGCCCGGAAACAACAATTAAATATGCTCTCTTCTGTTGATTGTCTGTAAAATTCCCGGTTATGGAAATTGATTTCCGCTTCTTCGTCACTGTCAAACCAATAACGCTTCCCACGCAACAGTTCTGTTTTTAACTGGGCATAGATTTGTGAATGTATGATATTTTCTGTATTGATTTTCTCTTCCACTTCGATACAGATAAAACGGCGGCTTCCCGAAGGATCGGTCAGAATATCCTTGCGGTTGGATGTACCGGCAAACGAAGCGATTCGAGGCAGTTTGGAGAAGCTCTTTTGATATGATTTGATGAAACTCAGGCTTGCCATCTGCATCAGATTCTTTAATAAAGGCATCTTCTTGGTGGTTTCCTTGTCAAATTCATCCATACATATCAGCCCATATTCCGATAATTTACGAGTGGCCTGTCCCTTGGAATTCAGGTTGAAGTCATCGGTATAATAGTTTTGCAATTCGGGCGGTACCAGCATTTTTATATACGTGGATTTTTGTTTTCCTTGTTTCCGACTGACCAGAATGGGGGCTACGCTATTGGCATGGGTGTTGTCCAGCCCCATCCATTGGGCTACCATTGCCAACATCCATCGGTGGAAACTCCGTATCCAGTAATCATCGGTAGAAACACGCTGTGCCAAGTCGGTCATCCGGTCTGTGCCGTCCCACAACGGAAGTTCCTGCATATAGAGCAGGAAAGGGTGATAACTGCCGGTTTGTGTGGAGTAAATAAAACGGTTGACGTCCTTATCCCAACAATTTATTCCTGCTTTGCGGACTGCAATGCAGATGGAGTTCAAGTCTCGTTGGCTCAGCGGAGCGAAAGGCAAAGTACCGTGCGTGCGGTATTCGGTTATTTCGTTCATTCGGTTAAAGCGGAAATCATAGTGGCGTTTCAGGTAAGATTCCATCTGCAAAATGGCATCCAGTATAGGGTCAGTGGACGGAGCCATTTTTCGGGCACACATTTCTTTTAAAGATTCATTCTCTTTTCTCAGCTTTTTCAAGTTCCTTTTGCTCATTTTTCTTTGTTTTTGGGTTTCTATGCGGCTAAGTTACAACCTTGGGAGAGGGGTTTGCAAATATTTCGCAGCTTTAGCAGATATTTTTCCGTTTATCGGAAATAAATGCCTGACGTGGTGTCTGTCTGTCTTTTTTTTGTTACCTTTATGCTGTAAATGATATCGTTCCACTTGGCTGGCACGACCATTCTACCTGGGTGAATCGAGCATGTCAGCCGGGTGGGATGGTCATTTCATCCGGCTGAAACGATGAGGAAAAAACGTATGAAATAGTCAGTAAAAGGAGAAGATTATGAAGGTGGAATATGATTTGTATAAGAGCCCTCCCCGTGAAGTGGATGGGAAGGAGGTGGTGCATCTGCACGCCCGTGTAGCCAGGTCAAAAACGATTAGTATTTGGAGTTTGGGGGATGACATACAGAAGGCGACCAGTTTGACAAAGAGTGATTTGAGGGCAGTGTTGTGCGAAATGAGTGACCGTTTTGTGGAGGAATTGCAAAAAGGTAATTGTGTGCATATCGACGGTATAGGTTATTTCCAGATGACATTATCGTGTCCGGGCGATGTGGAGAAGGAAGGAGAGGTGCGGGCGGAATCCATCCGTTTTAAGTCGGTGGTGTATAAGCCGGAGAAGGCTATATGCGGTAAATTGGAGGGGCTGAAGTTTATCCGTTCCGAAAGAGGGGGACATACGAAGAATTATTCGGATATCGAACTGATGGGGATACTGAGTGACTATTTTAAATACAACAGTTACATCACTCGTCTTGAATTGGAGCGTGTATGCGGCATGACGCGTAGTACGGCTTATCGTCGTATAAAGTCTTGGATGGCGAGGAATATGTTAGAGAAGGTTGTCGGTATTGATGCTTATCGTCCGGTGCCGGGAGTATTTAGAGTTTCACGTTAATCCGCTTATTATAAGCAGATTAACGTGCTGTTAGGTGTGAAAGCACCTTTATGAATTACTTTACTCCACAGCTTTCAGGGCTGCTTCGTAGTTGGGTTCTTGAGTGATTTCGGGTACTAATTCCGTATATACCACTTTGCCTTCCGGGTTGATGACCACTACCGAGCGGGCCAGAAGTCCTGCCAAAGGTCCGTCTGTCATCAGTACGCCGTATTTCTGTGCGAAATCGGAAGTATATCGGTAGTCGGACAAGGGAACGACGTTGGCGATGCCTTCTGTGGTACAGAAGCGTCCCTGTGCGAAAGGCAAATCTTTTGAGATGGCCAGTACCGTCACATTCGGGCGGTTGGCTGCCAATTGATTGAATTTACGTACAGAGGTGGCGCATACGCCTGTGTCCATACTCGGAAAGATATTGAGTACCAAATACTTTCCTTTTCCGTCTTTCAATGTATAATTACTTAAATCACCTTTTACCAATGTAAATTCGGGTGCGGGAGTTCCTACTTTTACAAATTCGCCGGCTAATGTTACCGGTGTGCCTTTGAATGCTGTTTTTGCCATAATTTTATTGTTTTAGTTCTGATATTGTAATTATAACAAATGTAAGTAGAAAAAGGTTCACTTATTTTCGTCCTTTGTAAATAAGGAAGCCCACTACCAATACACCAATGGCAATGAAGCAGTAGCCCAATTCGTGGCTGTACTCGGTTACTGTGCTCAGAAGTTGTTCTTCGGGTACCACTGATTGCAGATAATAGCCGATTGCCGCCAGGATACAGTTCCAGATGCCTGCACCTAATGTAGTGTAGAGCAGAAAAGTGGACAGCTTCATTTTGGCTAGGCCGGCAGGAATTGAAATCAACTGGCGTACTGCCGGAATGAGGCGGCCGATAAAGGTGGAAAGAGCACCGTGCTTGTCGAAGTAATGCTCGGCGTTCTGTACTTTTGCCTCGTCTATCAGACACATGTGACCGAAACGGCTGTTGGCAAATTTGTATACCAAGGGTCGGCCGACAAAGTAAGCAATGTAATAATTGATGATGGCACCGATATTGGCTCCTATGGTGGCGAAAATAACTACCAGAAATACATTCAGGTCACTATTTCCTCCTGCAGCTTTATAAGCGGCCGGGGGAACCACCACTTCCGACGGGAAGGGGATAAAAGAGCTTTCAATGGCCATTAATAACGTAATAGTCCAATAATTAAGGTGATCTAAGCACCATTGGATAAATGCAACTGATTCCATGATTAATTAATTATAAGAAATTATCTAAGTCTACTTTTCCATTATTGACACTGTCTTTCAGGTTACGCATTAATTCGTTAAAGCGTGTATCGCTCAGTATAGAGTCGCTTGTGCCCAGGTTGCTGTACGCATCGGGCAGTTCGTGCTTCATCTTTGCGATGTAATGCATGCAGGAGATGGCTTCTTCCAGATAGAAATAGCAATAGGCCAGAAAGAAATAAGTGGCGGGTGCATTGTCGGGAAACTCACGGTTTATTTGTTCGTAGTATTGTGCGGCAAGCTTGAAGTTCTGTGTGTCGAAACAAGCAGCGCCGATAGTGAACAGGTAGTCCAGCCGTTCGTCTTCCATGATTAAGTTCAATGCCTGTCGGAAGTATAGTTCTCCTTTGGCCTGGTTTTCTGCTTTGGCAGTCTCGTCATTGCATGCTTTGGCTTCCATCAGGAAGAATCGTCCTGCAACGATAAGCGTATCGGGGTCGTTCTCGTTCAGTTCCAAAGAACGCCGGATGGATGCTTGTCCCACGCCGATATGCTTCAGGGCGGCATGGCATAAAGCTATGTCGCCATATAGTTCGGACAGTTCGTATTTGCTTAATGCGTCTTTATTGTCCAGCAGTGCTTCTATATAATAGATGGAGGAGGTATAATCCTGCATCTCAAAATAGGTCTTTGCCAATGCCAGATAAGCACGTGTTTTATTTTCCTGTTGCTCTGCCAGGCGGAGATAGTAATCACAGGATTTTTGAAGTTCACCGCTTTGTTGGTAGCAAAAGGCTTTAAGCGTCAGTGCCTCCGCATTGCTGTCATCGATGGCCAGTGCGAAGTCTATGGCTTCGTGTGCCTCTTCATAGTCATTGGTGCTCAAGTAGCATTTGCCCAAACTGTTCCAATGATTGATGGAGTAGGGATAGCAGTCGAGTGTGGCTTGCAGAAGAGGAATGGCCGCTTCGGGATTATTGAAAGTGATATAAAAGTCACACAATAGGTCTCTGAACTTCTGGTTTTTTTGGGAAAGGGAGGCAAGATCGTATGTTTCGCCCACGTGCTTGATCCATTTCTTTGCCAAAGCTTCCTGATTGGCATCTATATAAGCGAGGATAATATCGATAAGGGTTTCCAGTTTTCCTTCTTCGTAGGCAGCTAGTTCTTCGAATACATGGTCGGCTTCTTCCATGCGTTTTTCTTCCATCAACAAATCGGCTTTCAAGAACCTCACCTCGCGATCCGATCGGTCTTCAATCAAGTCCATAACCATATATGCTTCGTCCAGCCTGCCTTTCATGGCCAGGGAACGGGCACGAAAAATCAAGGCATCCGTATCGTTGGGATGCAGTTGTAAAGCAAAGTCTATTGCGGCTTCTGCTTCTATTTGTCTTCCTTTTGAAGCATAATATTCGGCGATGTCTGTCAGTTCGTCAGCATCAAAATAAGCGGGGGTATGGTTTTTCACCATACCCTCGTATTTTTCTAACGCTTCTTTAAATTCCGGGTCTTCAAAATAGGAAGACAGGTCATTATTCATAAGCTGTTTTTTATTTATTAATTTTACTCCAGGTATCTTTTAAAGATACGGTACGATTGAACACCAAGTGTTCGGGCGTGGAGTCTTTATCTACATTGAAGTAGCCGATGCGCTGGAACTGTAAGTAATCCAGTGGTTTGGCTTCTGCAAGGTATTTTTCTACATAACATTCGGTCAGAACATGCAATGAATCCGGGTTGATCATTTCTTTCATGGCTTCCAGTGCATCGCATTTCTTGGCTTCGCGGATGGCAGCCATTTCGTCACGTGGGTTTTCTACCTTCCATAGGCGGTCATACAGGCGTACTTCTGCTTTCAGGCAATGAGCGCAGCTCACCCAGTGCAGTGTTCCTTTCACTTTGCGACTGCTGCCGGGCATGCCGGTTTTGGTATCGGGGTCGTATTCGGCATATACTTCTATTATGTTGCCCTCTTCGTCTTTCTTGCAACCGGTGCATTTCACAATGTATGCATTTTTTAGGCGGACTTCTTGTCCCGGAGTCATACGGAAGTATTTCTTCGGAGCGTCTTCCATAAAGTCTTCGCGTTCCATCCAAAGCTCACGGCTGAACTCGATGGTATGTGTGCCGGCTGTCGGGTCTTCGGGATTGTTGATGGCTTCCATCTCTTCCACTTGTCCTTCCGGGTAGTTGGTGATGATAAGTTTCACCGGATTGATTACGGCGGATACGCGAGTGGCACGGGTGTTCAAGTCTTCGCGCACCGCACTCTCCAACAGCGCGAAGTCGTTCAGGGCATCGTATGTGGTGTAACCGATTTTGTCAACGAAGTTGCGGATGGACTCAGGAGAATAACCACGGCGGCGGAAACCGCAGAGGGTCGGCATACGGGGGTCATCCCAACCGTTTACTAAGTGTTCCTTTACCAAAATCAGCAGGTTACGCTTGCTCATCAGCGTGTAGTTCAGGTTCAGTTTGTTGAACTCGTACTGGTGAGGGCGGTTGTTGTCCAAGTCTTTTCCTTCTTTTACCCAGTCCACAAACAGGTCGTAGAGCGGACGGTGAGGAACGAATTCCAGTGTACTCCCATTTGCCCCATATGTCCCTTTAGTTTTTCAATATCTGTTTTGTTAACAATACTTCTTGAAGGTTCTATTTTACCATTCGTTACATTACTATATAACAAAGGTTCTTCTGCATTCAATAAATCATTATACAATTTTGTGATATATGTTGTTGAATTAACCTGTTCATTTTCAAAAATGTAAAACTTACCATCTAATTTTGTTTTTGTTTTTTCTATATAATTATCAAAAAAATTTATTCCTACAGTTTTTTCATACAATTTCCTTGCATAATTCACATAATCAATCCATAAACATATTTGATTTCTTTTGTCTGTTGTTTCTTCAAGAAACTTATCATATACTTCTACTTTACCTAGTGAAATTTGTGGTTCAATCATAGGTTCCAAAAATTCTCTTGGAATCCATGGCGTCTTATCATTATCCCTACCTAATTTTCCATCTTCATTGATAACTGCCGGTAAGAATAAAATAGAAGTCATCTCATCTATATTATTTTCTTTTTTCCCCGAATCCAAGAACTCTGAAGATACTGTCTTAAGCGCGATTACCACATTCTTTGTTTCTCTATCATACTTCTTGTCCTTATTATTTTTCCATATTTTTTTTTGCTACTTCACTATTGACTTTTCCACTCTCAACTTCTTGCCAAGTTATAGTTTCAAAAAATTTATTCTTGTATTCAATCATTTCCTGCCTTGAAGCAAGTACTGCATTTCTGAAATAGTTTGTTACAGATTTCATTTGTATAATTTCCCTCCATTTATTCTAATTTGAATTTTCATATTTATTGCAAACATTCTTTTATCATTATCATAGCCATTCCTTCTTTATATTGATCTATTTTTTTCGTCTATACTTATATGTAAAGACAAAATGGCACTTATATAATCATTTTGTTATTACTAAACTGCTTACTTTATTACCCATTAAAATCCAAAATACCAACAGCTAATTTTTTAATTAAATCGGTATGCTATATAACATCTTCAATTTTGCATTGTTCAAGATATTCAATTTCTCGAAAATCTTTTTCTTCTCTAAAACGTTCTAAAGTACTTCCAAATATTTTTTCATAAATTTTAACAGATTCTTCCGTATGTTCTTCAACTTTATGTGTTAACTTCTTTTTTATTCGCTCTTGGATTATTTCCGATTGTTGTGGAAGCCATTCATTCATAATTTGAAATGCATTATATTTCTCCAATTTATTAAAATGTAATCCCATCTCCTCTATGATTTCTTTTATTCGATTTTTTTCTTTTGAAGCAATAATAATGTATACGCCCGACATCAGAACATGGGGAAGTATATCGTGATGCAGAATACAAACGTCT
>OGXU01000811.1_pt1 | contig 17372 bp, 9 predicted proteins | sample 1576381 | NCBI WGS metagenome assembly OGXU01 (sample SAMEA3541544, study PRJEB24748) | human gut metagenome | biome: human gut; feature: human-associated habitat; material: faeces | place: China | collected 2012 | reverse complement strand
ACCGGGAACCAGTTCATTACCGACTTTGCACTCTTCCCGAACCCTACGGATACACTGACCCTGATACCTTTCCTGCAATCCTTCTCAAGCAGATATGACAGGCTGGCCCATACGGTGGTTGCCGATTCCGGCTACGGTTCTGAGGAGAATTACCGCTTCATGTCAGAAAACGGTATGGAAGCCTACGTCAAGTACAACTACTTCCACATGGAACAGCGGCCGAGATTCAAACCGGACCCGTTCAAGGCGGAAAACTTCTACTACAATGAAGAACAAGACTTTTGTATCTGCCCCATGGGACAGAAGATGCAAAGGATAGGGACTAGACATGTGAAAACAGCATCCGGATATGTCAGCGAAAATGCCAGGTACAGAGCCATCAGATGTGAAGGCTGTCCGCTAAGATGCCGATGTTTTAAAGCAAAGGGGAACAGAACGATAGAGTTGAATCACAGACTCAGAAAATACAAGCAAAAAGCCAAAGAGTTGCTCTGCTCAGAGGAAGGGCTGAAACACAGAGGACAGAGATGCATAGAACCGGAAGCCGTGTTCGGACAAATGAAAAACAATATGAATTACAAACGTTTCCGCCATTTTGGAAAGGATAAGGTCTTCATGGACTTTGCCTTCTTTGCCATTGCCTTCAATATAAAAAAGATGTGTGCAAAAATGACTAAAGAAGGTATGGATTGGCTGATTAGACCGTTTTATGAGCTTACAGTTGTTCTATTTAGATGTTGCGAACGCATAAATCAAAGAAATCCTCAAAATATCGCAGCTTAAAAAAATGAGTCGATTTTTATAGTCAATGAAAAAAAAGAAGGCGCATCGTGTATTACGACACACCTTCATTCCTTTAAGAAGTCCCTAAAAACTTAGTTCTACCTTAATCAGAAAAACTATTTATTCAGTTTGCTAACCTTTACCCAATCTATTTCCATAATGGCAGGTAGATCGGTGTCATCAATAGGACCTGCCCATGAATCTGCGTTTCCTCCAAGTCCCATATTCAGAATGATATAGAAAGAAGAATCTTTGGTGAACGGCCATTGTTTCATTTCTTCTTCATTTGCCAGCTTGAGGTTCTTATAAGAGAAAGTCTTCTGGTCATTGACAAAGAACGTTATTTTATCTTCTGTCCATTCTACGGCATAGATATTCCAGTCCTCGTAGTTGCATGTTACCGATGTCGAGTTGATAGGTTCTTTGATGTTCAAGTCGTAGGTATAGTGGGTATGCACTGTCTGATAAATCACATCTTCTTGCCGGATATGCTCCATTATGTCAATCTCACCGCCATTCGGCCAACTACTGTATAAGGGAGCAGACTTTTGAGGCATCAGCCAGATAGCAGGAAAGGCTCCGTCAGGATGTCTGGGGATTCTCGCTCTGACTTCAACACGCCCGAAGGTGAAGTCTACCTTACCTATTGACTCGATACCGCCGGCACGATATTCATTACCTATTTTTTCTGCCTTTAGTATCAGTTTGCCATCTTCTACATATGCTTGGTCGTAGCTTTCGGACATCTCGTCGCACCAGTCTGATGTTGATTTTTGACAGAGTACCCAGCTGTTGGGGTTGGGAATGCCATTTACGTTGAAATCGTCTATAAAGATAATGTCTTTCAACGTTTCGTCATACTTCGGTAGTACGATGGTATAAGTAGTCGACTGATTGTTCGCGGTGGTGACAGTCACCTTTTGCTCTTTCTGCCAGTTTTGTATAAAGGTAGCGGGGTCTGGTGAAATGCTCGCTCCGTCCATCAATGTATAATCCACGCCGGTGATGACATTCGCATTTTCGATGGTTCCGATTTCTATCTTGTGGGTGGTCTGGTCTATCTTTCCGTGATAATAGGAGGTAGTACCCGTTTGTACATTATTCACTGCTACGGCAAAAGCTGTAAGCGGATAGTTAGTCTTTTTTTGAGTGACGTACTTCGTTTCATCGTCCAGACAAGCAAAACAGGAAATACCGATGAATGTCAGGCTCAATATAAATAATAATTTTTTTTTCATCATACTCTTTTGGTTTTATGTATTATGAGTTTAATAAGCACTTACCCGAATTGTTGTTGGCAAGCGGGCAAGCACTTTTTGACTAAAGAATCAGTCTCCCCAGTTTAACGGAGCCACATATTCCCATTTAGTAAATACGAGACTGCCGCTTGTTGCTCTGACAAGGAAAGTTCCGCCGGAGCTAAGTTGCGAGAATGGCACTTTCCACGTGTCGCCTGTTCCGTCTGCATCGCTCACACCATCGCTGGTTGCTTTGGCGATTATCTTATTGTTCAGTATCCATTCGGTGTAGAGCCAGCTGCCGGTAGGTGTTACGCTCTCTTGGAGTTCAAACGACAGTACATTGGGTTGACTGGAATCTACAGTGTGGCGGCAATCAGATCTATCATCGAACACATCACTACACCAAGGTCTCGTACTTAGGAGGGTTATATTGTCACTGACATGGAAACGAAGTTCCACATCTCCCCACATAAAGAAGAGTTCGAAGTTGGCATTGAAAGGTTCGAAGTAGAAGTTGTAACGTCCGGGCATCAAGCTGCCGGGACCATATTGAGTACCTAACGTAACATCCATGTTGTGTACCTCAGGACGTTTGGGATTGGCCTGCTTGAACTTCACGGTCTTGGTCAGCGGTGTAGCGCCTTCGGCGGCTTTGGTTGCCAGTATGATTGTTCCCGTACGAACGCTGGACCCCGTATGTTCGGATACTTTGATTACCAGTTCTTCAGAACCGGAGAAAGAAGTTTTCTCGAAATCGTACCATGTATCGTCCAGTTCATTCTCTTTATAAACAGTCCATTCTGCATTGGATTTTATGGAGATTTTGAGCTCCTGCTCTTGCTCATAGATGGCAAACCACTTACCGTTCACTGGTGTTTCCGGTGTCAGCAGCACGCCGTCTTGTGTGCATTTCACTTCCATGGCAACTTTTCCGTGGCGGTCGTAAATGGTTACTACACCCGTTCTCATTTCACCTGTGTTGGGGGTAGCCTCTACTGTAATCTGTCCGTTTTGCTCGCCTTCAATCTTCCCGTCGTTACCTCGGATAGAAAGCCAGATGTCACCTTCTGTCACCTTAGCACTCCACTTCTGGTTACTGAGCACATTGAATGTCATAGCATCGCCTTCTTGGTTAATCATCTCTACGTCCTCTACATTCAGATAGGCAGTACCTTTCTGAGTGAGTACAAAGCGTTTGCCTGTCCAATAGTCACTCTTGATGTGAATGGTATCTATACGGTCGTCCAGTGCGGTATTCTCTTTGCAGGCAACAGTTACAGTATAGGTCTTACCAGCTTCACCCGTTGAGGGTGAAAGGGTATACCAGTCATATTTTCCGAAGACTTCCCATGAGTCAGTAGACTTGACTTCGAAAGAGAAAGGCTCCGGGTTGGAGGCTTGGATCACGTAAGAGTCTTCTACTCTATAACGCAAGTCGACCCACTTCTCTGCTTTGTCCTCTTCGCAGCTCTGCAACAGTAAACCAGTTGTAGGCAATGTCAAAAGCGGTAAAGCCCAGTATATTGCTTTATGTATAATTGATTTCATATTCACTTTATGTTTTTAGTATTATTCATAAGACTCAAAGTTGATAGATTTGAATGTCATTGTACAAATCTGGTCTGTTTCACTTTCAAATCCGAAGTAGAACTGTTGTCCACGGAAATTCGGATTGACCGCATAAATGTCCGTCTTATTTTTCATCCGTGCTACCTCTTGTTCGTTGACGTAAAGTATTAGACATATTTTGCCTTCATTTTCCGGATCGTCTTTGGCTTCAATGGCAATAGATTTAACGTCATTGATGTTTATATTAAAGTTTTGTAGTTTAAAGTAAGCTCCGTCCCATGCATCAATGTTTGAAGTCATCTCTGAACTTTCCGGTCTCAACCAGGCTTTGATATAACCGGAGCCATCTCCCCAAGTCCATGTATCTCCGTTAAGTTCGATTGCTCCATTACTGTCCGGTATATCCACTTTGTCAAACTCCCAAGCAACTTTTCCTTTTCTGAATCCAAAATTGGATACAAATCTGGCTGCGCCTTTACTTTGGATAGTAGTATATCCTGTCACCGGATCTACGGTCTCCTCTCCTCTGTTTAGAGACATATTTCTGGGTTGTGTCACTTCAATAGGCACGCCTTCAAATCCCGGAACATTCATTTTAGGATACAGTAAGATGTGTCCGGTACGCGGAACGAATAAATTATTAAACGTAGTAGACAGTTTTAACCGATTGCCGTCTGCTTCTGCACTCAGCCATTCTTTGTATTCAGTCGGAATTTCTATTTTCCATTCTACACTAGAGTTGATTTCTATTGTTTTCTCTCCACCTTCTCCGCTCATTGTGTTAACAGCATCTTCTTCATTCTTGGTTTCAATCACAATACCATCTTGGGTAATAGTGAATGTCTCCTCCTGAAAAGCCGTTTTCACGGTGATTTCCGCACTTCTTATTGCTCCTGTATTTTGGGGGACAGTAATTGTAATGTTCTCTTTCTCACCGTTCTCATTTCCCGTACCGGATGTTTTATCGATATTCTCAAGGAACTGAGTCGTAGTAATGATTTCCCACGGTTTATTGGAAATGATATTAAATGAAACCATGCCTCCTTCGGTAGGAACGATATCCGTAGGACGAATTACTACCAAGTCTTCTTTAGAAGCTTGTTCGATAGTTACTACCTTAGTTCCCTCAATGCCTTCAGCCTTGATGAACAGTTGAGCTGTACGCATTTGTTTTCCCACATTATTTTCGAGAGTTACTACAATCTCCGAAACCAGTGAACTTGCTGCACTCATAGTGGGAGTGGGTTTGCACCACTGTTGATTACTCTCGATTGTCCAAGGGGTGTTTGAACTGATATTAAAAACGATGTTGCTGGGAGAAGTTGCCAAAGCGGTATAAGCCTCCAGTGCATCTATCTGGATGTTGAGGGGTCCTTCCGGCTGTGAGTCGATATCGAACTCCTGACATGCTACGAAACTGAATGTGCACAATGCAAGAATCAGTTGCAATAATGTGTTGTTATATAACTTTTTCATATATCATATTTACTATTAGATTAGACAATAAATTACCATCCTGCATTTTGAGGATTTAAGTTTGTATTTTTGTACAGCTCGCTCTGAGGTATAGGATAGAGATACATGCAGTCTCTCCATGTGCGGCTTTCATAAAGGTTTTTATAAAAACTCAGTGTGCCGTTCTGTTGTTTTTCAATCTTCACTCCGTACAGTTCGCGCTGGGTAGTATCAGCTATTTTCCACCTGCGTACATCCCAAAAACGGTGATCTTCGAAGGCAAATTCTACGCGCCATTCATTGTACAGACGTTCCAAGAATTCTTCTTTTCCCATAGAAGTAAGTAGCGGCATGTCGGCATTCTTTCTTACTTCGTTGATAGCCCACAATGCTGAATACACATAAGTCTCATCAGTGTAGTCGACATCATTGAAAGCGTTAACCATGGATTCTGCATAGGTGAGCAAGGTTTCCGCATAACGGTAAATTGCCCAATAGTGCTTGTTGGCTGATTCCCTGCCCGGTTCAAAACTGGTACCTTCCTGAATGTACCGGCGCAGAAAATAACCGGTGGGCGAACCTCCTTCTGACACAATACCATCATCGACACCTCCTTTGAACGTTTCTACCGTACTCTCTTTAAATGTCATGCCATTGGCGAGAATTGTGCGATAGAATCGTTTGTCACGGTTTTCATAAGGAGCTTGCGGATTGAAATCGGGGTCATCGCAAACCCAACCGGTATTTTCCAGTGTCACTCTATAACCGTTGGCGGTTTCAAAGGCGTCCACCAGATTTTGTGACGGGAAGTTGCCGTAAGCAATCATGGAAGTGCGTGCCCCGTAAGTGAAACGAAGAGGAAAATTATATCTCTCGAAGTTTGTAGCTTCAGCATTGAGTCTCATCAGTACCACTTCTTTTGATGCGAAGTTGTTGGCACTCTCTTGACCGTCAAGGGAGTAAAGTCCTGTATTCATGATGTCCAATGCAGCTTTGGCGGATTGCTTCCATAATTCGGTATCCATAGAAGGATTATGTAAGCGGCTGGCTGCATATAATAATGCTTTTGATTTCACCGCCATTGCAAAACCTCTGGTTACTCTGCCTATCTCCGCTCCCGGTTCGTTTACATAATCATCCGGTAAGTTATTAGCAGCCTCGTTACATTCGTTGACAATAAAATTAATCACCTCGGCAAATGGTGTTTTACCAATAGTGTTCGCTTCTTCTTCTGTAAGCACTTCCAATGGCATGGCGATATCACCATAGCGGCGTGCCAGCTCAAAAAAGTAGTGTGCGCGCAGCACTCTGGCCTCGTAAGGGAAGTATTTCAATTGCTTCATCCAATTCTGATATTGTCCGTCGTGTTCATAACGCGAGAAGTCCACTTGTGCAATCTCTGTAAGAAAACTATTGGCGGCACGGATGCCACGATAGAGCGTCCAAGCGTCATCATACGTTTTGATGGGTGACCAATTGCCGTTGTTCGCGTTTTGGATGTTGGCGGCGTAAGCTCCGAACTCACCGTCGTCTGAGGCACAGTCACGCATGGAATAACTCTCTTCGGAAAAGATTCCTTCAGTTGCGAAATACGCATATCCTTGCGGCATATATGAGTATACGTGGGACAGCATATCTTTGCTTGTACCGAAGTACTTATACATGTCTTCTTTTGTCTTCAAACCGTTTGTTTCATCAAAATCGAGATAATTGCACGAAGCAAGGCTCAACGAAGACAAAACGGTTAAGATGATGTATTTGGTTCTCATAATGTTCATTTACTTTACATTAAAAATTAAGTTTCACACCCGCCCAATAGCTCCTTGCAGACGGATAAGCGATACCAAGTTGTTCGGGATCGGCAAAATGGATGTTATCTAGCGAGAACAAGTTAGTGCCTTGCACGAATACTTGTAAATCGGCAAAACGGGTCTGAGATTTCGGAAATGTATAAGCTACCAGCAGGTTCCGTAATTTCAGGAACGAACCGTCACGATACCACAATGAACTGGCACGGTAGTTGTTCTGGTTTTCCTGTGTAGTCAGTCTCGGCATAGTAGCTTTGGCTTTGTTCTCCGGTGTCCAGTAAACTTCCTCGTTCAGGAACGTGTTCGAGATGTTTCCGTTGTCCACAAGCGGTCGGTAAAGCGGGCTGTCAAGTAGAGAGACTGTTACACCGGTCATTCCTTGGAAGTCGGCAGAGAGTTCGAATCTTTTATAGGAGAAATTCAGATTGAATCCGAAGTAGAAACGTGGTAGTGAGGAACCGAACATTTTTACCACATCTTTTTCATCAATGCGGTTATCACCGTTTTGGTCTTTATACTTCACGTCACCGGGAGCGATGCCTGAGAATGTTTGCTGCGGGCTGTTGTTGATTTCCTGCTGACTGTTGAAGAATCCTATTGCTTCCAGACCGTACATCTGTCCCACACGGTTGCCTTTGGTGTACAAGTAGTCATACTCTTGATAGGCTTGGTTTACATTGACTACTTCCGAGTTCAAGTACGACATGGTTGCTCCGATACTGTAATGGAAATCACCGGCTTTGTCATTCCAGTTCAAAGAGGCATCAAATCCTCTGTATTTATAGATTCCTTCGTTTACTTGCCCCACCGTGACACCGATGATGCCGGACGTGGAATTGGCGCCGGACACAAGTATATCCGAACGTTTCTCGTAGAAACCTTCCACAGTAGCATTTAACCGGTTGTTGAGAGCGGAAAGATCAAATCCGAAAGTCGCTTTTTGGGATTTCTCCGCTACCAATCCGACTACCGGCAAGTTACCTTCGCTACCTCCTGAAACGCTTCCGGCGTTTTCGCCGAAGTTGTAACCTGCAGCATAACCGTATGACTGGCGCCATAATTCGTGGCTCAAGTTTCCATCCCAACCGGAAAGACCATAGGAGGCACGAATCTTGAAGATATTAATCGGAGTTATTTTCTCCATGAATGCTTCGTTGGATACGATCCAGGCGGCAGATATGGCAGGATAGTTCGCGAATTTGTCTCCATCCGGCAAATATGCCGAACCGGAACGGTTGAATACGGCATTAAGGGTATAACGGTCGTCGTAAGTATAGGTAGCATTCATTAAAACTGACAGATTTTTTTGTGAATTGTTTCTGCCGTTTCTATTTACTGACTGCATGTCGTAAATCAATGCTCCTCCTACCCGGTGTTTGTCAAAGGTACGGCTATAGTCCGCTTTTGCCTGGAAGTTGCTTCTGAACAACAGGTTTTCAAAAGGCTGGCTGTGTCCCAAGGTTTCGGAGTCTGTGCCCCAAATAGTAGGAGTGGTTATCAATGTGCCATCGTCGGAAATACTGGCTCCGCTGTTCATATAACGGTAACTTTTGCTGCTGGTTTCATACATTCCTCCGATGTTATCGAAAGAAATAGCCGCCTCGACTGCCAATCCCTTGGTCAGCATGTCCAGTTTTTGGCGGACGCTCAAGTCGGCGAGCAGGCTTCCGTATACATTACGGATATGTCCGTAATGTTTCAGTAAGGCAACCGGGTTCTTGTCTCCATAGACTGAACCTCCTCCAAAGATGCCGTTTTCATGACGGATGGGGAATGCGGCCGAAGGAATGCCGTAAATGTCATTGAAGATAGCGTTACGCCCGTAACGGGTTCCCCGAAGTTCTTTCAGTTTTCCGGCGATTCCGAGTTTCAGATAAGTACTTTTAGTCACGTTCACGTCCAGATTGGTACGCACAGTTAAGCGTGTATCTGTGGGCGTGGTGTCGTAACGTGTGTCTTCCGTATTTTTCTTCAGCATCGAACGGTCACGATAGTAATCTACTACGGTATAGAAACGGAACTTTTCGCCACCTCCGCTGAAAGCCATTTTTAGGTTATGTGTAAATCCGGTTTTGTTCAACGTTTCTTCCCACCAGTCTACGTTCGGATAGTCGTATGGGTAAATACCTGTACGGAAAGCCTCCAATTCCCGGATATTGTAGCGTGCGGACAGACCGTCTCCACTCAGTGCGGTATTGAGAGTGTTCGCATACGTATAGGCGTCTGCAAAGTCAGGAGAGCGGAACTGGGTGTTAACGCCGAAGTTATAGTCTACCTTTACTTTTAGTCCATTGCTTGTGCCGCGTTTGGTCGTAATCAATATTACACCGTTAGCACCGCACATACCATAGAGGGCAGCAGCAGCGGCGTCTTTCAGTACGTAGCACGATTCGATCTCCATAGAACTAATATCGGTGATGTCGCGAGGAAAACCGTCGATCAACACTAACGGAGCATGACCGTGTATGGAGAGAGAAGAAACGTTGTCGGCTGACGAGCCTGCGCCTTGATATACGTTCAGACCGGCTACTTTCCCATATAGTGCTTTGCTGATGTCTATATGTGGAGATTTTTCGAATGCAGAAGCATTGACTCCGTTGACAGAATAACTACTGGTCTGGGAAGATACGTTTATACGGTATCCTACGCTCAAGGTGTCAGCCAGCTGCATATCCGATACCGTTGCTGGTGTCTGCGCGTTCAGAACTACCGCACCTCCCAGGAGTAGAGTGGTTAATATATAGTTTATTTTATTCATTGTTCAATAGAATATTAGTTTGCGTATCAATTTACCAACCCGGATTTTGGGTCATTCCATATCTCTTGTTGATTTCGTCTTGAGGTATCGGAGCCAGATACCATTTGGTATCCCAACTGTCTACCCAATAGCGGTCGCTTAATTCTACTTTCTCAAAAGTGAACGCTGTGGGATTGTGTTGGTCGTTACCTCTGCTCCGCAGTCCGTACAGTTGCTTTCTGAAATCGTTTTCACGACCTCTGCGCACAAGGTCGAACCAACGTACCTCTTCGAATCCCAATTCCAGTGCTCTTTCTCTCAGTACGGCTTCCAGAAACTCATCGTAATTCATGTTCTTGGGAAGTTCGGAGAGACCTACTCTCTTCCGTACATCGTTCACCAACTTGTAGGCTTCATCGTTCGGACGTTTATTCACTTCGTTGAGTACTTCCGCATATCCCAGCATGATTTCCGGCAGACGCGTATGAGGCCACTGTATCGGCCCTTCACGGTCACTGTTCTCTTGTAAGATGAACTTCATGGTCATGAATCCGCTACCGGCTTTGTAGTTGGGATGATTGAGATGGACAGGGGCGACTGTTCCATTGCAATAGGTGTCTCCCGGACAAGCCACATTTTCATACAGGCGCGGGTCACGGGTAGGTTCCATATCACCCACGGTAAAGAAAGGCTGACGGGAAGGAGACTGCCAGTTGAAGTCTTTCGGAAAATCGGTTCCGTCCGCCCAAGAGAACATATCGACATAGTTTAATGTAGGAAGATACCCCCAAGGACGGCTGTCGATATACTCCCAAATAGTGTTGACATCATATCCATGACGGGTAGAGATCAGTATTTCCGTACCGCCACGATTATAGTATGCCCGGCGGTAGGCAAGACGTCTTGCCCGATGAGTATCTTCCTCCGGCTGGATCAGCGAGTATCCGCCTTGTCTTTGCACTTCCGCAAAGAAAGCCTCGCCTGCTGCCTTTGCAGCTTCCCAACGCTGGGCGCTATAGTTGCCGTAGCAGGTATATTCGTCCGCTTGGGGATGCCATTTCTTGTCAGAGTTGAAAGTGGGGCTGGCAGCCCATTGCAGTACTTTGAATTTCAGTGCCATAGCTCCCGCCTTGGTCATACGTCCGTCATCCGCGTCATCCTGTTTCCACTTTAAGTTGGAGTTGATGACCTCGTCGAGCAAAGCTACAATCTTCTCCACGGTTTGGGCGAATGTGATGCGGGGGAAGTTCATCTCCTCGTTGACGTCTACATAGTGGTCTATCCACGTCACGCCGCCTACATAGCGAAGCATCTCGAAGTAACAAAGGGCTATAACGGTTTTCGCTTCAGCGATACGTTGGCTCTTTTCACTTTCCGACATATCGGGCACATCTTTTACATTCTCGATATAGCACCAGGCGTAGCGGATGGCAGTCCAGTCGGCTTTACTTCCATAACGGTAGGCTGCACTTCGGGGAACGTTGGTGGGACTGAGTGCGCCGTTATAATAAAGTTTTAGAGGACCGTCGTTGATGTTGTCTCGAAAACTGTAACATAAGTCAGTGAGAGATTCGAGGATGTTCACACCTAACTTCCAGTCGGAAGTGGTGGGCAGCCCGTAAGGTAATCCGGTATATGCTTTTGTCAGCACCTTTTCGGCATTTATTCTCGAAGAAAACATCTCTTTGGTGGTTGCTCCGGAACTTTCAGGCTGATTGCCCAGAAATTTATCTCCGAAACTGATTTCAGAGCAGGAAGAAGCCATTAGCAGGCATCCTAGTGCCATGAATCCTTTTAATATACTATTCATAAAGTTGTTCTTTTAGAAGTTAAGATTTAAACCAAAGCTGTACACCTTAATCAGCGGATACTCTCCATAGTTGTCAGGGTTACTTTCCGGGTCAAGGTATTTAAGCGGTGAGAAAGTCAGCAGGTTATAACCGCTGAAATTGAATCCGAGTGAAGTAAGTCCCAGTTTCTTCAAGAATTTTTTTCCGGTGAGCGTGTAGCTGAGGCTCAGACTTTTCAGGCGGAGATAAGAAGCATCTGCCAGCCAAAGAGTAGAGGGCTCGGAATTCCAGCTTTCCGAAGTTTCCGATGCACGCGGATAGACAGCACCCAATTGGTTCTCCTCTGTCCAACAACCATCATAAAAGTAGGTTAGCAGACCGCGCTTTCCTGCATTGGTATACGGGATACGGTATTCGATTTCGTACATTCTGTTGACGTTCTTGGAGCCTACCCACTGCATGGAGAGGTCAAAGCCTTTCCAGTTGAAACCCATGTTCATGCCGAATACATATTCCGGGCGGGTGGCAAAGCCGGTCACACATTTGTCATTACCGTCTACGACATGATCACCGTTGAGGTCAGCGTACATAGCATCGCCCGGATATACCTTCACGGAGGGTTGCGGAAGTTCCGGATTTAAAACTAACTCGCCATCGGCACCGGTAGTAAAGTCGCTGTACTGATAAAGACGGACAAAGTTGTACAATCCGCTGTAACGTCCCGTAGAACCGCCGGTATGGTTCATATAAGAGAACTGCTTGGGTACTTCGTCCATATAAAGGATCTTGTTGCGGGCAAAGGAGACGTTGGCATCTACGTAATAACCGAAATTCTTACCTATCCTGTCGCGCCAGCCCAAAGAGATTTCGTAACCGTGATTGTTTACCTTACCTATATTGAGGTTAGGCAGAGAGGTTGCGATAATGCTCGGAGTAGATTCTGGAGAAATAAGAATCCCCGTACGGTGTTCGATAAAATAGTCGAAAGTTGCAGACAGGCGGCTGTTGAAGAACTTAAGATCGATACCGTAGTTTTGTTTCTCCGCAGTTTCCCAAGTCACTTCCGGATTACCCATACTTGAGATGGCGGCTGCCGATTGGGATATGGGATTATTAATACCGAAACTGTAACTTCCTGAGCCACCCCATACGGCAGGCATGTACATAAAGCGGGAATTTACGCCTTTGTCGTTACCTACACGTCCCCAGGAAGCTCTGAGCTTTAAGTAATCCACTACTTTCTGGTTTTCCATAAATTTCTCGGCAGTGGCTATCCAGCCAGCTGAGAAAGAAGGGAAGATACCGAAACGTGTGCTACCCGGAGCAAAGTTTTCCGAGCCGTTATACCCTACGTTTACATCGAGCAGGTATTTGCTTTGATAGGCATACGTGGCACGTCCCACCAGTCCTACATAGTTGCGCGGCAGATAAGTGTAGCTGTCCGGATAGTAATTGCGTGATTGGTTGTACAGGATGAGTCCGGACACTTTATGATCGCCGAACATACGATCATAGTTGATACGTCCTTCGAGGTACCAGTTTTGTGCTCGTCCGCTACTTTCCGAATAGGTCAGCGGAGTATCGCTGCCGGAAGGTACGAAAATATGTGTCTTGTCGTAATCGGGATCGGTCTGGGGCATATTCCCGTTCGAGTCGAAATATGATTGGTAGTATACTGTTTGTGATTCTATGGCTCCTCCAGCACGTTCCTTATATAACTTGAATTGATTGTCGTAGGCTCCTTTGACGGAAACGCTCAGTCCCGGAGTGACGAAATCTAATTTCTGTGTGATGTCCAAGTCCATATTTAACGTCGTGTCATACGTTTGGTTGTATCCTTTTCCGTAGAATACGAACATACCATCGCGCATTACTTCTCCTAAGGGTACCAGGTCATCGGGAACCAATGTACGTACTCCATTGATAAACCCCGGTCCGGCAAAAGGATGTGACCATATTTGCGCTATCACCCAAGCATTCGGGTCGTTACCTGTACCCGACTGAACGTCGCGTGGTTCTTGTATCTTGCCTAGCACACCGCCTACACCCAATTTCATGGTAGTGGTCTTGGTCAGGTTCGCGTCGATATTGGCACGATAGTTATAGCGGTTGTAGCGGTAGTTGTTGTCATACAACTGTCCGGGAAGTTCTTTCAGTAGTCCGTTCTGATACGTATAACCTACCGATACGAAATACTGTACATTGTCGTTACCACCGGAAATGTTGACGTTGTTCTGGCTTTGGAGGTAGAGATTATGGAAGATATACTTCTTCCAATCCATGTTAGGGTACATGATAGGGTCGGAGCCTGTACGATAAGCCTCTATCTGTTCCGGAGTAAAGTAAAGTTTGGGATTGGTGACATGATCCATTTCCTGCTTCATGTTCCAGAACCGTGCAAATTCGTAACTGCCTGTCTGCTCTACCAGTGAAATGGGTTGCTGCAATCCTAGCTTGGTACTGGCGGATATTTGTGTCTTTCCCGATTTACCTCTACGGGTAGTAATCAGTATGACACCATTCGCGCCTCTTACTCCGAACACTGCGGTAGAAGAGGCATCTTTCAACACGGAGATAGTTTCTACCTCATTCGGGTCAATCTGTGAAAAGGCACGTTCGACACCATCTACCAGAATTAAGGGCTTGGACTGTGAATCATTCAATGAACCGACACCACGTACGTAAATGGCGGCGGCATCCTTACCCGGTTGTCCGGTAGTCTGTACTGAAGATACCCCTGGCAATGCACCGGCAAGTATGTTCGTGATACTTGTTGCCGGTGATTTTATCAACTCCTTGTTGTCAATAGAGGAGACGGCACTCGTAAGCATTCTCCTGTCCTGATTACCGTAGGCGATAGCTACCACTTCTACTTCACCAAGGTTCTGCGAGTCTTCTTTCAAGGTGACTGTGATAAATTTCCTGTCTCCCACTACTATTTCTTGGGTTACATACCCGATAAAGGAGATACTCAACACCGACTTTCTGTTTGGAACGACGATTGTAAAGTTGCCGTCGAAATCTGTAATAGCTCCTATGCTTGTACCTTTTACAGTTACATTAGCACCGGGAACACCTTCTTTGAGTGTTTCATCCGTTACTTTACCTTTGATAGTAATACCTTCAGGGGGTAAGGCATACATCATTGGTATGAACAAAAGAAACATAATAAGAAAACGGAATCTTAAATTACGCGCGTTTCTCATACTGTTTAATTTAATTAGGTTAATAATGAAAGATTAATAATATGTTAAGTTAATAATCTGCTTCATTTGAAGTAAGGTCAACAATTAATGGATTTGTTGGCTTTTAACAATACTGCAAAGTTAGATGAGGTGTGGAAAACAGATGTGCAATATTCTCCAAATAAGGTGCACAAAATGCTATAAAACGCTTTGTGATAGTACAGGAAGCCACTTTTGAAGTTGTGGGTAAATATGTTTACATTCACTAGGAAAACCTATCGGATAAAATAAAATGTTGGTTAGTATAGATTAATGTCTGTATATTCTACGTACATTTATCTCGTTAGTATTTTAGTTTTCGTTTAACAACTGTTGAACGAAAACTGACTAGCCAATGAAGTAAATAGTATATGAGGATGAAAAGAATAATCTTCCCCAATGAAAAACAAATGAGTAATGAGTGTTAATTATGACCTTTACGAAACACCTAATCCTGACAAGGAAGGGGAAGTGTTGCCTTTACATGCACGTGTGGTATTGAAGGGTAGTTATACTGCCGAAGAAATTGCAGATCAAGTTGTAGCATTTCAGCATATGCCTCATGCGCAAGTGGTGGGTATCATAGAAGCTATCTCGAAAGAATTACGGCATTTGCTTTTGAAAGGATTTTCCGTTGAATTGGGTGATATTGGCTATTTTACTCTTTCTTTGAGTGTGGACAAAGAAGTGACTAAGCCAAAAGCCTTGCGTTCACCATCAGTATCTCTTAAAGACATTAATTTGAGAATAAACCGTCAGTTTAAGAAGGATATTGAGAGTGAATTGGTATTGCAACGTTATCATTCTCCTTTTCGTGTGAAGAATCCGTGTATTAACCGACAGGATTATGCTTCACTTGTCGGAAAGACAAAAACACAGGCATTGAAAGATATAAATACTTTTATTGGGCAAGGTATTTTGAGAAAGTATGGGACAGGACGTTCGGTAGTATATATAAAGGCTGAATAAAATAATTAAAGTATTTTTGCGATAGATTAGAAAGATAAAATCTGATTGATAAAACTAGCTCCGGCTTAATCTGACTACATTGGCGTGTGTAATAGATTAAGCCGGAACTGATTTATTTTGCTATGATTTATCTTTTTGCTGACTTTAGAACCGGAAACTCAAGCCCCCTAGGAAATTGAATCCTTCGGCAGGATAACCTAAATAGTATTGATACTTCTTGTTCAGCAGATTGTGTACTTGCGCATAGACCGATACTCCTTTGAACACATTATAGCTTGCCCCAATGTGCAAATCATTGATAGCAGCCATTTTTGCGTATCCTTCCACTTCTTCCCTGTTGATGTAGTCATAGCTGAGATTGATATTCAAGGCGGAAATCGGATGAATACGAACGTTGAAAGACATTTCGCTGGCAGGTTTTACAGCCAACAGATATTCTTCTGTTTTGCTGTCCCATTTACGATAAGTGTACTTGGCAGATAAAGACACGATTTCTTTATAGTCGTAACTAACTTCACCTCCGACATAAAGATTGTCTGTATTATCTTGCGAGAAATTCAGATAGGATTCGAAATGGGTAACACTCGCTCTTCCGAAAGCTGAATAAGATAAGTCATTTTTCAAGTTCTGGTAGCCTCCGTATATATTGAACCATACTCCCGGATAAGGACTGGCCTTGAATCCGAGCGTACCATTAATTTGTTCGTATGTATCGTAAGGACGTTGCACATATCCCCAGGTGGAAGAGAGATAGGCGTCCGGTAGTTCGCCATAAGGACAAATACTCTCCAATCTGCGGAAATCATTGAGAAGTTTCCCTCCTGTTGCTTTGGCATAAACTACATAGCTGTCAGAGAATATGTATTGTGCAGTGATGTCCGGTGATACGCGGAATGTTTTGTCGAATCCGAAAGATAAGTCCACATTGGCGCCGACGTGTAATTTCCAGTCATCATTATCCAGTTCGTAATAAGGATTCAGAAGGAGGGTTGTATAATTCTTGAAGTATTCATCTCCAGTGGAGATATTCTTTGTATATCCGCTGTATAAGAAATTGTTCATAGCTAATGCAATAGTAACCGATTGCTGGTCGTTGATCGCTCCTGTGACATCTCCTTTGGTACGTATGATTGTTTCTTTAAGCGATGTATTGTCTGTATGTTCATTGAGCATATTGTGCTGACGTTCGTACATCAACAGATTCGTCTCGGCATTGAAACGCAGGGGAGCGGTTTCATCGATGAAATGAATGCCGGCATGAAAATCTCCGGATGTAAACTTTTGCTTGCTGTTCGCACTTCCCGGTTTGAAGTTAAAATTACTCAGTCCGAAGTTACCGGCAATATTCAAATCCAGCTTGTTAAACTGGTGTGTATAATCTACGTTGGCACGTGTACGGTAATAGAATGCATTCCATTTCTCGCTGTCGGTGAAAGGAATGGTCAGTTTACCGTCCATCCCATCCATTTGGAAGCGTACATTCAGTTTGTCTTTATCAGACAAGCAGAATAAATAATTGGCGAGTACATCGAGATTGCCGTAATTGCCATAACCGGCACGCACATATCCGGGAGTGCTGCCGGGTTGTGTTTCTTTTCCGGTATAGGGGCGCATCAGACCTGCTGGAACGGAGGTCGCCGGAAAGAATGTCGTGGCGTATTCCACATTTTTCTTGCTGACTGTCGGTTCTTCCACTTTGGGCAGGACGTTCACTTTCGAGGCGTCCATAATATCCGGATTATATTCTTGTTCCACAACGACAGTACGGTTCATGGTCGTATCTTTCGGCTGTGTCG